>Ga0164296_1005434_pt1 | contig 11173 bp, 14 predicted proteins | sample GEODES057metaG_FD_113533 | JGI IMG/M metagenome (GOLD analysis project Ga0164296, IMG submission 113533) | Dystrophic lake water microbial communities from Trout Bog Lake, Wisconsin, USA - GEODES057 metaG | ecosystem: Environmental > Aquatic > Freshwater > Lake | place: USA: Trout Bog Lake... | reverse complement strand
TTCATTTCTTTTCGATGTTTCATACTGTTAACCGTTACTACTCCATCATTTGGTTGTATGATCCAAGGACTATCACCTCTTGTGGTTACTATGTTAGTCCAAGGATGCTGTATCTTAATTCGGCTAGCTGTTTTCATTGGACCACTAGCAGGACCAATATCTCTTAATAACTTACTAAATGGTAAAAAGTATTTGGCATAATCTGCAGATTCAGCACCACCATATGGTGTACTCATTGTAATTGCACCTAGTACTTGATCTGGGAATGTATCTGCTAGATGTAGTGCATATATACCACCTAAACTATGACATACAAATACAATATCATTTAAATCGCCGACAACCTTTTTCATTGATTCAAGATTGCGGTCAAAGCCATTCTGACTATTATACTCTATTATTGTTTCGTTAGGGTAATCAAGATGATGCCGAATGTAATTGAAACTATCCCCGGTTGCCGAAGCACCGTGAATGTATACCAAGTTCATTATAGACCTTTTTTATTTGTTGCCCGTTTAGCCATTGAATCAACTGTATCTCTTGCTTGATCTACTGTCATAGTATCTTCTGGTTCATCGCTACCTTTGAATACTACTTCATCATCATTGACATTTTGAATTAAGTTGTTTAATGGTTCTTGTTGTGATTGCGAAATTAATTGACTACGAGTTAAGCTGATACCCATATCATTAGCTGCTTTTAAAAAGGCATCAACAGAAATAGTCTTTCTCGATCCTTCATCATCGGCACGTCCAATGAGGAATTGGCTTAATGCAGTCAATTCCTCAGAGTTAGTGGACTGAATAGGATTTTCAAACTCGTATAAACGCATTATCTGCTTTTCTTTACGACTCTGCGACGGCTTTCCGAAACACTGCGACGGTCACGACCTAAACTGGCTGCGTTACCTAATTCGTCTGTTTCTTCTTCACCAGGAGCAGGAGGTTCTTCACCCGAATCAAAAGGATTCAATTCTTCGTCACCTTCTGGTGCAACTGGAGCTGCACCCATGTCACCTGCACCAGGCACAGTAGGAGCTTGTCCTGTTAGTGTACCTTGTGCTTGTTCCATTTGAGTTTTACCTTGCTGTACTGCTGCTAGCAATTGTGTTAATGCACCGGCCGCACTTTGTTGGAACTGTGTAGCTTGCTCAACACCTATGTCGTTCTTGATAGAATCTGTTAGTGCTGGTAGATCTTTAAACTGCATTGACGAAATCTCTTCCATCATCTTTTGCAAACGATCAACCATATCCTGTGCAGCCATAACAACTTGTGCTTGCTGGATTTCACTTTCTTTAACCATACGCTTTTTCTTGCCCTCAGTTTTCTGAGCAGCAATAGCAGTAACAGTCTTTTGTTCATCTGGATTCAATGTTTGTCCAGCTTCGGCTTTTTTCATTGTCTGTTGGATCTTAGGATCTTTAGTATCAACAGGCATCATAACTTCGGCTTCTTTAAGACGGCCAACTAGACCTTGCTCTAGCATTACTAGCTTAAGATACGCTGGGTTTTTTTCGCTGTAATGGAATTCAGGGCTATTACGATGTTCGCGAATTAAACCACGAATACGTGTTAACATAGCTCTTGATTGCGAACGGCTTAGATTGTCAAACAATGCTGACTGTCCCAAGCGGTCTTCTAGTATACGAGATACTTTCTGTTTGTTTTTAAGTGCGTCTAGTTCTTGCAGTTTCATTGGAGTTAAATCCTTGTATTTGCCAGTATTTAGCCAAATTAACACATTTGGTCAAACGATTCTCCACCGATCTTAAATTAGCTTTTTTGGTAGCTAGCTTGAATCTTACTATCTCCCTACGATCGGGATCTTGTATTTGTTTTAGCATGGCTTCTCTTACAGTTACATCGGATGCCATTGCAGACTTTTCTTGATCTAATTTTTGTAGATTATTAGATAAATCTAATTGCCCATATTTGTCTGCTATACACCAACTAAGTGCTAGTCTTAGCGAACTAAATGTTCTTACATTATATCTTTTTTTATCTACTGTATATAATCCATCAGCGTTTTTAGAGATTACATATTGTTCAAAAACATGATATTGTCCATTTTCTTGGAATATCATATTTCCTTTGAGCTGATCTAATTCTGGCTCAACAATGCGTTCTAAACGCTGGATTAATTGATCTTGTTTCATTTAAGGATATAGTGTGTTACTAACCATCCAATTACACTACCCAAGGCAACAATAATACCCAAACCCCAACTGATTAATTGATCGTTACGTTTGTTTACTACAGTTTGAACCATACCTTTGATTTCAGTAACCATAACATTGGTTTTATCTGTTTTATCTTCAAGGGTATTAAGTTTTTCTTCGAGATAACGATAACGCTCGGCGCATAATTCAACGTGAGCTTCGAGACTTTTCTTCTCGATGTCTGTAGTATCAACCATCCGTGTTCCTTTCATCATTTATTTATTACTACGAACCATATATTAGTATTGTCGCCATCAGTGATTAAAACTGTAGATTCAATAAAATGTTCGTTCAATCCGGTAATCATAGGTACAGAATTACAATCGTGCTGTAAAAAACCTACTGGATTGTTATTTTTTTCAACTGTTTCGGGATTTATAACGTCAAATTCAAATGTCCATTGTTTAGTATTCTCGTCATACACTGGAATAGATATATTTTCCGGTAGTGTACGCATAGAAATTATTTGATTAACAGTTTCCCAATTACTCTGTTGGCTACGAGATTTCACCCAACTTGAATCATCGACTATTCTTTGCCCAGAATCGTCGTAATAAGGAACGCGAGATTTATGCGAACGGTTTCTTACACCCGTAGCTGTTATATCAAATTGAGTGGTACATTTGATTCTTACGGTCATTTTACCAACTTAATTTGACTATTAAAACTTAGTATAAATCTATCATTTTTACCGCGATATGGCAATGCCGAATGATCGATCCAACTAGGAAATACAATCATCATACCGGATATAGCATTAAGATCTACATTATTATCAGACGTTGCCCAAGCTGTTCCTGCATCAGAATAATTGGGATTCAAAGGATTGTAGAATCTATTAAGGCCGTTTTTAGTTTCAAAATTCATATCTCCGCAATCAAGATAATATATTCCAGACCAGGATGAATTAGGATGTATATGATTATCGTGATAACCGCCATCTCTAGTTATATGGCACCAGGATTCGTGTAAATCTACAGATACGTTTAATCCAGCAGGCCATTCCTGTGCATTGGCATGTCTTGCAGCTTTGAGTACAGAATCTTTAACCCAGTTTGCCCAAGCCGAAACAGAAGCATTAGAAATATTAACAAAGTTAAATCCGCTTTCATAAAGCCCTTGTTTAACTTCATTACTAACATTGCTTACATATTTCTTTGCTTCTAAATCTCTACAAACTTGTTTTAATTCAATTTGATGTGCGGCGTGTTCGTCCCAGACAAATACGTACATTTGCACTGGCCATAATGATAGTGGTTGCATAATGTACGTATTTAACGGTCAAAAAAAACCCCGAAATAAATCCGGGGTTCTTGTTTGTTATAAAACTAACAATTAGTATAGTTTCATACCTTCGTTTGCTGCTACTGTTGTGCCAGAAACGTCAACACCTGTAACAGTACCGTTGCTCGAAGTAATTTGAACGTTACCTAGAGCTTGTAGAGCTGTTTGTAGAGTTGTGTTTGTCCATTCAGCTTGTGGGTACAATGCATAGCTGATCTGACCACTTGCGTCGCCTTCTACTTGGTAGATAGCGATAGTTGCTGTTGTTTGTACAGCTTGGTTGATGTACTTAACAACGCCTGGGTAAAATACTGAACCTGTGATGTTACCTAGTTCGTTACGTAGATCGATAGCTTGTGCTGAACCGTTCTTAACTAGAACTTTGAAAAAGTCTAGCTTAGGACCTTGTGGTTGTACTAGAGCAAAGCTCGAACCGATATTACCTGTTTGTGCACCGTTGTTAATGTCTAACGCAAATACTGGTTGTGCATCACCGTTTGCTGGTGGAAAATATGCCATTTTTAAATCTCCTGTTAAGTGGGATCGTGTTGTCCCTACACTTATTTAGTCGATTTGTCTAAAATGGGTCAGTTCAGGTTAATTCTGGATTATTTTTAGCAAAGTTTGCTTGGCTAAAACGCATACGATCTACAAACTTCATACCAGGTCCTACATAACCTTCGTGCCCAGGTTCATTGTTAATACTGGCCTGTACATCGTGTCCCTGTGCATCTAACTGTCTAACCAATTCATTTTTAAGTTCGCTTAGGTCAATAAATGCTTTAAAAATAGCAGCGAGCCCTTGTTTATTTTCGTTAGCCCATTGGAAGATTCTTGGGGATTTAACAGGCTCACGACCTTGTACCCATTGCCCAAAACCACCTATTAGGTTATCATAACTGCCGCTACGTACACGACTGTTGATATAGGTTTTAATTAGTGCTGGCAAATTACTGATCTTTTTATCTCTCAATGCAGCAGGATTAAATGCTTGATCCATTTGTGCGCCATATGTTTGTACAATTCTATTGAGATCTTGAATAATAGCATTGTTGAGTTTGATCTGTCTTGATTCCTTAAGACTAGGATCTAAGATTAACATTTCAGGAGGGGGGGTTAGTGCTGCTGCACGAATAGGCTCTGGTGCTGCACCTGGCGCAGCAATGCTAGTATGTATTGCTACCGCCGCAGTGCTTTTTGCAATCTTCTTACCTAAGTCACTGTCTGCTGCAACACGATATTCTACGGTGTTAGGAGTAAACACATAGCTATCGCCTACTCGAGTAGGACGATCACTATACAATAGATCACCTTGAATATATCCGCGAAAATCTTGCGGTACTGAACGACGCAGTAATGGAAATAGCTTACGATAGATGTTGATTAATTCAGTACGTTCACCGCCTCGCATATTCATAATCTTTTCAATTTGATCAACGCTGGTGGCTAATCCATCATATCCTTTGGCTAAAAATCCCGATTTGTCAGTTAATACAAAATCGCCGTTAGGTTTACGACCGAATATAATAGCAGGTTTACCATCCCATTTAACTGTGGTAGTTGACATTGGATTTTTAGCAGCTGAAGTAATACCTTGTAATGCTTGTTTAATTGCCTGACTCGGACGTTGATCAAACAACATATCCTCAGGATGTTCAATACGCACACCTTCAGTTAAATTAGTCTGTTCTACGATAACCTGCATGCCACGATTAACGATACGATCACGAAGGCGAGCCATGAAACTAATTTCATTATATTCTTCATATGGGTTAGCACTTTCATAAATGCCATCATCAAATGGAATACCTTCACGTTCCATATGTGCTTTAAAGTCGGCAATCTTAGCTGCACGTTTAGGATCTGCTTCTAAGGCTTTTAGTATAGATTCTACACTGGATAAATCTCTAACAGTTGCACCAGGATTCAACAGCATCTTAGCAACTTGATTGGGATCATCGGTGATTATTTCATTAGTATCACGATTCATAATACCGGTATTCTGATTCAGTTTATAGCCCATTGCTTTGGCTATGCTGTTCATCATGATATTACGTAGAGCACCTTTGTACTTGCTACCGGGATCGCTGCTTAATACAAATTGTGTCCACTTAGGTTTATTACTAAACATGAAATCTGTTTGTACAAAACCGTTAGCAGGATTGCCATCGATTGCTGTAAAAAAGTGTACGGCTGTTCCGGATTTCTTAATATAACGTGCAGGATCTACTTTATGTTGGCGACACCAGTTGGTTAATTGAGAAACTAATTGATCTTTTGATATTTCGTTGGCATCAACTGATAAATCTAAATCGCCTGAATCAGCTTTACGACCTGTTGAGCCTAACCATTTAACTGGTAAATTATCTCGTTCATGCTTTTCTTTAGTAAAGTCTAAACCTGTGATATTTTCTACCCAAGCAATAGTAGGAGCAATTTCATCTTGCTTGATACGACGTGTAAGTGGTTGCCCGGTTGAGTCCTTAAAGACATTACCGCCTTCTAATAAATTCATTTTAATTCGTATCCAAACATTGTTAATATTGTGTCAGCATATGGGTCGCCGGTCTTTTTAAGTTGTGTGGTTTTACCACCAATTTTAGTAAAATATTGATGTAGAGTTTGCATACGTTGATATGGCAATACTACACCCAATGGAGCCAATGCTTTGGTCATTGATTCTGGAGTAACAGGTTGATCTTCTTTTTGTTGTTGCTGTTTTTGTTGATCAGCTTGTTTTTCTTGTGTAGCCTTGTTAGGTGAGGCAGGACCAGGATCATTTTGACTACCTGGTGCAGAAGCATTAGCAGCAGGAATATCTGTTCTTGCGGCTACTACGGCTTCCGACATTAGTTCATGAATCTGCATCTGTTCTTCTCACTGTACGTGTAAATTTCTTAGGATCTCTATCTCTAATTGCATTTAGTAATTTCCTTACTAAATTTTCAGCTTGATCTGCAGGGTAAGATTCTTCAATTTGTTCTATCAATCGTATAGCACTGGCAATTACATTAGTAGCGCGACTTTCGACTATATAACGGCGATCTCGTTCTTGGAAACGTTCTTCGTAAATTGAATCTAATTCTTCCAAAATGCTACGTGTTTTTTTCTGCATGATTAGGATCTCTTTTATTATTTATTAAAAAATTGTTAACCAACACCGCATACATCATTACAGATTACTAAACGGCCGTCTTTAAAATTAGATATATTCCAGGATTTTACAATACTTTCAAACCAATTAATACATTCTGACAAATCATACTTTAATGCGTTGTTTTTATGTATCAAATGACTGAACTGCTTATTGGCTGCTTGGTGATAATTTCCGTGCCCGTATGTTTTTGGAGAAAAACCTAAGAAACAACAGGGAAAAACATCACCTGTACTTGAGATATAAATGCTTTTATCTTTTTGTACTTGGCAAGCAATAGATTTTTCAATTCTATTTGGCATAATGTCTTCTAATAGAACCTCATCTTTAGTACGACTTTTCCAAAGAACAGCGAATTCTGTCTGTGTTGGCTTTCCAATAACATGTGTTAATTGGCCTGTTTTGTCGTATACTGGACTGGTATTTCTACCTTGATCAACTAATTGAAATTTAGCGAATCCCAGCTGCTGGCTAAGTTGTTGAGCATGTTCTTGTTGATGCCGATTATGATCGAAGTCTATCATTTTCCAAGTTGCACTACCACCAGCAGAGATAAAAGTCTGTGCATTTTTAATCACAGTTGAATATAAAGTGTTGACTCGATATAAACTATGTGTGTTATCAAGTCCTTCTATACAAAATATAACTTCTGCTTTAAGGTCAGCAAGATCCTGCCAAAATTGACGATCTCGTGCTCCGGCATTAGTACTAATGGATATTGTTAAATCTTGATTGTAAGAACGAAAATATCTGACAATATCTACAGTTTCGGCATTCATGACTGCATCGCCAAAATTACCATTGATATATATTTCTTTAAGTTGTGCCACAAACTCTGGTCTAAATATTTTTTGTGCTTCTACTAATGTCATGTCATGTTCAATGTATCCATCGTTAAACGGATAACCATAAAAATTACGAGGACACAATGGACACGATGCGTTACACCTACTTGAAATTTCTAAGTGTACTTTTTCAATCTCTTCGATTTTATACATTTACTTTATTTGACCCAATAACTGCTTGAGCTTGTTACTATTAACTTCTGCTGTAATTTTTGGAGCATCTTCATCAGAATCTGATTTAACATAACTTCTGGTCTTGATAGTATCTAACATACTGGGTTTTGGAGGACCACCATAACCATTGCTATCATCAATGCTCGGGTCACTGATACGCATAGTTTCAATATTATAATCTAAATCTACTTTATTGCCAACGCCTTGACTGCTACGACTTTTCATACATTGCATTTGATACTTGCCACGTTCACGCATTGCTCTACTGGTAAAAATACCAAACACAAAGTCAGCTGTGTTGATCTTACTGATACCGCCTGCAATATGACTATGATCAAATTCAATTTCTTCTACTGCTGATCTATTCAACTGCGATGCAGTTACTAACAATACATTAAGTTCAATAGCTAAGTTACGTAGTTCTTCTGCAGAATATTTGTCTTTAATAAACTGATCGTTAGGATTAACTTTTACTGTAACAGGCATAATCAAATCCAAGTAATCAATCATAACAAAGTCAATTTTGGTACCAGTCTGTATCTCATACTCTTTGATAAAACTACGTATATCATTTACATTACTTTGTGCGGGCAAACTTTTAATACGATACGATCCTGCTTTCTTACCAGCCATCCTAACTTTAAGTTCAGCAGAATCCATATCTCTACGTATATCTTTTGTGCTCATATCTGTTAACATGGCCGCGGTGCGTAATGTACACAGCTCTTCACTTAGTTCTAATGTAATATATACACCAGACAATCCCTGCTGTAACCAATTTAATGCCAAGTTCATCATAACTAAACTCTTACCAGAACCGGAACCACCAGCAAAAATGTTTAGTTCACCGCGACTGAATCCACCGTACAAGATACGATCCATTTGTGGCCATCCTGTCGATACTTGTCCACCTTTGTTAAAATATCGGTTAAGTGTTTCTTTGGGATTAGCCCAGAAGTCTGTACCTAAGTCTTTGGTTAGACTAATCTGCACAGCATCCTTAATTAACTTTTCAACTGGTTCGTATTCGCCCTTCTCTAACAAGTCAGCTGATTTTAAGATTGCACGTTCTAATTCTTGTCTGCGTGTAAAGCCTTCAAATTCTTCTAAAAACCAATCAAAGTGCCCATCAGACAATTCTGGGATTTCTTGCAATTTGATTCCGGTTGTAGCTGCAATCTGTGTGCGGTCTGGCATGGTCTTGTGATCGTTGCAGTGAGTCATAATAAACTCTGCTGCTGGTCTCAAGCTGCGATCAAAGTTTTCTGGATTGTAAATGTTCTGCACACGTACATAACTCGATGCATCTTGTAGCATCATTTCTAAAAACAACTTCTGTACTTCAACACTATATTCTTTTAGCATAGTAATCCACTGTCTTTTATTTTTGGTAATAATGATTTTTCAAAGAAATATCGGTTTCCTTCTGCTCCATGATGTCCTGCCCATTGCCATGTATCAAAATCAACAGGCCTATTGATCTCATAGTTTACACTCTGATATGTATCTTTAAATAATAAACATCTTTTGTGATTTATACAATAAGGTAAGAGAAAATCGTTTGGTGCCCAAATATCCTTGTCGTTAAGATTCTTACCTAAATTAACAATCATGTAGTCAGCATCAATTCGATCAAGCCATTGTGTCAGTAAAAATATTTCTCTCATGGCATTGGTCTCTATCCAAGATCGATTGTTATACAGTATTTTTACTCGGTCTCCACCAAAATTACTCTGGCATACAAGTCCTCGATGACCCGGGACACCAAATGTTGATTTTGCCCAACTGTCTGTATCAATATGGTATCCAAGATATTCTGTATTTTTATAGTCATCAAATACTGTAACTCGTTCAAGAGGAGGAACTCCTATTATCACAAGATCGTCTGACCAATCTATTTTATCATTTAATGTAATTAGTAAATGACATACTGTATCAAAACTATTAGTAGGTCTTGAGCAATTGTTAATGTATTTTATTCCTGCATATTTTGCCAATAAGCCCCAGAAACTGTCAGCAGGATCTACACAAAATCCCGGGGTGCTGTAACTATCGCCAAATACCCAAAGATTACGATATTGCTTTGACAATTTGTCGTTTCCTCAATTCGATTTTAATCTTACTGGTTTCCCTGGCCTGCATAATAGTTAGTAATGTACCCAGTCGTCCATATTTAACTACAGCATCGTTTACATCTTTACATCCTTTCCAAGCTGGCATACTAACTGCCCAACCTAATTCTATAGCACGATCTACCAACTCCATTCCAGCACGATCTTGATCAGGTACTACTGTTATTTCTCGCCCTAAGCTGCGTATCAATCTGGCTTGTGCATCGTTTACAGTACTGTGCATAACTGCAAGTCCGCCAATACATAGTGCATCAAATATACCTTCTGTTACAATTACATGCTGCCAATTGGATTTTTGTAAATCTGTTCCAAAGACATATCCTGGCTGCATATCGTTTATATATTTAGGTGTTTTATTATCCAAAAATCGTTTGGTATGACCTACAATAACATTATTGTATGTAAATGGAATTATAATATGTGGACGATCATACCAAGCTACACCATCATAGTGTTCCAAGGTCATAAATGGATAATCTAAAGGGACTTGTCTCAATTTAAGATAGTCGATAATATCGGAATGTGTGTCGTTATCTAATAATATCGATGCTTCTGGAAGATCCTGTTGTTCAAAGTTGATACCTACCATTGCATCTAATAATTGTTTACGATCGTTCAATAGTCCTTCCATTGAACGATGCCGTAGACTTTCCAAATTAACACGTTCTATTTCTTCAGATGGGACACCCAACCAGTTTAATAACTTACGTGCTTTTACTGAAAGATTACGTCCTAATACAAAGCTGGCTGTAAAATTACAATTGAAACAATGATAGCTCCAACCGTCGGTGTTGACTTTAAGTCCACCTCGCATACGACGATCCTGACTATCTCCGTTGTGTATACAACAGGGCGCATTGAAACTAATCCACCCGGAAGTAGTTTGTTTACGTTTACCTGGAATATATTGGACAATATCTAGCATCGAGCTAGTATAACACGTTCTATCTCTGGAATCAAATGATCTTTTATCGTTTTATGTCCAAGTTCGTTAGGGTGACGGTTAGGTGCCAATAAGGATCGATCATTATTAACAAACAAAGATATGCTACGATCTGGCCAAATTAAGTTACTGGCATTCATTACTGTTGGCGGATTAAGTGAGCAAAATTGTAAAACATTCTTTGAAAGTGTGTTGTGTTGTCCTTCGAAAAACAAAACACTTTGTTGATATGTTAGTGTTGCACTCTGTTTACACGAAGTTAGTACTGTGTGCATCTTAACCATGTCGACCCATTCTTTAGATATATTTCCGGATCCGTTATGTACCCATGCAGAGTGTACAAAACGATTCCATTCTGGATCATTACCATAAGATTTATGATTAGGATTATAAAAAGTATATCGACTGGCGTCAGTATGT
>Ga0164296_1005430_pt1 | contig 11176 bp, 10 predicted proteins | sample GEODES057metaG_FD_113533 | JGI IMG/M metagenome (GOLD analysis project Ga0164296, IMG submission 113533) | Dystrophic lake water microbial communities from Trout Bog Lake, Wisconsin, USA - GEODES057 metaG | ecosystem: Environmental > Aquatic > Freshwater > Lake | place: USA: Trout Bog Lake... | reverse complement strand
GTCGCCAATGGAGTCTTTTGTGGCTCCACCAGCACCACGTCCACGCCCAGCGTGCGCAGGCTCGCCGCCACCTCGCAGCCGATGAACCCGGCGCCGACGACGACGGCGTGCCGAACTGACGACGCGTGCTCGCGCAGGGCGATGCTGTCGTCGTAGGAGCGCAACAGCCGGATGCCCTCCAGCTTCGGGAACGACGGAATGCTCCGCGGCACCAGGCCCGTGGCGATGACAAGTTCGTCATAGCCGAGCTCCGATCCGTCGGCCAGCGTCAGTACCCGCAGCGCGGGATCGAGGCGGGTGGCAGCCACGCCGAGCCGCAGGGCGATCTCCTGCTCGGCGTACCACTCACGCGGCTTGAGGGCGACGTCGTCGGCCTGCTTGCGGAGCACTTCCTTGGACAGCGGAGGCCGGTCGTAGGGCAGGTGCACCTCGTCGCTGACGATCGTGATACGACCCGGGTACGCCGACCGGCGGAGTTGTTCCGCGGTCCGGGTCGCGGCGAGGCCGCCGCCGACGATCAGAATCCCACCGCCGCCGGAGGCCGGGTCGTCGTTATTGGTCACGTGCAGTTCATACATGATGGCCGATCAGTACTTCAAGGCGCCCTTGTCGACGTTGATCTGCGTGCCGGACAACGTGCCGGAGCCGTCGCCGGCCAGCCATGCCACGACGTCGGACACCTCGTCTGGTGTCATGAAGCCATTGGGTTGCAACGGCATTGGCGGAAAGCTGTGCACGAATGCGGGGTGGTCGGCGAATATCTTCATCATGGCCGCGGGTTCGATCATCGGGGTCTCGACCGAGTAGGGGTGGATCGAGTTAGCGCGGATCCCGTATTCACCGAGCTCGATCGCGAGGGTGTTGGTCAGAGCGGTCAGGCCGAACTTGCTGGCCGCGTAATGCCCATTGCCCGGGGTTGCTCGCACACCCGCCGTCGAGCTGACGACCACGATCGAACCCCCGTTGCCCGCCTCGATCATCGCGGGGATAGTGGCGCGCAGAGTACGCCACGTTCCGGTCAGGTTGACCCCGATGACGGTGTCCCACTGTTCATCGGTGAGCTCCCATACCCGGCCCCAGCCCAGTACCCCGGCGTTGGCCACCACGATGTCGAGTCGGCCGAACTGCTCAACCGCGTCGGCGACGAGCCGCCGCAGCGCCGCGTCGTCACGGATGTCGACCGCACGGGCCAGCACCGTGCGGCCCTCGGCTTCTGCCAGCCGGACGGTTTCAGCCAGCTCCTCGGCCGTGGCCGCCGGATACGTCATGGTCGCTGAGGCTGGGGCGCAGATGTCGAGCGCGACGATGTCGGCGCCCTCCCGCGCCAGCCGCACCGCGTGCGCGCGACCCTGGCCGCGCGCCGCTCCGGTGATGAATGCGACGCGTCCCAGCAGTGATCCGTGTGCCACCAGCAAAGGCTAGCAGCGAAACTAGAACGCGTTCTCGTTCTCGCGCTCCAGCGGGACGATCACTCCGCCTGTTGCTCCTCGCCGGCCGTCCCCTGCTGCGGGGAGTAAGGCTGGTTCGCGGGGGTATAGGGGCGCGAAACCGGCGCCGCCGCGACGGGGGTGCCGACCGACAAGGGGAGTGCGTTGGCCGGTGCAAATGCTGCGGTCTCCGCCTCAGCCGGGGCCACAGTCTGCTCGACCGCCCCGGCCGTCGCGGCCGCGGGTCCGCCGAATTGCGCGCCTGCCGATACCCCCGCCGGCACCATGCCGAACAGTGATGGCGTTGCGGCCTGCACAGCCGCCGTCGCCGGTGCGCTCACCGTCGCCAATGCCGTGGGCGCCCCCGCGAGGACCGCCGCCGGTGAGAACGCCGCGGGTACGGCGGAGGCGGAAACGGGCACCGCCGAGCCGATCGGCACGCCCGCCGAGGCCGAAGCCGCGGTGATCGCGGCGATCGATCCCTGTTCAATGGCGTTCAGGGGCGCGGTGTTCGCGGCTTCGGTCGCGGCGTACACGCCCGCGCCACTGCTCATGAGCTGCACGAATTGCTGGTGGAAGAGCTCAGCCTGGGCACTGAGGGCCTGATAGGCCTGGGCATGGGAGTCGAACAGCGCGGCGACGATCAGAGATACCTCGTCTGATCCGGGCGGGGCGACCCCTGACGCCATCGCCATCGCCGATTCATTCGCGGTGCCGAGGTTCAAGCCGATCGTCGCTAAGTCGTGCGCGGCCGCCGTCACGTACTCCGGCGAAGCCACCACGAACGACATCGGAACCTCCACAAGGGCCACATGGCCCTAATCACAGCGCTCCTCGGGGTCCGGAAACCCCCTGAACTGTCAGTATACCGGCACGATCAGGGGCCGGCACACGGAAATTTCGGGAATCAATTCCCGCCGCGCTCACCCCCACACACGCACAGAGCCCGGACCGCCCCTGCGGGCGATCCGGGCTCTGTGTCGAGCGGACTTATTTGAGGATCTTGGTGACCCGGCCGGCGCCAACGGTGCGGCCACCCTCGCGGATCGCGAATCGCAGGCCGTCGTCCATGGCGACAGGCTGGATCAACTTCACCGAGATGTTGGTGTTGTCGCCCGGCATCACCATTTCCGTGCCCTCCGGCAACGTCACCACACCGGTCACGTCCGTGGTGCGGAAGTAGAACTGCGGGCGGTAGTTGTTGAAGAACGGCGTGTGGCGGCCACCCTCGTCCTTGGACAGGATGTACACCTGGCCCTCGAACTCGGTGTGCGGCGTGGTGGTGCCGGGCTTGATGACGACCTGGCCGCGCTCGACGTCCTCGCGCTTGACCCCACGCAGCAACAGCCCGACGTTGTCGCCGGCCTGGCCCTGGTCGAGCAGCTTACGGAACATCTCCACACCGGTGACGGTGGTCTTGGTGGTCGTCGGGCGAATGCCGACGATCTCGACCTCCTCGTTCACGTTGACGATGCCGCGCTCCACCCGGCCGGTGACCACGGTGCCACGGCCGGTGATGGTGAAGACGTCCTCAACGGGCATCAGGAACGGCCGGTCGGTCTCGCGAACCGGGTCCGGGATCGACTCGTCGACGGCGTCCATCAACTGCTCGACGGATTCGACCCACTTCGCGTCACCTTCGAGCGCCTTGAGCGCCGACACCCGAACCACCGGGGCGTCCTCGTCGAACTCCTGGGCGGCCAGCAGTTCGCGGACCTCCATCTCGACGAGCTCGAGCAGCTCCTCGTCGTCGACCATGTCGGCCTTGTTCAGGGCGACCAGGATGTAGGGCACACCCACCTGGCGGGCCAGCAGCACGTGCTCGCGGGTCTGCGGCATCGGGCCGTCGGTTGCGGCGACCACCAGGATCGCTCCGTCCATCTGCGCGGCACCGGTGATCATGTTCTTGATGTAGTCGGCGTGACCCGGCGCGTCGACGTGAGCGTAGTGGCGCTTCTCCGTCTGGTACTCGACGTGCGAGATGTTGATGGTGATGCCGCGCTGACGCTCCTCGGGGGCGTTGTCGATCTGATCGAACGCCTTCGACTCGTTCAGGGTCGGATACTTGTCATGCAGGACCTTGGTGATCGCCGCGGTCAACGTGGTCTTACCGTGGTCAACGTGACCAATGGTCCCGATGTTGACGTGGGGCTTGGTCCTTTCAAACTTCGCCTTCGCCACTTCTGTGTCCTCCTGGACTGTTTGGTGCTCGTTAAAGCAGTGTGGATGTTTTTTTACCGATGTTCTTCAATTGTGCAGTGCCAGCGCCCATGGCAGGACCTGGCAAGGTTACTCCGAGGCGGCTGTCACGTGGCTCACTGGCCCGTCGCCTTCGCGATGATTTCCTTCGACACGTTCGCCGGCACTTCGGCGTAGGAGTCGAACACCATGGAGTAGTTCGCCCGGCCCTGGGTCTTCGACCGCAGGTCGCCGACGTAGCCGAACATTTCCGACAGCGGCACTTGCGCCCTCACGACGCGCGAACCGCCCCGCTCCTCCATGGCCTGGATCTGGCCACGGCGGGAGTTCAGGTCGCCGATCACTTCACCCATGTAGTCCTCGGGCGTGGTGACCTCGACGGCCATGATCGGTTCGAGGATGACCGGCTGCGCCATGGCGGCAGCCTTCTTCAGCGCCTGGGAACCAGCGATCTTGAACGCCATCTCCGACGAGTCGACCTCGTGATACGCCCCGTCGATCAGGGTGAGCTTCAAGTTCACCAGGGGGTATCCGGCCAGCACGCCGTACTGCATCGCGTCCTGCGCGCCGGCGTCCACCGAGGGGATGTACTCACGTGGGATGCGCCCGCCGGTGACCTTGTTCTCGAATTCGTAGGTCGCGCCGTCCTCGCCCTTGAACGGCTCGACTGAGATGAGCACCTTGGCGAACTGGCCCGAGCCACCGGTCTGCTTCTTGTGAGTGAACTCAACCTTGTCGACCGCTTTGCGGATGGTCTCTTTGTACGCCACCTGCGGCTTGCCGACGTTGGCCTCGACTTTGAACTCTCGCCGCATCCGGTCAACCAGGATGTCCAGGTGCAATTCGCCCATGCCGCCGATCACGGTCTGGCCGGTCTCGGCATCCTGGTGCACCTTGAAGGTCGGGTCCTCCTCGGCGAGTTTCTGGATCGACAGGCTCAGCTTCTCCTGGTCGCTCTTGGTCTTGGGCTCGATAGCGACCTCGATCACCGGGGCGGGGAAGGTCATCGACTCAAGCACGATCTGGTGGTTCGGGTCGCACAGCGTGTCACCAGTGGTCGTGTCCTTGAGGCCGATCACCGCGTAGATGTGCCCCGCCGACGCGGTCTCCACCGGGTTCTCCTTGTTGGAGTGCATCTGGAACAGCTTGCCCAGCCGCTCCTTCTTGCCTTTGGTGGCGTTGATGACCTGGCTGCCGGAGTCGACCTTGCCCGAGTACACCCGGACATAGGTGAGCTTGCCGAAGAACGGGTGCGTCGCGACCTTGAAAGCCAGCGCCGAGAACGGCTCCTCGATCGACGGCTTGCGGACTATCTCCTCGCCCTCTTTGCCCGGTACGTGCCCGATTGCCGGGGGAACGTCGAGCGGCGACGGAAGATAGTCGATGACCGCGTCGAGCATGGGCTGAACGCCCTTGTTCTTGAATGCGCTACCGCACAACACCAGGTAGGCCTCAGAGCTGATCGTGAGCTTGCGCAGCGCGCCCTTGATCTCGTCGACCGTCAACTCCTCGCCGCCGAAGTACTTCTCCATCAGCGACTCGTCTGTCTCGGCTGCGGCCTCGATCAGCTTGGTGCGGTACTCGTCGGCCTTTTCCCGCAATTCGTCCGGGATGTCGATGGTCTCGTATGTTTCGCCGAGCTTGGTCTCGCCGCGCCACACCTTGGCCTTCATCTCGACCAAGTCGACGACGCCCTCGAAGTCGCCCTCGGAGCCGACGGGCAACTGGATCGGGATGACGTTGGCGCCCAGACGGTCCTTCATTGTCTTCACCGAGAAGTAGAAGTCGGCGCCGACCTTGTCCATCTTGTTCACGAAACAGATACGGGGGACGTCGTATTTGTCGGCCTGCCGCCACACCTGCTCGGACTGCGGCTCGACACCTTCCTTGCCGTCGAACACCGCAACGGCACCGTCAAGCACCCGCAGGCTGCGCTCCACCTCGACGGTGAAGTCGACGTGGCCCGGGGTGTCGATGATGTTGATCTGGTTGTCGTTCCAGAAGCAGGTGGTGGCCGCGGAGGTGATGGTGATGCCGCGTTCCTGCTCCTGCTCCATCCAGTCCATGGTGGCCGCGCCGTCGTGGACCTCACCGATCTTGTAGCTGATGCCGGTGTAGTAGAGGATGCGCTCGGTCGTCGTCGTCTTGCCGGCATCGATGTGCGCCATGATGCCGATGTTGCGGACCTTGGTCAGGTCGGTCAGCACGTCCTTCTGAGCCACAGAAGTCTTCCCACTCTTTCGATTGCTCGGTCAGCGTCGTCTTTCCGGCGTCGTCGCCGGACCTTTCACCAGCGGTAGTGCGCGAAGGCGCGGTTAGCCTCGGCCATCTTGTGGGTGTCCTCACGCCGCTTGACGGAGGCCCCCAGCCCGTTGCTGGCATCGAGAATCTCGTTCGCCAGGCGATCGATCATGGTCTTCTCCCGGCGCTGCCTCGAGAAGCTGACCAGCCAGCGCAGCGCCAGCGTGGTGGAACGTTCCGGGCGGACCTCAACCGGCACCTGGTAGGTGGCGCCACCGACACGGCGGCTGCGGACCTCCAGGGCCGGCTTGACGTTGTCGAGCGCGCGCTTGAGGGTGATGACGGGGTCGGTGCCGGTCTTCTCCCGCGCGTTTTCCAGTGCCCCGTAAACGATTCGCTCGGCGAGGGATTTCTTGCCGGCGAGCAGGATTTTGTTGACCAGCTGGGTGACAAGCTGCGACCCGTACACCGGGTCGTTGACCAGTGGACGCTTGGGCGCGGGCCCCTTGCGCGGCATTAGCTCTTCTCCTTCTTGGCGCCGTAGCGGCTCCGGGCCTGCTTGCGGTTCTTGACGCCCTGGGTGTCGAGCGAGCCGCGGATGATCTTGTACCGAACGCCGGGCAGATCCTTGACGCGGCCACCACGCACCAGAACCATCGAGTGTTCCTGCAGGTTGTGGCCCTCGCCCGGGATGTAGGCCGTGACCTCGATCTGACTCGTCAGCTTGACGCGCGCCACCTTCCGGAGGGCCGAGTTCGGCTTCTTCGGGGTTGTTGTGTAGACGCGGGTGCACACACCTCGGCGCTGCGGGCTGCCCTTCAGGGCCGCGGTCTTGACCTTGCTGATCTTGTCCCGGCGACCCTTGCGGACCAGCTGCTGAATGGTTGGCATCTACCAGCTTTCTGTGCTTCTCACCGATAACTCAAACTCGTTAGGACTCTGTACTGCAGTTATGCCCAGCCCCAGGACGATCTGCCCACCCCGCGGCCGGGTGTGTCGCATGCGCTTCGCACCGGACTAATCCCATGCATCGTGGACACGCGAATATGCCCGGCATCCCCTTCCTTACGGTCAGGCGCCGTAAGCCGCCAGGCACGAGCCTTCACAATACCCGCCGCCGGTCGTGCAGGTCAAAGCGGCGGTGTCAGCCCCGGCTCGCGCGGTCTTCAGGGGTGCGTTTCCCCATGCCCGCGGCTAGGCGTAGGACCATGTCGGAGAACAACGCGTCGGTATCGATGTCGTCCATGACGCCGGTCATCTCGAGCAGGACGAAACCGTGCAGGGCCGACCAGAATTCCAGTGCCGCAAGGAAGGCCTCGTCGCCGTCGAGACCGTAGGAGGTCAAGACGGAAATCACCGGCGCCGCCGCCCCCCGGGTCGCGGTCGTGTACTCCAAGTCGTCGCCGCCCAGCGGCATCCGGGTGAACGCCGAATACCGGCCCGGATGATGGTGGGCATAGCTGCGGTAGGCCGCGGCCATGACCAGCACCGCGTCGTCGCGGGCGCGCCCCTCGCCCACGTGGTTGAGCATGGTGATGATGTCGTCGATCACCCGGACCCGCACCGCGCGGCGCAGGTCCTCGAGGCTGTCGACGTGGTTGTACAACGACGGACCCTTGGTCCCCAACTGTGTGGCCAGCGCATTGACCGTCAGCGAATCCCAGCCCTCCCGATCGAGGAACGTCAGCGCCCCGTCGACGATGCTCTCGCGGCTCAGCCGGGCCGGGCGGGCGCGGCCGGCGCGCTGGCGACGGGCCGCCGTCGGCGCATCGGGCCGAACTGACATGACGATCGCCCTTCGATTCCGATCATCCGCCGGACGCGGCGAGTGGACCTTGACTCTAGTTGACCGCGGCCGGGCACCTGGCCACTGCGCTGTTCAACAGCGCAGAACGCTTGCGACCCAAGAGAACCCGAGCCCGCTCGCCGCGAGAATCGCGAGCTTACCCTCGGGCAGTAGCCCTTTGCGGTGCGCCATCGCCAGGGTGAAGAGGGAGTCAGCTGGGCCCATATGCCCGTATTCGTCGAGAGAGACGTACGTGTGGTCCTGCGGCATACCGATGGTTTCGAGAATGCGTGTGCGCAGCGACGCCTTCACTTGGTTCATCAAGATGAACTCCATCTCAGCTAGCGCATGCCCGGAACGGCCGACCGCACGGTTGATGACCGAGACATACTCCGTGAGGTACACCCGATTCATCAGGTCAGCGAAGACGTCGCCGTCGACGCGCACGTAAGCCCGCTCCCAGTCGGCAAACTCTTTGGTGAAGGGCAGCCGCGTACCTCCCACGTCGATGCGCAGCAGATCGCCCAACTCGCCGTCGGTGTGCTCGGCGAAGCTGAGCAATCGGTACCGCGGATGGTCTCGTCGAAGGACAACAGCCGCAGCGCCGTCGCCGAAGTAGAGCAGAGGCTGGCATTCCGGGATCTCAGCGGAGACGATTCGGCTCAGCGTATCCGCGCAGACGACGAGCGCGTTGTGCACCGAGGGGTCACGGTCCATCATCCCGGCAGCGACGTTACAAGCCAGGACGCCTCCCGCGCAGCCGTTGCGGATCTCGAACGAATACGCGTGGTGGCAACCGAGTTCGCGGACGATCGCGGTAGACGGACACCAGTTCCGATAGTCGTAATCGCCCCCGGACACAAAAATAACCAGGTCTAGGTCTTCTCCCCTGAGTCCGGCATCGACCAGGGCTTCTTGTGCCGCCGCCAGCCCCATCGTCGACGGGTGCTCGTCGTCATTGGCGACGTGAACATAATCGAAACCGATTCCTCGGGTGAATCTTTCGACGGGAACATTCGCTCGCCGCGCTAGTTCCTCGGAGGAGATGCGATCCTTCGGCGCGTAGGTTCCGAAGCCGACGATCCCCGCCACGGCGTTCCCCTGATCCGAGTCGCGCGCGTTCACGACAGCCCCGGGGTTCCGGCAGGAGCACCGTGGCGACCGGCGCCGCCCGCGAAGCGCCGGGCCCCTTCCGCCGCCCCTGCGGCGACACGATCCATGCTCGCGAACTCGACGCCGAGCGCCTGGGGTTCGGGCAACCCCCACTGACCAAGCGCCGAGAGCCGGTCTGCCCGCATGCACTCCTGGGGCAGCGCAGACAGTTCGGCTGCCAGTTCCTCAGCTGCTTGCCGGGCCTGCCCGGTTGGCACCACGCGGTTCGCCAGGCCGATCGCCAAGGCCTCGTCGGCCTTGACGGGGCGGCCTGTCAAAATCATGTCCATGGCCCGGCTCTGCCCGATCAAACGGGGCAACCGCACAGTCCCGCCGTCGATGAGCGGCATACCCCAGCGACGGCAGAACACACCGAAAACGGCATCCTCCTCGGCCACTCGCAGATCGCACCAGATCGCCAACTCCAATCCACCCGCGACAGCGTATCCACTCACCGCGGCGATCACCGGCTTGGACAACACCATTCGCGACGGGCCCATGGGGCCGGGTCCGGTGGAGTGCACAGCGTTGGCCTCCGGGGTACCGAAAGCTTTCAAATCGGCACCGGCGCAGAACGTTCCTCCGTTACCCCATAGGACAGCCACCGACGCGGCGTCGTCTCGGTCGAATTCGTCGAACGCCGCATGCAGGGCGGCCGCGGTCGGGCCGTTGACGGCGTTGCGCGCCTCCGGCCGGTTGAGGATTACCGTCGTCACCGGGCCATTGCGCTCGACCCGAACCGGATCGGTCATGTCACCTCCGCGAGTTGGGTTACCTGTCGTCGCCGCGCCAATTCCGTGGCGAATTCTTGGTAGGCCGCACGCAACCGAGCACCCGGCCAGTCAGCGGGCAGCAGCTCGGCGGGCAGCATCGGGTCGGTGAGCAGGTGGCGCACCATAGCCGCAGCGATCACGAAGCGGGAAGGAACGTCTGAGGCGGCGTCCATCTCGCCGAGGAGCCGGTGTCCGTTGCTCGCCCATGCGGAGAGGTCCCAGAGCTCGCCGACGAGTTGCCCGGGCGCGTCGTCACGCGCGGTCAGCACGCGGACCCGAGAGGCGATGTCGGCGTCGAATCCCGGTTCGAGATTGGCCGGCCGCATCCACACCCCCTCACGTAACTCACTGAAATGCTTCTGGTACATGGTGTTTCGTAATGTGGCCCGAGCACGGGCACCGGTTCCAACGCTGGTGACCACCACGACCAGCCAGTCACCGTTCCACTCGCGCATCGGCGGCAACATCGAATCGTCTTGTCGGCGCTGACGTGCGAGCAGGCGGTCCGAGAGCCGATATCCATCGGCGGAACGCACCAGGTCGCCGGCCCCGACCATCCGGGTCAGCGCCACCCGCAGCGTCGATTCCTTGATACCGAAATCGTCGGTCAACCGGATTAATTCGCTGGCAGTCGCCCAGGCCGGGTGGGCGCCGAGCAGCACGCTGAGCACCACCGAACGCGCCGTCATCGTCGGCATCGCTACACCTGCGACGACCGGCGGCCGTGATCCCCGAAGGGTTCGTCGCGATGCCGCACCGCCTCACGGAAACCGTGCTCGACAGCGTCGGCGACGAAGGCGTGCCCCTCGGGCGTGTGGCGTGCGACCCCATCGAAGACGGTGCTCACCATCCTGCTGGTGGCGACGCCCTGCTGCAGCAGCGCCGAATTCAGCGCGAGCTTCACCATGATCAACTGATTGACCGGCACCGCCGCGATGCGCGCCACCAGACGCTCGGTGCGCTCGTCGAGGTCCTCGGGCTCAGGCGCCTCAACCGCCAGGCCCCATTCGGCGGCCTGGGCTCCGGTGATGCAGTCGCCCGTCAGTAGCAAACGTTTCGCGCGCTGGTCGCCCAGGCGATGCGCCCACAGACCCGCCGCCGGGACACCCCACACCCGCGTCGGCGGGTAGCCGATCTTGGCGTCGGCGGCCGCGATCACCTGGTCGGCGTGCAGGGCGATGTCGGTGCCTCCGGCCACGCAGTAGCCGTGGATCTTGACGACGGTGGGCTTGTCGGCGTGCATCAGGCTGGCGAACCCGCGAACGAATCGGGTCATCATCTGGTAGTCGATCATCGGGTCCCACGGCTGATTTGGCAGGTGGTTGACCGCCTGCATCCTGCCGGCCAGCACGGTGCCTTCGTAAGCCCCGGTACCCCCGGCCGAGCCGGTGCGGTCGGCGTAGGCGCCGAGGTCGAATCCCGCGCAGAAACCCTCGCCGCGGCCGGACACCAGGATGACGTGCACGGCCGGGTCGAGGTCGGCGCGTTCCACCAGCGCCGAGAGTTCCAGCGGGGTGTCCGCGATGATCGCGTTGCCCTTGTCGGGCCGGTTGAAGGTGATCCGCGCTACCCGGTCGGTGACCTCGTAGGTCATCGTC
>Ga0164296_1005428_pt1 | contig 11176 bp, 11 predicted proteins | sample GEODES057metaG_FD_113533 | JGI IMG/M metagenome (GOLD analysis project Ga0164296, IMG submission 113533) | Dystrophic lake water microbial communities from Trout Bog Lake, Wisconsin, USA - GEODES057 metaG | ecosystem: Environmental > Aquatic > Freshwater > Lake | place: USA: Trout Bog Lake... | reverse complement strand
GGCCTTTATCGGAATGGGCTGCATTGTCAGGTGAATAAGCGCAGTGTTACGCTACATAAAACGCAGGTTCAGATAGTGGGAAGCTACTTTTGATTTATGATACGGAAATAGCCCGTTTGCTGGTCAGCCCCGCTGATCTCGCCGAATGCCGTGCGATGATCAAGGCGGGCTCCAAGACGTTTTACACAAGCTCAAAACTCTTACCACAGCGCATACGCGATGCCGCCCGTCAGCTCTATGCGTTTTGTCGGGTTGCGGATGATGTGGTCGATGAATCCGACGATATCGAAGCAGCCGTTGAAAGCCTCCGTTTGCGCCTTGATGCGATCTATGCGCTCAAGCCCGAACCCCATTGTGCGGATCGCGCCTTTGCTGATCTTGCCTTGACCTATTCGATTCCCCGCAGCCTACCGGATGCTTTAATTGAAGGCTTCGCATGGGATGCTTCCGGACGGCGGTGCAAAACCGCGAGCGATGTTTATGCCTATTCCGTTCGGGTCGCAGGTGCGGTGGGAGCGATGATGGCGATCATCATGCGTTCGCGCTCTTCGGAGGCTATTGCGCGCGCTTGCGATTTAGGGGTGGCGATGCAGCTGTCCAATATTGCGCGTGATGTCGGTGCTGATGCTAAAATTGGTCGGCTCTATTTACCAGAAGATTGGTTGCGCGAGGTTGGTATTGATCCGGACGCTTTCCTTGCAAACCCAAAGCCATCGCCAGAATTGACGCTTGTGATCGAGCGGCTTTTAACCGATGCCGATCATTTTTATGAGCGTTCGATTTCAGGCATTGCGATGTTACCCAAACGCTGCCGTCCTGCCATTCATGCATCAAGGCTGCTTTATTCTGCTATCGGTCATCAAGTGCGTCTCAATGGGTATGATAGTATTAGCCAACGGGCTGTTGTTCCCAAGAGCCGCAAGCTTGTGCTGATCGCAAAAGCCATTCAATCAAGTCTATTTTCGAGCGCTATAACGCCTTATCCTGTTCTCGAAGAAGCGGCTTTTGTTGTTGATGCCGTTGCTGCGGCACCAGAGCCTAAGCATTTGCCGGAATCGTTTAATGAACGCGCGGAATGGGTAGCAAACCTTTTCATCCGATTGGCTAAGACGGATCAATAAAAAATATATTTTAAGCTAGGTACGTCGTGGCATTTTGAACGGTAACATCGTTTGAATGATGGGGTTTCTAAACCGATCAAGCGATAGGCTCTCGTGAAAGACATCAACCGCTTCACGATCAATCACGGTCTTCACATGGGAGCGGGTATAGAAGGGCGAATCTTCTAACGTCGCTTCAACGATGGCCGGATGATCGGATCGCGCTGGCCGCTTCATTTGCCAAAAGGTTGTACCGAGTTCGATAGGCTTTGGCAGAGCGATTTCTGTAACTTGGCCGGATCGATCAATCTCAAGCGCAAAGCCCGCAGCACTTTTATCCCGAAGTGTTCGGTCATACACAATATGCGCGCCTTTTTGTGTGGCTGTGCGCGACCAGAACCAACTGGAAAAACTATCCTCTAACGGTACGCTTCCCCAATTCATATCGTGATAGCCGGTTCCTCGCCATTTAAGGTTAGGTTTTTCAAAATTTGCTTCAACGCGCGCCAAAGGAGCAACAGGGCGCCAATGATGCTCGCCCTTCGGATCAAGTCGAGCGTGATAATCTGAATAGATGGTGGGATAGAGGCGAATTTCTCCCTTCACGCGCGAAGGAAACGGAACCGTGATTTCATCAATGTGGATGACGAGGCAATCCTTCTCCCATGCCATGCTGGAAGGCCCGACATTGAAGTGCGTTGATGTGCGATAAAGACTGTTTTTGCCACGTTCCGTCATCGTCCAGCGATGGCCTCTTTCGCCATAAAGACCGACATTAATGGCACAAAAATTTTCTGGATCAGTGATGCCGAGACGACGGGCGAAGGCATAGTAAGGGGAGAAGACGCTGCCTACAAATCCGATAATCGCAAGACCATGTTTTTTATCGTCGCTTAACGCGTCGAGGTACCACCAGCGATAGCCCCCCGATGGAACTTGCGCGTCGAAGCACGCTGCGCCATCAGAGCGTCGGCTGCTAATCGACCCGACATCGCTGCCATCGGAACTCCCGGCCCCGGATGGGCGCTGCCCCCTGCTAGATAGAGGCCCGGAATTTTCGTTTTCGCTGCCGCCCTCTGAAATGATGCCAACCATCCGTGCGAAGCCCTTCCATAAATCGCGCCACCGGTTGCTGGAAATAATCCCGCAAATCCAGACGGCGGTGTTGTTACCACGCGTGTGTCATCCCACTCGATACTTAATCCGCATTCAGCAAGTTTTAAGCGCATGGCTAATTCAATTTTTTCATGAGACTGTGGCGCATGATCACCATTGGCAGGCGAGTTAACGAGGATAAGCAGGCGATCATTTCCGCCTGTATGGTGGGGACGATCTTGCGCGCAAATATAAACCGTAGGGTCGGATGGATAGCCTGAGGCTAATTCACCAAATTCTTTTTTATAATCGCGCGAGAAGAATACATTGTGACGTTCGAGCGGAAAATCATGCGTCTTGAGATGCGCGGCCCATGTAATCGCTGATAGTGATCTTGCTTTAACGGGAACAGCATTTACCGCGTGTTGGACCGATGACCCAAAGAGACCTGATGCAACGGCATTCACATCCGCATTGATAATCATATCTGAGCATTCTGTACGTTCACCGTCCGATGTGATGAGTGCAGAGACGCGGCCCTGTTCAATTTCTATTTCTGATGCTGACACGCCATATCGAATAGTGCCGCCCAATTTTAGGAAAACACGCTCGAAGGCACGCGCAACCGCATGCATTCCGCCGTCTACCGACCAAACGCCATCTTGTTCAACATGGGCAATCAGCATCAATGTTGCCACCGCTTCAAAGGGTGATGATCCGCAATAGGTAGCGTATCGTCCATAAAGCTGGCGAAGGCGCGGATCTTTGAAATGGCGTGATACGGCTGACCATAATGTTTCAAACGGATTGATCCGCATGAGTTGAAGCATACCGCCCAGCCCGCTCGACGTTGCCAGACTTAACGGGTTGGGGCGCTGCGATTCAATGAAGGGCTTTTTTAGAGCATTAAACACGCGACGGGATTCGGCTTGAAACGATAAAAAATTCTTTCCTTCTGCAGGTCCGGCAAACTGCGCGATCGCGTCGGCGGATTGCTTGAGATCGGCAAAGAGATCCAACTCCGCGCCATGGCCCCAAGAGTGGCGCGCGAGAACGGAAAGGGGTTTTAGTCCTAACTCCGCTTCCAAACTCGTTCCGGCCTCCGTGAAGATGGCATCGAAAATATAGCGCATGGTGAAAACGGTAGGCCCGCCATCGATCAAGGCACCATCAATCGGGATATGCCGCATTTTGCCACCCGGTGCAGCCTGTCGCTCAATGATAACGACATCCTCGCCCCGTGCCGCCAAGAGACAGGCAGCCGACAGCCCGCCAATGCCTGCGCCAACGATCACGATGGGCTTGTTCCGCACGCTGTAAGGCTCCTGTTGCGTGTCCACTTGAAATATGTCAATCTTTCGTGACACTATAAAGCGACCATAAAAATGTACAACCGGTTGTGAAGGGAGAAAGAGATGGATGTTGCATTGCGCATTGAGCAAGAGCTTGAGGCCGCCATTTCCCGCGCAGCCGGATCCGATTGTCCTCCTATTCTTGCCGAAGCCCTGGGCTATGCGGTTTTTCCGGGGGGTGCACGTATCAGGCCGCGCCTTTGCCTCGCGGTAGCCATGGCGTGCGGGGATAAGAGCCCGATTGCCGCGACCGCTGCTGCTGCGGCGATTGAGCTTTTGCACTGCGCGTCGCTGGTCCATGATGATTTGCCCTGCTTTGATAATGCGGGCATGCGGCGCGGTAAGCCTTCGGTGCATTTGGCCTATGGCGAACGGATTGCCGTATTGGCGGGTGACGCGCTGATTGTTTTGGCTTTTGAGCAATTGGCGGTTCGTTTAGCCCTTTCTCCAGAGCGCTTGGCTCCCTTGGTCAAAATTGTATCGACGGCTGTCGGTGGACCATCGGGCATCGCCGCGGGTCAGGCATGGGAATGCGAAAACGAGATCGATCTCGTGCGTTATCAACGGGCCAAGACGGGCGCTTTGTTTGCGGCCTGCACCATGGCAGGCGCGGCTGCCGCGGGCTATGAGCCGCAGGCCTGGCAGGCTTTGGGCTATGCGATTGGCGAGGCGTTTCAGGTGGCCGATGATCTGCGCGATGTGGCAGGCTCCGAGCAGGATCTTGGCAAGCCGGTTGGCCAAGATGAGACCCATCATCGCCCGAATGCGGTAGCGGCTTTAGGGTTTGATGGGGCCATGCAACGGTTTGAGGATTTATTGGCGGATGCGCTGGCTGCGATACCACCATGCCCAGGTGCAGAGCCTCTGGCCAAGCAGATTGCCGCCGTTTCTCGCAGCCTTGTGACCGGCCTGAGCGCGCGCACAGTCGCGGCCTGATCGGTCAAAATGTCGGTTTTTGGGTGGTTTCAGGATCGTTGGCGGCGGTTTCGCAACCAATTAATGGGACGTGTCGCGTTTCAGAATTTTGCGACGGCGTTTACCTTGACGCGGCCCATTGCTCGGCAGCGGTCTCGTCAACTCTTTGATTTAATTGCCGGTTTTACCTATTCGCAAACGCTGGTGGCTTGCGTCGAGCTGGGCTTGATCGAACGTCTATCGCGTGCGCCCCAAAGCCTTCAGGTGCTGGCGCGGGATTTGAACTTTGCCGAAAATCGTCTCGAAAGACTGCTGAAAGCCGCGGTTTCGCTGAAGATTTTAGAGCTTACCAGCAAGGGCCACTATGATTTGGGCATTCACGGAGCGGCGCTGATCGGCAATCCCTGGATTGCCGGATTTATTAAACACCATCATCTTCTCTATCGCGATCTGGCCGATCCGCTTCATGTGATCAAAGGCGGAGAGGGGCTTACCGAATTACAATCTTATTGGGCCTATACGGCTGACCACCATGGCCAGGAAACGCGCGCCGATGATGTTTCCGCCTATACGGATTTGATGGGCCAAAGCCAGACGGCGGTCGCGCGTGAAATTTTGAACGCTTATGATTTTAGCCGTCATCGCCACCTTCTTGATATTGGTGGCAGCAATGGCAGTTTTATTCTGGCTGCTGCGGCGAGGCATAAGCGCTTAGGATTTACGCTTTTTGATCTTCCGGCGGTTGGCCAAATTGCCCAAGAGCGGATTGTGTCAGCCGGACTGGACAAGCGCGTTTCGGTCGTCGAGGGGTCATTCTTGGCCGATCCGCTACCCGACTCAGCCGATGTGGCAACCCTGATCCGCGTGCTTCATGACCATGACGACCAATCGGTGGAAGTAATAATGGCCGCTGCCTATCAGGCTTTGAAGCCTGACGGCGCACTTATTGTCGCAGAGCCTTTATCCGGCGTACCTTCAATTGAGCCAGTAACGGACGCCTATTTTGGGCTGTATTTTGCGGCAATGGGGCAGGGAAAGACCCGAACGGCTGCGGAGATTGCGGCGATCGGGCAAAAAGCCGGATTTCGCTCGGCGCGGGTTGTTGCAACGCAAAACCCACTTATTACCGGAATTGTTGTCCTCACGATTTGACATAGAACAAAATACCGTCACAATAACTTGACGTTTAGAAGTGTCACTATAAGATGACACATTGAGAAGGACCGGATCGCTGAGGGTTCAGCCGGTGCCGGGGTCAAGGGGGGATGTAGAAATGCAGACCGTAGCGGTCGTCCTAGAAAAGCCAGAGCATTTGGCCTTACGGGCGATGGATCTGACTGAAGCGGGTACGAACGATATCGTTGTCGATGTCGAATGGTCCGGCATCAGCTCGGGCACCGAACGGCTGCTTTGGACAGGGCGGATGCCGCCTTTCCCCGGATTATCCTATCCTTTGGTGCCCGGTTACGAGACCGTCGGCCGTGTACGGCAAACCTCGCGCGGATCGGGCTTGCACGAAGGCGACCGTGTGTTTGTTCCCGGTGCCAATTGCTTTGGCGAAGTGCGCGGGCTTTTTGGCGGTGCCGCTTCGCGTCTTGTGGTGCCAGCGGCACGCGTTGTGCCGATCGAGCCGCATATTGGTGAGAACGGTGTTTTAATCGCGCTCGCCGCAACGGCCTATCACGCGATTGCGGGTGAGGGCGCGCGCATTCCCGATCTCGTTGTCGGACACGGGATTGTTGGAAGGCTGATCGCCCGCATCGCTATCGCGCTTGGCCATGAAGCGCCGATTGTGTGGGAAACCAATCAACTGCGCCGTTCGGGCAATGTTGGGTATGACGTGATTGACCCTGCAACCGATGAGCGCCGGAATTACAATGCCATTTGTGACGCGAGCGGCGCGCAAGGCATGCTTGATCTGTTGATCAGCAGGCTTGGCAAGCGCGGCGAAGTAACATTGGCTGGCTTTTATGAAGAGCCGCTGAGCTTCACCTTCCCGCCAGCCTTTATGCGCGAAGCCCGAATTCGTATCGCAGCCGAATGGGCACGTAGCGATATCGAGGCGGTGACCGATTTGATCGGCTCCGGCAAACTTAATCTCGATGGGCTCATCACGCATTTTGCAGCGCCGGAAACGGCTCCTGATGCTTATCGCACTGCTTTCACCGACCCCAACTGCCTCAAGATGGTTCTCGACTGGAGACATCACTCATGAACACGATCGACGTAAATCTCGTACGCCAAGCTAAGCTCCGTCAGGAGGCCGCTATTGAACCCGATCCGGTTCATACAGGCGAAATCAAAAAAGAAACGCAAGTGATTGCCATTTATGGCAAAGGCGGGATTGGTAAATCTTTCACACTTGCCAATCTTTCCTACATGATGGCGCAAACCGGTAAGCGCGTTTTGCTGATCGGATGCGATCCGAAAAGCGATACGACATCGCTCTTGTTTGGTGGCCGTGCATGCCCGACAATTATCGAAACCTCGGCGAAAAAGAAGCTTGCAGGTGACGATGTTAAGATCGGTGATGTCTGCTTCATCCGCGATGGTGTTTTCGCGATGGAATTGGGTGGGCCGGAAGTAGGCCGCGGTTGCGGTGGCCGTGGTATTATTCACGGCTTCGAATTGCTTGAAAAGCTCGGCTTCCATGAATGGGGCTTCGACTATGTGCTGTTGGACTTCTTAGGCGACGTTGTGTGCGGCGGCTTCGGCCTGCCCATCGCGCGCGACATGTGCCAGAAGGTCATCATCGTCGGCTCAAACGATCTGCAATCACTCTATGTCGCCAATAATGTGTGCTCGGCCGTGGAATATTTCCGCAAGCTTGGCGGCAATGTCGGTGTCGCCGGTATTGTGATCAACAAGGATGACGGCACGGGTGAGGCGCATGCCTTTGCCGAGCAAGTCGGCATTCCGGTTTTGGCAGCCATTCCGCAAAACGAAGATATTCGTCGCAAGAGCGCGAATTACGAAATCGTTGGTCGTCCGGGTGGTGAATGGGCCTCGCTCTTCCAAGACCTCGCCGATAATGTTGTGGCGGCTCCGCCAAAGCATCCAACACCATTGGATCAAGATGGCCTGTTGGCTCTATTCAAGGGCGATGCGGTTGGTCGCGGTGTTGTTCTACAGCCCGCAACAGAAGCCGATATGTGCGGCGGCGTGATTCCAGAATTCACATCCCTCGAAGTTGTCTACGACACGGTGTGAGAACAAACATGACGCTCGAAACCGCCGAAACCATGACGACCCCAACAAACACAGCGGCCGCAACGCCGGATGTAGGCGGTATGTCATGCCATGGCGGCAAAGACGAGCTCAAAAAAGCGGCTTCTTCTGCGGGCAAATCAGAAATTCTAGCGCAATATGCGGCGGATTATCCTGTTGGCCCGCATGATCAACCACAAAGCATGTGTCCTGCTTTCGGCTCGTTGCGTGTAGGCCTTCGCATGCGTCGCACGGCTACGATTTTATCGGGCTCGGCCTGCTGCGTTTATGGCTTGACGTTTACCTCGCATTTTTATGGCGCGCGCCGCACAGTCGGCTACGTACCGTTCAATTCAGAAACACTCGTTACCGGAAAACTATTTGAAGATATTCGTGACGCAGTTTTCAAACTTGCCGATCCCGATCTCTATGACACGATTGTCATCACCAATCTCTGTGTGCCAACGGCTTCGGGTGTGCCGTTGCAATTATTGCCGAAAGAAATCAACGGCGTTCGCATCATCGGCATCGATGTTCCGGGATTTGGTGTGCCAACGCATGCGGAAGCCAAAGATGTGTTGGCCGGCGCGATGCTTAAATATGCGGCGAATGAAATTCGCCAAGGCCCTGTTGCCGCGCCGCGTACTGCAAAAAGCAATTTGCCTACAGTGACGCTGTTAGGCGAAATGTTCCCTGCCGATCCTGTTGTTATCGGTCGCCTGTTGGAGCCTATGGGACTGGCTGCAGGGCCTGTCGTTCCAACACGCGAATGGCGTGAATTATTCTCGGCTTTTGATTGCGCAGCCGTTGCTGCCATTCATCCTTTCTACACGGCTTCCATCCGCGAGTTTGAGAATGCAGGCCGTAAGGTCGTTGGCTCGGCCCCTGTTGGCTATGATGGAACGGCGGATTGGCTAGCCGCCATCGGCGATGCGTGTGGCGTCTCCGCTGATAAAATTGCCAACGCGCAAAACATGATTCTGCCCGCAATTAAAGGCGCGCTTGCTGCAAAGCCAATTAAAGGCCGCTTGACCGTATCGGGCTATGAAGGATCTGAATTGCTTGTCGCCCGCCTGTTGATTGAAAGCGGCGCTGAAGTGCATTATGTCGGCTCCGCTTGCCCGCGGACCAAATGGTCGGATTCCGATCGCGAATGGCTTGAAGCGCGTGGTGTGGAAGTCAAATTCCGTGCGTCGCTCGAACAAGATCTTGCAGCGATGGAATTTTATAAGCCTGACCTCGCGGTTGGCACGACGCCTGTTGTGCAAAAGGCCAAGCAAATGGCTATTCCTGCGCTTTATTTCACGAACCTTATTTCAGCACGTCCTTTGATGGGGCCTGCCGGCGCCGGATCGCTTGCGCAAGTCATTAATGCGGCCATCGCTAATAAAGACCGCTTCGACGCGATGAAAGATTTCTTTGAAGGCGTTGGTACAGGACACGCAACCGGTATTTGGGAAGAGACGCCAAAGGATCGCCCTGAATTCCGCGCTAAATATCAAGGCATGTTGGCAGCACGCGCCAAAGCAGAGGAGTCAACCGCGATATGACTCTTCTCGTCTCTCATGAGGTGCGGCCATGCTAGTTCTCGATCATGATCGTGCGGGTGGCTATTGGGGTTCCGTCTATGTGTTCACGGCCATCAAAGGATTGCAGGTGATCATTGACGGGCCGGTAGGTTGTGAAAACCTGCCTGTAACATCGGTTCTTCATTATACCGATGCGTTGCCGCCGCATGAATTACCAATTGTCGTGACAGGCCTTGGCGAAGAAGAACTCGGCCAACACGGAACCGAAGGCGCGATGAAGCGTGCCCATAAGACGCTTGATCCGGGCTTGCCGAGTGTTGTTGTCACGGGGTCGATTGCCGAGATGATTGGCGGTGGCGTGACACCACAAGGCACAGGCATTCAACGCTTTCTACCGCGCACGATTGACGAAGATCAGTGGCAGAGCGCCGACCGTGCCATGGTATGGCTTTGGACCGAATTTGGCTCGAAGAAGAAAAAGATTCCGGCTGCTCCCGCACGTAAAGAAGGTGAAAAGCCGCGCGTTAATTTAATAGGCCCGATCTATGGTACGTTTAATACGTGGTCTGATCTTGCGGAAATGCGCCGTCTTGTCGAAGGCATTGGTGCAGAGATCAATATGACCTTCCCGCTTGGAAGCCATCTGGCTGACGTGCCGAAGCTTATCAATGCAGATGCGAATATTTGTATGTATCGCGAATATGGCCGCAAGCTGTGCGAGACATTGGATCGCCCTTATTTGCAAGCGCCGATTGGGTTGCATTCGACAACAAAATTTCTTCGCACGCTTGGTGAAATTTTAGGCCTTGATCCTGAGCCATTCATTGAACGCGAAAAACATACGACCATTAAACCATTATGGGATTTATGGCGTTCGGTAACGCAAGATTTCTTCGGCACGGCGAGTTTTGCCGTGGTCGCGAACGAGACCTATACGCGCGGCCTGCGGCATTTCCTTGAAGATGAAATGGGCTTGCCTTGTAATTTTGCTGTAGCGCGGAAGGCCGGCGAAAAGACGGATAATGAAGCAATCCGTGCGATGGTCAAAGAGAAGACACCGCTTATTCTTTTCGGCAGCTACAATGAAAACATGTATCTCGCCGAAGCAGGTGGCCGTGGCGTGTATATTCCGGCCTCGTTCCCTGGCGCGATTATCCGGCGTCATACGGGCACGCCTTTCATGGGGTATGCAGGCGCTACTTACCTTATTCAAGAAGTTTGCAACGCACTCTTCACGGCCTTGTTCAATATTTTGCCGCTCGGTACCGAGATGGACAAGGTTGAGGCAACGCCTGTGCGTCAGCATGAAGAGTTGACATGGGATGATGAGGCGAAGGCCACCTTCGATGCGATTGTCGAGAGCCAGCCTATCCTTGTGAGAATTTCGGCAGCAAAGCGCCTTCGCGATGGTGCGGAACGGGTGGCGAGAAGGTCGCAATCCAACCGTGTCGCGGAGAGCGATGTGCTCGTCGCCAAGAAGGAATTTGCTTGATGAACACAACATTCAATTCTTCGGCATCGGGCCGATCCAGAGGGGGTAGCACCACCATGTCTTCAGTATCCAACGGTAAAGAGACGACACGGTTAGAATTCAATCTTGTCTTCTGCCTCGCTTATCCAATCTTTCTGGTTGCGGTGGCTTTATCGCGCCTCATTCCACGCCGTTCGCGTTGGTCGGTCAGCGATCAAGACGATGGCAAATCTATTTTCAAGGTAGCCAAGATTGCTACCTATAACTCGATACCGTTCGCTTTCATGTGAGAGCGGACGTTCACCCATTCGTTAGGCGCAAGTCGAACGAATACCCCGTCGGGGATCTCCTTGCGAGTGAATCGGCGGCCTGAGCCGCGAGGGACGTCGCGGTAACGGGGACCTAAAGGCCCTCAGCCGGAGGAATTGCAATGGCTGATAATAATGGCCCGTTGAGTTCAACGGGTTTAACTGAGGCGGAAGCCAAAGAATACCACTCGATGTTCAT
>Ga0164296_1005426_pt1 | contig 11179 bp, 10 predicted proteins | sample GEODES057metaG_FD_113533 | JGI IMG/M metagenome (GOLD analysis project Ga0164296, IMG submission 113533) | Dystrophic lake water microbial communities from Trout Bog Lake, Wisconsin, USA - GEODES057 metaG | ecosystem: Environmental > Aquatic > Freshwater > Lake | place: USA: Trout Bog Lake... | reverse complement strand
AGATGTGGCCGGGAACGACAATTCATACTAATACTAAAACACATTATTTATTACACTACACACTTACTCGTCATCCTCCTCCTCTTCCTCCTCTACCTCGTCCTCAGACTCTACCAGCGCGCGGCTCGGGAGCTTGTTGGCCGCGCTAAACTTGACCTGGTGAACGCGATAAGTCGCGCCGAACCCGGCCGGAGTGCGCCAGATCTGACTGAGCTCGACCAGGGTCGTGACAGACTGACCCTTCTCCAGGGAATCCAAGGGTACGTCCGTTCCAGTCGCGTCATAGGACTCCGTCTTGATGGCTCCAGTTCCCAAGTCGGTGATGACCTTGAGGTTCAACAGGGGCGCGTAGCCCTCTTTGGCCGCCGGCTTGAAGGGCGACTTGAACATCTCGGCCAGAGTATCGCGGCTCATCTTCTTGCCCATGATCTCCTCACAGTGGTCGAACACGAAACCCAGGACGGCCTTGTTGATCTCGTCAAGGCGCTTGGCGACGTCCGCGTTATCCACACTCAAGGGCAAGTTGGTGCTGGTCACCTTGCCAGTATTCTCGTCCGTGAAGGTACTCAGACCAAAGGGGGCCCGAAGTGTGGGGAGCTTCAGGAGCAGCTTGCCACCCGACTTGTGGTTCAGATAGACCACCTTTCCACCCTTGGAATTCTTGCGCACATCGCTGAACTTGATATCGGAGACTGAGAGGTCGGAAATCTTGGTGATTGACATGGCCATTTGTAGTGCTTTCTACTTTTACAGTGTCCCTGGTCTTTAGGCCAGGACACGCGACCAACTTTTTTGTGTGCGTCTTGTAGGCGAGATGAGTGCTGCATCTAATGAAAGGTGGAAAAATATTAGAGGGAATGAAAGAGCCAATGCTATTTTTAGAGCCTTTTTGACCAAGGCGAATACCATTCAAAAAACAACTCAAGAACTCATCCAACTCCATAGAAATTTCACGAGTTTAGTGGTTGATGCAAAAAAACTAGGGGTCGCGCCGCCAAGAAAACCTCATACTTTGAAAAGTATAAAGAGTTGGTTACAAAAACTTGGGAATATAAATCCGGCCATGGCTCTGCGTGTAGCGCGTTTAGCACGGAGTTTACGCGCACGGGGTCAATTTCAGAGAGCTACCAAATTAGCTCAAATACAACGTGGGTCGCAAATACGCAAAAACGCTTTGCTCGCGGAGGCTGCGGCGGCGGCTGCCGAGGAAAAAGCAAATCAGACAAGGGCCGCGGCTGAGGCAGCAGCGGCCAGAGCCCAAGCTAATGGGAACGCAAAGAATCTTGCGGCTGCGCAGGCGGCAGAGCTGGCGAAACGCCAAGCAGAAGCTGAGGCCAAGGAGGCTGCGGCTAGGGCTACGGCTGCGGCTGAGGCGGCAGAGGCAGAAGCGGCGAGGCAAGCGAGACACGCCCAAAAAATGGCAGAACAGGCGGACGCAAAGAAAAAGCGGCTGGAACGGGAAGCCGAAATTAAGACGCAAAGAAGAAGTAACAAAAGGAATCGGGGCTTGGCTACTCAGGAGGCAAGGCGGGCGGAACGCACGGCAGAAGCTGCGGCCAAGGAGGCTGCGGAGGCTGCAGCTCTGGCAAATAGTAACGCAAAAAAGGCGGCCGCTGCTCAGGCCCAAGCAGCCGCAGAGGCCAGTGCGGCAAAGTCTCGGCAAATTGTTGAAAGTTTAAAACGGACAATAAGAAATTCAAACAATACCAGACTTGGGACAATAAATGCAAATATCAGTCAGTCATCAAACTTGAATAATGCACAAAAGGGAAATCTGTCTAGGGCTATTGCGGCTAGAAAAAAGCAACTTGCGGATAAAAGGAATTTTAACAGAAAGAAAGCCCTGAGTACCGCTGAACGGGCCAGAAGTGCGGACGCGGCCAAAGCAGCACAGGAGGCGAGGAACGAAAAAGCACGGGCGGCCGCGGCAGCGGCCAGAGAGGCGGCGAAGACCCAAGCACAAAAGGCGGCAGCGGCCAGAGAGGCGGCGAAGACCCAAGCAGCACAGGCGGCGGCAGCGGCGACCAGAGCCAAAGCCAACGGTAATGCAAGGAATCGCGCGGCTGCTGCGAACACAGCGAGGAAGGCCACGGAGGCGGAAGCAGCGGCACGGAAGCAGGCGACCAATGCGGCGAACGCAGAGAAGAGGGCAAAGGAAGCGGGGGCAAAGGCGGCCGAAGAGGCCAAGGCGGCAACTTCGCGAAATCTCAATACATATATAAATAGAATATCAACTCCTAATTTTAGAAAAAATTTGAATACTTCTAATCAGATTGAAGCCGTAAAGAAGACTTTAAACACCATGGCCTCGATGGCTGGACTCGGTGCAAACAATGGAAAAGTTCGTGCAGCAAAAAATAGTTTAAATAGATTTTTTAAATCCAAGTTTATTCCAAATTCTGAATATATTAAAAAAGCAAAACAATTCTATAATTTAACTCCTGGAAAAGGAACCGCAGCAGGGTGGGTACCGCGCCTCAAGTACGAGCCTGGACGGTATTCTGCAGGCGCCAATGTGAACATATCAGGCCTAAATATAAATAAACTTAAAAAAGGCAGTGAATAAATATGTAGGTAAGAATCTAATTGGCAGGATCAACTGGAATTTACAGCAAAGGCGAAGCTTGGCAAAAAATATAATAAATAGACGTGCTAATGGGCGTAATTTGAACAACAGTCTTTGGAGAGCCAGGTCAATTCCTAAAAAATAAACTAATAGTAAATGATAGTCCTATTCTTCCTCTTTGCCCTGTTGGCCAGCCCACTGGCCTTCAAGGGCGTCAGGAGCATCCTGGGAACGTGGGTCGCGTCGGCCGAGGGCCTTCCCACCTTCGCAGGAGTCTTCTTGCATGCGCTTGTATTCGTTTTGACCCTTCGGTTCCTCAAGTATCGCCCAGGAATGAGGGCCAACTATGAAGAGATGACCATCTATGATCCCAGTGTGACGCGGGCGACCGATTACGGTATGCATCTGGCCTCCAAGGGTCCAGATGATCTTATAAAATTTTAGTTGACTATATTAAAATGTGGATCAAGCTTCTGGTCTCTGCCCTCCTCTTCTTCATTATCAGCAACCCGGCCCTGTACAAGATTACCCGGGGTCTGGGCGGCTGGGTCGCCAGCCCAGAGGGCCTTCCCCATACGGGCGGCCTCCTGCTCCACGCCGTGGTTTTCGCCCTGACGGCGCGCATCATCATGCGGGCCCTGTGGCGCCGCAAGATGCGCAAGTATTATTCCCCATATGCCGATGAGTACGCTGAGGAGTATGCCGATGAGTACGCTGAGGAGTATGCCGACGAGTACGCGGAGGAGTAAAAAAAAATATATATATAAAGTAAATGTTGACCAAGATTCTCATCTACCTGATCCTCTTTTTCCTTGTCGCCAGCCCGACCGCCTTCAAGGCTGTCAGGAGCGTTCTGGGCTCGTGGGTCGCCAGTGCCGATGGTAGCCCCACAGGCGCTGGACTGCTCCTTCATGCCATTGTTTACGTGACGCTGGCCCACTACCTTCCAGAGAAGCTCATCTCGGGCTTCGAGGACTACGAGGAGTACGCAGAGGAGTTCGCAGAGGATTATGTTGATGAGTACGTCGAGGAGGGTTTCGAGGAGTTCGCAGATGAGTACGCAGAGGAGTACGCAGAGGAGTACGCAGAGGAGTACGCAGAGGAGTACGCGGAGGAGTACGCGGAGGAGTACGCGGAGGAGTTCCGTTACCGACGCCCCAAGCCGCGCCGTCGTGGTCACTGTATAAAGATCTGTGGCTCTTGGGGCCTGATTGAGGCCGTTGCCCGCACGGCTCGCAAGTGGGGCGCCAAACACCGTCGCCGCCCAGCACGTGGAATGTCTCGTTACGCCGAGGAGTATGCAGAGGAGTTCGCAGCTCCAGGAACGGCTGCGGCTGAAGGTTATGACGAAAAGGCCGAGGGATATGCCGAAGACCGCCGCCACCACAATCGCCGCCGCCACTGCGTATGGGTGTGCGGTTCGTGGGGTCTGATTTCAGCGGTGACTCGAGTTGCCGCCAAACACCATCGCCGCCCAGCACGTGGAACGTCTCGTTATGCCGAGGAATATGAGGAGGAGAAATACGTAGCTGGCAAGTACTACAGCAGCGCCAAGGGGCCAACTACCCAATCATCTTATGGCAAACCTGCCTTTTACGTGTAAATCTAAAACTCTTCATCAAATCTAACCGAGTCGCCTTCTTCAACCATTCGCTTTGAATAGTCGCCCACTCTCTTTTCGAAAAAATTAGTCTTTCCTTCAAGACTTATAGTCTCCATCCACGCAAAGGGGTTTTCGGCCCCAAAGATTGGTGCTTGACCCAACTGCTTCAGCAGACGATCTCCAACATAACGAATATATTGCTTCATTTGTTCGGCATCCATGCCTATTAACTTGCATGGAAGCGCCTCCGTAATGAAGTTTTCCTCTATGGCCACGGCACTTTGTACAATGTTCCGGATGACGTCCGAGCTCACCTTTGCCTGAAGATGCGAGTAAAGAGCCACCGCAAACTCCAGGTGCGAGCCCTCGTCGCGACTGATGAGTTCGTTACTGAAGCAAAGTCCGGGCATGACCCCTCGTTTCTTGAGCCAAAATATTGCGCAAAATGATCCTGAGAAGAATATACCCTCGACGCACATGAAAGCTACGAGCCGCTGGGCAAAAGACAGCGCCTTGTCGAGCCACGACAGAGCCCAGTCAGCCTTGGCCTTGATGGATGGGTTGTGTTTGACACTCGACAGCAAGAGCCCCTCCTCCTCGGGATCCTGAACAAGCTTGTTGATTAACAAAGAATAAGTCTCTGAATGAATTGACTCGTTGAAAGCCTGGTATGCGTAAAAAGAGCGCGCCTCTGCAATCTGAACATCCGAGCTAAAATTCAAGTCTATATTTTCCATGACTATCCCGTCACTCGCAGCAAAGAACGCAAGAATAATTTTAATAAAATTTTTTTCATAAAATGTTAGACCCTCCCAGTCCTTGAGGTCGGCACTCAGGTCAATTTCCTCCACGGTCCAAAAGGACCCCACTGCTTTCTTATACAGGGTCCATAGGTCAGGATACCGTATAGGAAAGGTTGTGAACCGATCAGTGCTTGGCGACAAGATCGGATCCATTATACTCTAAGCAACTTATTTCTTTAGTCCGCTGGAAGCTCGACGTTCTGCATTACGGATGGCTCGAGTTTCGAGTCAATTTGATTGAACTGGGTTGTGTCAAAATCATACTTATCTTCAATTGAATTTAAAACAATGATATCTGCAAGTTGTGAATTGAAAGACTTTTGGACCTGAAACTCCTCGAACCTTCCCCACGTGAGTATTATTATCAAGGTGAGGACTGCTGCGATGAGACCATCCTCCATATTATGTTTGTATAAAATAGATGGCGGCGTCCGAAATCAGCGGTTTTTACGCCGCTTCTGATACGGTCCCAAATGCAATAACATTTTATGTCCAGTCGCCAATGCCCTTTGGCATCGAAGAGGGCTGGGTACTGACAAATGTCCCCGGAATTCAAGGCCAGACGAAAGTTATAGAAGTTTCGCTCTTCAAGGGGAGCTATCCCGGATATGGAGGTTATAACGGTTCTATAGATTTTCAGGTGAATGTCCCGCAGACTATTCAGGGAACGACGGCGGCGCCAGCTGCTCAGCTAGCTCCGGCACCTATACTTCCACCCCCGACCCCACCAACACTCACGGGAGTTTACTACACACAGAGAGGACTGCTTGTTTTTTACTCGACTCTGCCTATTTCAGGGAACGTAACACAGGGGTGGAACATAACCGGTATGCCAGGTATCAGCTCTACTCTGAACGTACAGATGGTTTCTTTTCAGTCTGGAAATCTCGGAGCCTTTAAATATGCAGGGGTCCTGACGGCTGTTCCAGTAACTCCGCAACTCGTTGAGATTGACCCAACTATTAAAGACAAATTTTTTAGCGTTCTTCGAAAGTTGGGCACCTTTGCGGAAATTCTTGGCGGAAAGATTGCGGATATCGATACGGAAGTCTTCAGTGACCCCAACGCACTGAGTTCTTACCTTTCAGAATCTCCAAATCTTTTAAAGTTTTTTTCTGAAAAGACGGGTCTTCAGCCAGAGTCAATCACTGGTGACCCCACGCAGCTCAAGGAGCTCATGGGGAGTCTGCCTCAACTCGCAAACGCCCTTGGGTTCCGGCTCAGGACAGGGCCAAATAAGCTAGTCGACGGGTTTCTCAATGACGAAGTGATGCTCGAGGCTATAGGTCAGGGGCGCGTTCTACCGCCCGTCCTCCCATCAACAGATGAATACCCACAGGGATTCCCGGTAAACGGTCAAGGAGGCTTGGTTAACCCAAAAGCTTCCGATGCGTTTGTACCAGCGACCGTGTCCACCGTAAAGCCACTCGTCCGCGCACCCATTGAAGACGAGGACTTCAAGAGATTCCCGATGGGCCTGCGAGAGCTGAACGATGCAGTGCCTGTACCTCCCGTAGCTCCAGAGCCCCTCACGGAAAAGCGCAATTTGGGATTCAATGCAGGCGGCATTCTCTCCCTTGATGCTCATGGCCCTCAAGAAGAATTTATTTCAAATGTTACTAACTTTAACACAAGCCAGTGGTCTCCAGGATATCAGCAACACACCAATTCCGTAGTCTACCAGGACTATATCCAAATGACACCCGCATCTGACACTTTTATACAACAGGCAGATCCGGGGACGTGTATTGTCGAGATCCAGCCAAAAAATCAGGGAGACCTCATTGCCAATATGTATGTTCAGTGCACCCTCCCAGCCCTCGATGGAGTGAGTTCTTACACAAACCAAATTGGCCGGGCTCTTATTCAGCAGATTGACTTTATCATAGATGAAACTATAGTTGAGACTATTTACGATGACTGGCTTTTTATAAAAGACCAAATATTTCTCGATTATGACGAGCAGATTGGCATGTTCAACCAGGTGAATGGCGGGCAGGCGAACCAGAACCTCACGCCGACAATAGACGTGCCGCTCCTCATCCCGCTAGAGTTTTTCTTTTGCAGACGGCACAGTGGAGGAAACAAGGGACGAGAGAGGTTGCGCAAGCCCTTCTTTCCACTGTGTGCCCTTTGGGGAGGCCAGAAAATATATATAAAATTTACTTTCAGACCTCAGTACTGGTTTACAAACTATTCCAAGCCAATCGATATAATAAATCCGGTACTTTTGATAGAATATGTAAAAATCACGACGAATGAAAAATTGCACTACAGAAACACACCTCTCCGTTACGTGGTGCCGGTCGTCAAGAGGGATGCCACGTCGCCTTATACAAATGGCGTAGTGACGCAAAATATTTCTGCAAACTTTCCTGTTCAACTTATTGCATGGTTTATTAGAAACCAACAATTTGAGTCGACTGATTTAAACTATTACGCCACTAGATACATCTATGGATATGCAACTCAGTACCAGGCAGTTGCAGTGCCACTCAGTTTTCCAACGGGGTCTGTTCAATATGTTGATGTTATCCAATCTGTAAAGATTACCATTAATAATGAAGATTTACTTGACACTTTTGCGAATGGGCCATATACCCAGTTCTTGCAGCCTATGCAGCACGGTCTGTCCGTGCCTCAAAAGAATATTTACATGTACTCATTCGGATTGAATATTACAGAATACAATTCGGGTGGGTATTTGAATTTTTCAAAAATCAATTCACAGACATCAAACCTTATAATTTCTTTTTTGCCAGAATATGCATCGGTTCTTGCCAGTTACAATTTATATATTTATTATTATGGTCTATCTATTCTAGAGTTTAACAATGGTTTTGCGGGCGTATCTTATCTTTGATCATGTAATCAATAATTCCATTGGTCAAGCACCATCTGATAAAGTTGAGCTGGGCGACGGTTGTGCTTAGACCCTGAAACTCTATGCGCTCCGTCCGGCAAAAAGGATCAAAGAGCTTTTTAGAGTAGCCATCTAGACTTGACTTGTAAGCGACGTGAACAGTAAAGGGCCGACCGGTCGGCGAGTTATAAGTCACGTGGCGATTCTTTGCGTAATTTGTAACAAACCACTCCAAGTTGCGGAGAGAGATTCCTTGGGACTTGGTCGTCAAAATATCTTTTAGCTTTGTAGAGTTTTCAGGCTCCTCGTAAAACTTTGTGAGAGACTCGAGCAAAAGCTCTGAACGAGTACTCATTAGTTGAGTAGGTTCTTAGATTTTTAAGCCTCGAGCCTCAAGCCGAAGGCTTGGTCTCACGAGTAGAGGGAGCGATGCGCCCTCGGCCACTCGGTCTAAATATTCAAGCGAGGACGACTCGCAACCTTTTCACACGCAGGACAACCCGCTAAAAAGAATGGCGGCAGTGTATGCGTGTGTGTGGGACCAGCTGGCTCGGAACATGCGCTTGGCCCATCCTTCATTCGAACTATTGGCTTTTGATCAAGGTGCGACTTGCAGTAACCGTCAAACCGCGCGTGACGGGTGCATCTCTTGCCCGAGCCTATGAGTCCGAGACATTGCCCCGTCTTGACCTCGAGGGTCGCCGTCTCTTTCATGAGACGCTCGTACGAAATCCGGTACGTTTTTGAAATGTGCGCCAGGACAACAGCGAGCCGGTCCGAGACGCGCCGGTCAACCTCCGTCTCAACAGCCTGCATAATTGTCTGTTCCATTTCCTTACTCATGACTAGGTTACCTTCTTAAAATAAGAATCTATACTTTTCATCTTGGAATCGTACGTGCCCTTCTTGTTCCCTGCAGTTGCGGCGCCGAAGATGAGCCTCTCAGGACAAGCACCCACAAGGGGTTCGAGCAAGTCACATATTGGCTTTTTCAACTGGTTCAGAAAGTAGTACTGATAGTCCAACGGAACGTTCTTCTCGCGGACCCAGTTCGGGTCCTCGGCCTTTTCATAGAGCTTTCCCGGACCTTTTGCGACTACAAAAGAGACCCGGTCGCCTTGCTGAGGCTCGGACCCTGGGGCCCTGGAGCGAATCTTGTCCCGCACGGCCACGTGCGGCATGGGGACCTTGTAGTCTGCGCCGAGCTGCTTGCTCATGAGCAGCTTGTCGACAGGGACTTTTCCTGAAGAAAGCTCTTCCGAGGCCCGTCTCGCAAAAGCAATCACGGGCCTCGGATCACTACTCTCGAGCATCATATCCAAGAGTTTCTTGAGCGTCTCGCGGACAAAGGGGCAACTGTCTCTCCTGACCACTTGCAGACCCTTGATGTCGACCTTTGTGAAGGCGACCAGTTGGGTCCCATCTGCTTTCAGGATTGGCGTCCCGTCTTTGTGCGCCATTCCTTCGTACATTTTTGCAGCATAGCGCTTCTTGCTGTACAAAAAGTACGGGCAGTAGACCTTTTCCAGTTCCAGATCGTTCGGTGCCTTGAAGAGCTTCGTGCATTGCGCGGCCGCGAGAAGGCCCTGTGACCACGAGTAATCGATCGCGTCCTGGCCAGTGCGCCCTTCCACATCAAACTCTATCATCACTGAGTCAGTGTCACCGTACCGCACCTTGGCTCCAGGGAAGTTGGCCTCTACAGCATTCTTGGTCTCCTCGATCATCTGTCGGCCTCGCATCGTCACGGTGCTTGCGATCGCGACACACGGGAGCATCCCTTTGGCAGCCCCAGTAAACCCATAGATTGAATTCATGCTGATCTTGTAGGCGAGCTGCTGGCCGTTGTAGACAGCCTCCATCGGCGTGCCCTTTGCCTGGGCCATGAGTTTCTTGGCCTTTTTGCGGAACGCCTTGAGGTCCGTGAGAATCGAGGGAAGGAGGGACGTGATGGGTGCGCCATCAGGACCGGTCTGCGCAAAGGTGTGCTCGCCGTATTTTTCGTAGGTTACACCCGAAAGATTGGCGTAACGCTTGTCCATCACGAGAGTCGAGTAGCACAGGTTGTGAGCGACCATGATGCTCGGATACAGAGACGCAAAGTCCAGGGCCGTGATGGGAGTGTAATAGGCCCCGGTCTGCGCCTCAAGGACAGTCGCGCCCTCGTAGCCATCCACAGGTCCCTCGGGCCGCCGGATCGTCGGGATGAGGAAGCCGAGCTGTCGGGCCTTGTAGGCCATCTGGCTGAAGACTTTGATCTGCTGACCACGCTCACTCAAGAAGCTCAGAGGGACCCAGCACGCCTTGGCCATCTCAATCTGGTTCTGGAGTTGGCAAACCTTGGCCATAATCTTGTGAGGAAGTACCGTATCCTTGATGCAGTACTCTGCAACCTCTCCTAGGTTCGCCGGATCGCCCTCGAGAAAGCGGGAAAAGATCTCCTTGACAGGCATATCCATCTTCTGGTCCTTTAGGAAGTGCTTAGCACAAGCGTTGAGAGAGTAGGACTCGAGCTTGTGCTCGCGCTTAATGTCTTGGAAAAGATCAAAGACGTACCGACCAACCATAGGAACCATCTTGAGCTCGTTGCTGCCCAGAGCGCTAGAGGCCAGATGCTTGATAGTCAGCTCAGAGGGCAAGTCGGTCCGCCGGCCCCAGAGAGTCTCAACACCTAGCCTGCTCGCACGAACAAAGAGAAACTCAAGATCAAACCCGAAGATGTTCCAGCCCGTGATGATGTCGGGATCTACCTCGGCAAGATACTTGCCAAATGCAACTAGGAGTTCTCGCTCAGTCTCAAAGGACTCACAGTCGGCCCCTTCAGTCTGCTTGAGACACAGGCACTTGCGCTCACTGATCTCTTGGCCAAAATGGGCAGTCGTCATGCCAATCTGAAACACGCAGTCTCCAGGGATCTTGGGATCGGGGAAGTTTCCTGTACTCGAGTAACACTCAATATCGAAGGACATCACCTTCAAGGGGGCCACCGAGTCCTTGTCCTTCACGGGACTGAGGATTCCACGCAGGTTCAGGTCGCAGCGCGTGTCGGGGTCGTCAACCGCTTCAGAGATGCGGATCCAGCCCGTGCTAGTACAGCCAGACACGTGCATGAAGCGCAGAATAGGGTCAAGATTAGCCTCGTAAATGCGCCACTTTTCGCGCTGCAGTGAGTAGGTTGCGCTTCGGAACTCTTTGAAGGTCCGAAAGGTCAGTTTGGCAAAGCGCGTACGGGCTCCGTTTTGGAATCCCCAGAGATCCTTGGCGCTAAGGTACTCGATCTTGGCTCCACGGACCTCTGGAATATCGGCCCTCATTTTTACAAAAAAGTACGGTTCGAAGACGGT
>Ga0164296_1005423_pt1 | contig 11179 bp, 8 predicted proteins | sample GEODES057metaG_FD_113533 | JGI IMG/M metagenome (GOLD analysis project Ga0164296, IMG submission 113533) | Dystrophic lake water microbial communities from Trout Bog Lake, Wisconsin, USA - GEODES057 metaG | ecosystem: Environmental > Aquatic > Freshwater > Lake | place: USA: Trout Bog Lake... | reverse complement strand
CTACATAGGTCTGATCGGATGTTTCGATTGATAACAACGCACCTGCTTCGGTGTCTACAAAGAGGTGTTTGGCATTGGGATGCCAATATTAGATTGCAGTCCAATCCTGTAGCCCGAAAGCGAAGCTTTTGGCCAATCCAGCTTTGGCGTGCTATCAGAAGACAAAACCAACAGCTACGCTGTCGGTCTACATCGTGCTGATTGGAAGATCGCTACACCCAGGACGAGACATTCCGCTGATCGACCCAATTTTCCCCAACGAAAATTGATCCTCAAGCCCGTCGAAAGGAGGCCTTGCCCCCGCCTCCACCACCGGTTTTAGTGGGCGGTGGAACAGACTTGTCATCCTTCTTCTTGTCATCCCGCGGAATCTCATCATCGGCAATGCTCAGTGAAGCTTCCGGATCCGTACAGTCCATCTGATCATCGCCTTCCTTGGTTGAGACCGTAATATCGATGGCATGGATCAGATCACCCAACGAATTCTTCATGAAGGTGTCTTTTGACTTGGGTGTACTGACCAGCTGGAGTTGCTCCTTTTCGCCATCGTAAAATGCCTCATGGGACCAGATGTGCCGCCAATTGTCGTCTTTGAGAGTCTGCCTGCCCTGGGGATTTCCCGTGATCTTGGCATGACGCGAACCTTTGGCATACCAGTATTCAATTTGATCTGATACGACCACCATTGGATAATCCCGCATATTCTTGCTGGATCGGATCTCGTCTTCCATTGCCTTGCGGGTGTCTTTATCCACCGGCCCAGTGGGCGTTTTGGGAACTACCTGCTCTGGTTTCACCGGTTTGAAATCCGGGAGTTTTTCAATCTTGGGTGGATCGTTTTCTTGTGCCTTTGGCTTGAAGAACATCGTGACATGGCCAGTCAGAACCGCCCTTTTTTCCTTTCGGTACACCACGCACTTATCCGCGATAATGTCTGCTTTAGCTGAGAAATACTGGATGCCACCCGTTGCGGTAACCACATCAGACTTCCGGTTATGTTCGACCAGTGGCGCCGCAAGGATGATCTCTCCGTCGGTCGCAACTGACTTCTCATAGATATAAATATCGGTGTTATTCCCGAGAGACTTCATGTGGGAACCGTGAATATCCCATTTCCGAGGCGTGACCTGATTGTCCTGCATTTCATCCAGCGACAATTCCCCTTTCCAATCCACCGGTCCTACCTCTGCCGCTCCCGATTTGAGATCATAGCGGAGGGTTGTAGCTTGAACTTGCCCTTTAAATAATCGGCCCGTAATGTCCCCATCGATCTTCAACAAGTTGGTCCGATCGTTGTAAACCAGCTTCTTGGCCTTGAGGTCAAAGTCCTTTCCATGAACATCCACCCGTTTGGTGACCGTAACCTCGTTGGTGCTGAAGTTCCAAACCGCATTATTGGCAGAGTAAGTAATGGGGCCTTGGCTTGAGGTGTAGTAGCCTTTGGACACGCCATACAATGCTACCGATTGTCGATCACGTCGAACATCTACTCGATTGGCAAAGGAACTCGAAACGAGCTTTGCGCCGGAATAAGCTCGTAGCTCGACACCGTCCATTCGGATCCCAATAGTGTCATCAATGTCAGTCGACTTCTTTTCGAAGATTGAGCTGAACGGGTCTCCCGTTAACGTTGACTTGATGTACGAGTAGGCCATTGGCAACGCCAAGAGAGATACTCCGGTGAGTCCAAGGTTTAACCAAAGGTAGCGTCGACGAAATCCAGGATGTGAATCGGAATGCATGATTTAGGCCGTACTCGAACATAGTTAACCGCAGGCTCACCAGTTTAGTGCCTGCGGTCGATCAAGTCCGGGAATCATCCACGTTTCCTCCGTGGCATTCCGAACCTTGACGATTCAGCTCGCTGACTTAGGGACGAACGTTATCAAGGACAAGTTCCACGTTGAGCATTGCCTGTTTTCGCAGATCTTCCATCTTTCTTTCCACGAGGCGACCATTTCGCTCTCGCTCTTTTTGAAAGGCGACAAACGTATCGTAGAGCCTTTGAGCGGTTAATCCTTGAATGGATAGCGGTGTGCCCAGCTCCATCATCTTTGAGAATGAAGCGACTTTAGGATCGTAGCTCACCATCAGGGGCGGAATACCAACTGTTGAGGCCAGGATTCCGGCGTGGAGCCGCATGGCCACGATACTGTCCATTCGGGACATGCGCTGTTGAAGTTGCATCGGGGTCTGAAGCTTCTTGAGGTCTGGAATCTTGCCCCCCTGTCTCTTGGCAATTTCAGCAATGAGTGGACCGTCTTCTTCCTTGTCCATTTCGATCAAAACTGGCATCGATCCACCTTGATACAGCAACCGACAGAACTCGCCAAAAATCGTCGCAACGTCCGTTTTCTTATCGAATGGTCGAGCAGAAATACCGACCGTCTTCATGCCGCCAACTGTAAACCCTTGGCTTTCGTCAGTAGCCTGTACGGGCGGAAGGAGAAAGGCACAGTCTGCCGTTAATCGAGGCGTCTTTCTCACGCCAATATTCTTCAACACCTGCATCGATTCAGGGTCACGAACCGAAATCACATCAGCATCGTTAAACGCCGAGGCGGCCATCCGCTTGCCAAAAAATGAATCCAGTGGTCCAACACCTTGGCCCAAGAGCAAAACCTTTTTCTTGGCTTTCTTTGCCATCGTGACCAACTTTGAATAGTAGGCCACGCTCTTGACACTGGTCACGTCTTGAAAGATGCTTCCTCCCGGAAAGATCAAGGCGTCGCATTGTTCGATCTGAGATTGAATAGCCTTGAAATCACGTCGATCACATACCGAGAAGCCGTAAAGTCGGTTCGTTTCCTCGGGTCGACCTGACATTACGGTGATGTCATAACCGGCATTTCCCAATCCGTGGACCAAACCCAGAGTGATCGCATCATCACCCAGGTTTCCGCATCCGATATATCCCGCTAAAAGAAGATGTGCTCCCAATTTAATTTATGCCTCAGTTTTAGGTAGGAACCTTAAAACCCCAATCCAAACAACTACACCGATGATACTACCGAGGACAACTCCCAAAACGATTCTTGCAACACTCAGGACGACTGGGATATGCAAATGGCAGAGAGTATTAACAATGTCGGTCTGCCCCATGGACCCGACCATCATGGCAAGTGCCGCCCATCCAGCTAACGGATGAGGCTGAGATTCCTCTCCGGTATCGCCCGACTTTGATTTCCCTCTTAAGAAGGACATGAGACCAAGCCCAACGATCAGTAGCGGGTGACCGATCATGAATTCCTTGGTGCGGGGACGAACAAAAAGGATTCGATCCAATAAACCACGGAAGGCAACTTCACCGTCGCTGGCTCCCACCCCGTTGTCGTTACCCGTACGGGCAATCATCAAGCCAAGAACACCCAGAATAAAGAGCCCCATGACAACCGAGCCCCAATTGATCGGGTTGGACAACGTCCTCTTCAGATTGCCAATTCTGGACAAGTAGTAGATTCCCACTGCAACAATAGGAAGGAAAACTGAGATTTTGATGCCCTTGAATTCATCTGCCTTGATATAGAACGCCAACCCGTTGAGCATTCCTGCGACGCAAAGCCCACCCAACAAGCTCATCAAACTAATGATAAGAAAGGCAGGTAGCGGGCGAATCGCTTTGGGGAGTGATGGAAACTCAAGGCGATCGACGAGCAAGAACCCTAAGAAGGGGAATGCAATAGAGCCCAAGAATGCCATTGCATGCTGCCCCGGTCGGACTGCTGCAGCCAATGCCAGTACGGTGATCAGCACTGCTCCCACCAACCTGACTCGTCGGTCAGAAACAAAGACCGCAATCGTGTACCAGATTGCCGGTGCCATCACAAGCGCCAACAGAATCTTGAATCCCTTGGGGATACTCGGCTCTTGGTAAGGCTTGGCAGTCCCATTGGCAAGGCCGTGCTCCACAAGTTGGTCGTCGATCTTCTTGATGAAACCGGCGAGCGCCTTATTGGGCTGATCCGCGCCCAGGCTCAACGGCCGAATCATCAGAATCCGCATATTCCTTTCGCGGGCCGCTTTGACATACCTCTCTACTGCATCTGCAAGGGTCAATTTGTCCAGTTCAGCTATTTGAGCCGAGTGCAAACGGATCACGATGTCTTGAGCCTTCTCGACAACGTTCGTGTCTCCTCCGATCTTGGCAAACTCGGGAGTTGCGTAGTTAAGCCCCAATTCTCGGAGAGTATCGATGGTCACATCCAACGAATCTCGGCGACCAAGTACCTGGTCTCCTTCTGGGAGGAACACTGAAGCACCACTCTCTTTGATCCATTGCAGTGTCTGACGAATCCCGTTCGAACTGACGCCAATCGGATTGGCGCATCGCGCAATAATGGCCATGCCAGCCTTACGCGCCACAGCGACTTCGGTGGGATCGAGTCCAATCGGCGTGGTTCGAACCACCATGGGAGAGACATCTGGGAGATCTAAGGTGTCTGGATTCCTACCCTTCAGTCGATTCGCCATACCTTGAAAGCGGATTCTCAGACCGCGCTCTGCCCTTGGTAAGACGCTGACATCGCTGAACTTGAGAGTCGACATCGGCTCCAAAACTGTACGATCACCGACCCGGACGGGCCAGCTCGTGGTCTGAAGTGTTGCCTGCCCTTTTGCCAACAACTCTCCAACGGTCCCTTCCGAGAGCACCAATGAATTCACACCTTGGGCCTTCAGATCGACCAAACCTTGTTCGATGGGAATCCCCTGAGAGGCGGTCAAGCTTTCAACAGTGTCGTATTCGACCGCAATTGATACAGCTCGATTCATTGACTCCACTTGCCACCTTCGGTAAACCGAGAAGCTAGAAAGCAGAGTGGTCAGGATGATCGAGGCGAGGAGCCATGTTGGCAGTTTGGATTGAGTCATAAATCGATTGGATGTTTGGTCAACACCACCATAAGAATCGCTAGATTCCTATGATTGGGTCATTCTTTTTCAGTATGGCGCTTCTACCGCCCATTACCAAGACGGTCAACATACCCGCAAGGAAGCCACCCGCGTGCGCCCAGTTCGCGACGCCAGGAACTGGAACGAGAATCTGCCACATAAACCACATGCCCAAAAGAACCCATGCACTTATCTCGAACGAAAGAAACAGCAACATTGGAACTGAGACTTGGATCTTGTTACCAGGAAACAGCAAGAAGTAGGCACCCATCACTCCCCCTATCGCACCAGAAGCCCCTAATGTGGGGACAGGCGATGATGGGTCAACATAAATCTGCGCAGCTGCGGCCGCTAGACCCCATGCCAGGTAGTACAAGGCAAAGCGAACAGGACCTATCGCTTCCTCTACACCGGCTCCAAAAACGATGAGGAAAATCATGTTTCCCAAGATGTGAGTCAGTCCACCGTGCAGGAACATAGAGGTGAAGGGTGTCACGATCGGGAACATATAAGCTCCCTGTTCAAATCGATAAATGGAGCGGAGAGACCCGATGAGTTCATTGGGCCTCATGGCCAAGTCGGCAAAGACAACGCTGTTTCCAACAATGTGCCCTTGGCGATCCCATAAGTACACAATCAGATTCAGCACAACCAGTGTGTAAGTCACCAGCGCTACAGATTCCCGTTTCTGATTGTCTCTAATCGGAATCATTTTTGGCAGTCTACCGGTCTGCTGAAAACCTCGTAAGTCAATTTCATCCTATCGACTCGCTCCACTTGGATTCTCGGGACCCATAATGATGAGTGCAACAAGATTCGAAGCCAAAATGTGTCGTCCTTTTGAGTGGTGGATTGGATTCCGCTACAACCTTGGCCATTGCTCGCAACGTTGGCTTTGAACCCTCAGCACTTACAGTGCTTTATGGTCAACGCCACAAAGTAGAGATCGAAGCGGCAAAAAAAGTTGCCCATGCCATGGCGATCACAGACCATCGGTTTGTTTCGGTTGACCTCAATCAGATTGGAGGGTCAGCATTGACCGACGACATTGACGTGCCCAAGAATCGAGATGAAACCGCAATGACCGCCGAAATTCCGGTCACATATGTGCCTGCAAGGAACACGGTGATGCTATCAATCGCCCTCGGCTTTGCCGAAGTTATCGGCGCTCAGGACATTTTTGTCGGAGTCAATGCCGTCGATTACAGCGGCTATCCTGATTGCCGCCCCGAGTACATTCAGGCGTTTGAAAGACTTGCCGCATTGGCAACCAAGGCAGGAGTGGAGGGAAATCCTTTAAGAATCCATGCACCGCTGATATCACTCACCAAATCAGAAATCATCCAGCGTGGTTTGGAATTGGGAGTCGATTACGGTCTCACTCATTCCTGTTACGACCCGGATAGCGATGGTTTCGCTTGTGGCCAATGTGACTCTTGCCAAATTCGCCAAAAAGCCTTCGAGTCCCTCGGCATGATTGATCCTGTGATCAAGGATCGATAGCCAAGTATCCTCATTGGGACACAATGATTCGGTGGGCAACGTCGAACAGTTGAGAATTGCCGAGATATTCCGTAGTGTCCAAGGCGAGGGAATTTGGACGGGTATCCCTTCGACTTTTGTGAGGATCAGTGGCTGCAATTTAAGGTGCCGCTGGTGTGATACGCCTTACGCAAGCTGGAGTCCCGAGGGCCCTATCCGCTCCCTTGACGACATCATTGCTGAAGTTGAAAGCATGGCCGTTAATCATGTGGTCCTCACAGGTGGAGAACCCATGCTGTTCGATCCGATAGTAACACTGACGCAAAGGCTCAAGGAGCTCGGCCACACCATCACGATCGAAACGGCTGGGACGATCTATCGAGAGTTGGCTTGCGATCTCATCTCAATCAGCCCCAAACTCTCCAACTCAACTCCAGACAAAGAATCTGGGTGGGCAGAACGACACGAAAGGGATCGATGGCAACCAGATGTTGTTAAAAGGCTCATTCAAACCTATCCCTACCAACTCAAGTTCGTCGTGAATCCTGAGACTGGTACCGATCTTGCTGAAATCGATCAACTGCTCGGCATGATCGGCCCGGTGGAATCCCACCGCATCCTCTTGATGCCTGAAGGAACGGATAGCTCGACACTCCATTCCCGAGCTAGACTGCTCGTTGACGAAGTAATTCGTAGAGATTGGCGACTTGCCCACAGACTCCACATTGATCTATTCGGCAATACTAAAGGGACGTGATCATAAAACGAACGGCTCCCCTGCTCTTTGCCGTGATTTTGGCAAGCGGATGCAATAACCACAGCGATTTGATGCCCTTCTTGGGCAAGTGGAGTGGCGGCTTTGTCGTAACATCGATCAGCACGGGCGGAACTGCTTCGGACCTCAAGCGCGAACAACTGAATGGCTTCGTCCAAATTTATGCGACGAAACGGTCGTACAAGATGGAATTGGAAGGGGAGCAGGAAACGATTCGCATTGACGGTAACTGGACGATCCGGGGTAAGCAAATCACCCTCAATCCGAAAGATCTCGTTATTGACGATAAGGGTGGTTCAGCCGTCCGAGACCCAAACAAGAAGTTCATCCCATCTGAGGATGTTCGCGCTGCTTATGGTCGGCCGATGGTTCTGACGGAATCCAATGACAAGAAGAATCTGCATGGCCCGGAGACGACCGTGGGGCACTTACTAGGCCATCATGACTTCGTCAAGGACTCTTTCTAGCCAGAAATTCAGCTGAATTGGTGGTCCTACAAAACTCAGCCTTTACCTTCTGTCAATTTTGAGGGAAACTACCCCCACGAATATGGAAGCAACGTCGCTTGGAGATATGCTGCGCCGAACGGCAAACCGATTGCCGGAGAAAGTCGCAATGCTTGCCCCGGTCAAGTCGACCTTTGAAGAGATCCGTTATAAGGACCTTCTCGAAAAGGCGCGACATTACGCATCTGCTTTGCGAGCCCTGGGAGTCGTGCGCGGGGATCGAGTCGTTATCCTCAGTGAGAACTGCGTCGAATGGGCTTTTGCCGATTGGGGTTGCCAGACTTTGGGTGCCACGGTTGTTCCCGTCTATCCGACCCTACCCGCCGATCAGGTGACCTATCTGGTCAATGATTGCGGTGCCAAGCTCGTTGTGGCAGGTGGGGCCGATCAGCTTGCCAAGGTCCAAGGTATAGAAAGCACAAAGAGTGTTTTGCTCAAAGGGGAAAACAGCCTTGAAGCTTTGGCCGACAAACCTGAGAACTTGATCTCGCTTGAAGACTGGAATCGCGGTATCGACGATATTGACGTCAATGACACGGCTACCATTATCTACACCAGCGGGACCACCGGTCTACCCAAAGGGGCGATGCTCGCCCATCGGACGTTTATCCACGTTTGCTCGTGTGCCCACCGACAGCTTCCTTTGAACCAGGACGACACATTCCTGACATTCTTGCCGATGTCTCACGTGTACGAAAGGGCTGCCGGTCAGTGCTTGCCAATCTACATGGGAGCAACCATCGCCTACGCAAAGAATTTGGCCTCTTTGGCAAATGACTTCATCAAAGTCAAACCGACAGTTCTTCTGTGCGTGCCACGATTCTTGGAATCATTCCGGGACAAGGTGATGGATGGAGTGAGCAAGATGCCACCGATGCGTCAAAAGTTGTTCCATCTTGCTTTGGCTCAAGGGTTGGCCAAATCTCAGAAACAATTCGCTCCGCTTGCGGGAGTCTTGGACAAATTGGTCCTTACCAAAATTCGAGAGCGCTTGGGTGGAAGAATCCGATACTTTGTATCGGGGGGTGCAGCCCTTCCAAAACACGTCGCCGAGTTTTATCTGGGAGCTGGGTTACATGTTCTTCAGGGGTACGGCCTGACTGAAACCTGCGCTGGCACATGTATCAACCACCCTGATCGAAACAAGTATTGGACCGTGGGTGAATCCCTCGGTATGGACATCAAGATCGCTGAGGATGGCGAAATCCTGATCAAGGGTCCGGCATTGATGACCGGTTACTACAACTTGCCAGAAGAAACAGCAAAGGCAATCGATACCGAAGGCTGGTTCCACACTGGTGATATTGGCGAGTTCGAAAACGGGAACCTCAAAATCACCGACCGCAAGAAGGACTTGATCGTCTTGGGGAACGGAAAGAATGTTGCCCCACAGCCGATCGAGAACAAGCTGACCAGCTCTCCATACATCTCTGAAGCTGTTGTGCTGGGAGATGGCATGGAGTACTGCATCGCATTAATCATTCCCAACTTCGAAGCAGTTCGGACTGCAATCGGAATGAAAGAAGATGAGGAGATCGCGGACAACGAGGCGGCACGGTCACTGATCAAAAAGGAGATTGATCGGATCAACAAGACGCTAGCTAACTTCGAGATCATCAAGAAGCATGCGATTCTCAAGCAGCCGTTTACGATTGATGGTGGTGAGTTGACCCCGACGCTCAAGGTAAAGCGAAAAGTGGTGAAAGAAAAGTACGCGCCCGTTATCGCGGAGCTTCGACGATAATTCCGGTCAAAGCAAAAGGTAAGTGAGTTCTAATTTGACTAGCCGTCAAATGCGGTAACACTCGCTTACCATGTTGTGTGCCCGTGTTTCAGCCTCCGCCCTCGGGATCGTGTGTGTTGCGATTGCTTTCGCTCAAACCACTCCGAAGGTTAATCCGCTTACTCAGGAAGGTTACATCCTGCCGCCGTCCCAAATTGCTGAAGCGGCACTTGCCCCCTGGTACAAGAACGTTTCCATCTCGAATCTGAGCCCAGATAGACATTACTATCTGGTGTTGGAGCGAGACGGAATGCCCTCACTGGCTTCAATGGGTAAGGAGCACGTCAATCTTGGCGGATTGGAAATCGATACGGCTGCCAATCGAGCTCGGAGCCTGACCACCCGTAGTTCTAAAGGCATTCGAATCGTCGAGTTGGCAACTGGCAAGTCGATCGAAGTCCCGCTTCGACCAGACGCCAGAATTTCAGACGCGATATGGTCTCACGACAGCAAACGAATTGTCTTTCTTGCCCACTTCTTAAATCGAAGTGAAATCTGGACTGCAAATGTTTCCGATGGTAAGTGCCATGCCGTCACATCTGCCCCTGTTTTGGCCACATTTGTAACCGGCTTAACGTGGGCCGGCGAGGATACCGTTGCGGCGGTATTAATCCCGAAGGGTCGAGCCCATGTGCCAGAAAAGCCAATGGTGGCAACCACCCCCAAAGTAAAAGTCACAGACGGAAAAGCAACTTCGATCCGAACTTATCCCAGCTTGCTCCAGAATCCATACGACCAATCTCTCTTGGAGTACTACACGACAGGTCAGTTGGCACTGATTGACATCGGTTCCGGCAAGATCAAACCTATCGGAAAACCTTCGATGATTCGTTCGGTTTCACCCGCACCAGACGGCAAATTCTTCCAAGTCACCGTCATGGAGAAGCCGTTCAGCTACATCTTCCCTACTTCAAACTTTCCACAGCGAGAGCTCATTTGGGATGACGCCGGAACAGAGAAACTGCAACTCAGCCGTAGAGGCCTTCAAAACGAACAGCCTGGTACAGCTAGAAGGGGTGCCCAAAGTGCACGTCGTCTCCTTACATGGCGTCCAGATGGATCAGGTTTGAGCTTTGTCCGATCTGAACCAGCCCCTGTTGAGCCTATTGATGAGGAAATCAGCTCCGATGATGAACAAGGGCGACGTACTGGTGGTGCGGGATTCGGTGGTCGCGGTGCAGCAGGGCAAGGAGTAGCGCAAGGACCTCAGCGTCCAGATCAGGTCGTGCAATGGCTTCCCAGCACCGACATCAAGGATGCGAAAGTCATCTTTACAACACCCAACCGAATCAACTCGTTGAGCTACTCGGCAGACATGAAGTCCATCTTTATCGAGCAGACGGTAAATGGCAAGACCCGCCTCTCCGTCGTCAAGCTTGTTGATCCAACCAAGCCGACGACTCTTGTCGAAACGGGAACAGATGACGATCCGGTTTCCCTTGCGACCACCGAGGGCCCCAAGACAGGGACAGTTATTCGAACCTCGACCGATGGAAAGTTTGGCTACGTGACTGGAACAAAGATCGCCAAGGATCCTCAGAAAGAGGCTCCCAAGCCATTTATTGATAGGATTGATCTCTCAACTGGAAAGCGAGAGATGCTTTTCGAAAGTAAGGCTGATGCCTATGAGCAGCCAACCCTTTTGGATGACGATGCAAAGTCACTCCTGGTAGTGCGGCAGTCTCCAACTACCGTTCCAAACACGTATTTAGTGGAAACCGTTTCCAAATCTGAAACGAAGCT
>Ga0164296_1005419_pt1 | contig 11189 bp, 6 predicted proteins | sample GEODES057metaG_FD_113533 | JGI IMG/M metagenome (GOLD analysis project Ga0164296, IMG submission 113533) | Dystrophic lake water microbial communities from Trout Bog Lake, Wisconsin, USA - GEODES057 metaG | ecosystem: Environmental > Aquatic > Freshwater > Lake | place: USA: Trout Bog Lake... | reverse complement strand
GAGGTAGAAAGTGAAGAAAGCGAAGCGAGGTAGAAAGTGAAGAAAGCGAAGCGAGGTAGAAAGTGAAGAAAGCGAAGCGAGGTAGAAAGTGAAGAAAGCGAAGCGAGGTAAAAAGTAAAGCGACTGTAAAAAGCGAAGCGAGGTAGAAAAATATATATACAAATAGTATACAAATGTTGAAAAATATATTCAATCAAAAAAATATTATAACAATGATTCTTGTATTTTTAGGATTATTTTTAGTCCTATCTAGTGTAAAATATATGAGTCAATATGAAGGAATGACGGGAGGCGATTCAACAAATGCTGCGCTACAACAACCAACAACAACAGGTCAAACAATGACTTTAACAAAAATATACAATCAATTTTAGTTTCTATCGTGTATAATATATATAACAATATATTATATAAAAAATGAGTCATTATTTTGATAATAAAGAATTATTTTTAGAACCAAAAACAACACAATATGGAAGTCACATGATAATGACAAATGTGAATAAAAATACAAAAACAAAATATATTAATATTGATACAAAATTTAGAGACGAATACAATTACAATAAAGTAACCAATTACAACATTACTTTGCCACAAAGAATAAATGATGTCAAAAATATTCACATTACAAATATGGAAATACCAATCACATTTTATAATATATCCTCCAATTTGGGAAATAATTACTTTAAAATCACCAATGAATCATCGGGCGACATTAAGATGGTGATTTTAGATGATGGACAATATGATGCTAACGGATTATCAACCGAAATCAATTCCAAAATTGCAGCATTATCAAGTAGTGATCCCGATTTAAGATTTTATATACATGCAAATAAATCCATTTTTTATACAAATTCAAGTATATTTACTATCGAATTTGCTATAGACGCACACGGAGGATTTGACAAATATAATTTTAAATCCAAATTAGGTTGGTTATTAGGCTATCGTAATACTTCTTACAATGTCATTTATGAATATAGTGATGTTCCACCACCAGGAACTGGTCCAGAAGGTCAACCATTATACATTTCAGAACAACAAATCAATTTATTCGGAACCAAATATTTATATTTAGCAATCGATGAATTTAATAGTGGAAATCAAAATTCTTTTGTTTCACCTTTACCTACATCCATTATAAATAAAAACATTATAGCAAGAATCAGTTTAGATCGATCAACCCATAATTATGGTAGTTATTTTCCAGCAAATAAAATGAATGGTTATTTATTAAGTGATCATCGAAGTTTTACCGGTAAAATCGATTTACAAAAATTAAATATTCAATTATTAGATGAAAATGGAATACCAGTCGATTTAAACAATTATGATTTTTCTTTTTGCATGGAAGTAGAACACGAATAAAATTGAAACAAACCAAAGAATTCACTTCTTAACAAAAAGAAACAAAAATATGGAAACATTATCACCAGAACAGAATTATGCTTTGGAAAAATTTAAAAAAGGTGAAAATTTATTTATTACGGGTCCAGGAGGAAGTGGAAAAACGAAATTAATTCAACATTTTATGGATTATGCAAGACAAAAAAAACAGAATTGTCAAGTCTGTGCGTTAACTGGTTGTGCAGCATTACTATTAAATTGTGGAGCTAGAACGATTCATTCATGGAGTGGAATAAGAATTGCACGAGGACCAAAAGAAACAATTATATCGAATGTTGTAAAAAGTAAAAAATTGTCAATGAATTGGAAAAAAATAAAAGTATTGATTGTCGATGAAATTAGTATGATGTCACAGAAAATATTTGAAATATTAGATGAATTAGGAAAAACAATTCGTAATTCATCCTTACCATTTGGTGGAATTCAAGTTATTTTCACCGGAGATTTCTTTCAATTACCACCGGTAGGAACTGCTGGAGAAGAGGAAACTGAAAAATTTTGTTTTGAATCGCCCATATGGTATAAAACATTTACAATAGAAAATCATATTCAATTAACCACTATTTTTCGTCAAACGGATCCATTGTATATTCATATTTTATCTCAAATACGAAAAGGATATTTAGACAAGGAAAATATTGATGTATTAGAAAAATATGTAAAACGAGAATATGATGAATCGAAATATGATGGAATCACGCCGACCAAATTATTTCCTATAAGAAAAAAAACGGAATGTGTGAATTCTATGATGTTTGAAAAAATACAAGAAGATGAATATGAATTTGAATATGCAATCAAAAAAGATTGTAAAACCATATTAGATTCAGGTCAACCAATTCCATGGGAAAAATTGTATCTTTGTCAAAAATTATCAGAAAAAGAAAAAGATCAAGAAGTAGAACGATTATTGAATAATACGCCTTGTCATCGACAATTAAAATTAAAAAAAGGTGCTTCTGTTATATGCACCGTAAATATTGATATGGATAATTCTATATGTAATGGATCCCAAGGAAAAATACTTGATATAGTTGAGAATGGTATGACAACACAAATCATTGTAAAATTTTTAAATGGAATTATTAAAAAAATCAATCCACATTATTGGCAATCGGAAGATTATCCCACCATCGCTGTTGGACAATATCCATTAGAATTATCGTGGGCACTTACAATTCATAAAATACAGGGTGCAACATTAGCAATGGCAGAAATCGATATTGGTTTTTCTGTATTTGAATATGGACAAACATATGTAGCCTTATCTAGAATTCAATCTTTAGATGGTTTGTATTTATCTGCATTTGATCCAAAAAAAATTTATGCCAATCCAAAAGTAATTGAATTTTATAATTCAATACCAGAAGTGCCAAATGTTTCCATATCCGAAAGCAATATTTTCAAAGATTTTGAATATAAGGAAGAAACATCGACGAAATTCGAGAACAATGTAAAAATAATCAAAATATGACAAAAACGATAAAAACAAAACAAAAACAAAACAAAAACAAAAAAAAATATATTTATAGTATAGAATGGTTGCTGGAAGTATATTACCCGTCACAATTTATAAAAACAAACTACATTTTTTATTTGGAAAAGAGAACCGTATGGAAGATTCAGCCAAAGGATGGTCTGATTTTGGTGGTGGTGTAGAAAAAAACGAAACCCCTTTTCAAACAGCCATGCGAGAAGGTGGAGAAGAATTAACCGGATTTTTAGGAGATGCAACTACAATAAAAAAATTAATCAAAAAAAATGGTGGATTTTATAAAATAGTTTGTAATAATTATCATGTTCATATCTTTTTTTTAGACTATGATGAGAACCTACCTAAATATTATAATCAAAATCATCATTTTTTATGGAAAAGAATGGATAATCAAGTTCTCAATCAAACCAAATTATTCGAAAAAATAGAAATTCATTGGTTCTCTATCGATGATTTAAAAACAAGACGAAACGAATTTCGAGAATTTTATCGTGAAATAGTCGACTGTATTTTCTCTGAAAAAGAGAACATTGAATCTTTTATCACGAAAAACAACAAAAAAAATCATAGAAAAACATGTAAAAACAGGTAAACAACCAATCATGTTCTCCAAATAAAAAAATAAAAAATCACAATTTAGAATATTTCGTTTCCTAAGAAATCAATGAATTAGGAAACGAATGAAAAATAAAATACATGGGTATTGTATACAAAAATAAAATATAATATAAAGAATGTCGAATAATTCATGGAGACAGTATGGTGGAATAAGAAATGAAGAACGATTTAAAAATATAAGTGTCGGAACTGTTGTAGCCGATCAAGTATTACTTCGTCAAGCTTATTCTGGTGTTTATACAATTGCTGGTTCGATTAATGTTTTACAAGATGCTTTTATAACAGGAAATGTAGATGCAAGTGGTTCCTTGAATTCAAATTATGATTTATTTGTCAATCGAGACGCATATGTAAATAATAAATTATTCTTTGGAACAAAGTCGACCATTCAAAACACCATAGGAACAATGAATAATTCATATACTTATATGTTTGGTAATTCAAGTGGAATTGGTATAAATACAGTTGCACCTACCAATATTTTTGATATTAATAGTTTTTCCGGAAATACATTGACCGTTCGTTCAAGCACTGCTACAAATCGTAACATTATTGCACAAAATATGAATGTAAAAGGTATTGCAGTTACGGCAAATGATACGAATTCATACATAGATTTTTTTAATGGAAATACGATTTCGTCCTCTTCTGTATATGATTCAAGAATTCAATCGCAAAATACAGGAGTTTTATCCATTAGTTCTCAAGTATCTACAAATTTGTTATCGAATGTAGTCATGACAAAGAGAACCACCGCAACATCCAATATATTGAATGAAAATCTTGTTATTTATGATACAACAGATGGATATTTTTTATATGATGCTTATGAAAATGCAACTGCACATGATGGAAATGCAGCGACTTTCGTTTCCTTAGATCCATCTTCCGTTACTTTTTTAAATCTAGTCACACCAAACAAAAATGGTTTAACCATTGCTGGTGGTGCTTATACCAATGATACGACAAGATCGATGGCAAGTATTGGTCTAAGAGACGCTTGTGGAAATTTTACACCGAATCAAACCATTGTTTCTGGAAACGGTATCATCAATCAAACAACCGTGGGTATTAATACTTATGCACCCAAAACCGAAAATTATGTATTGGATGTAAATGGACCCGTACATATTGGAAATGGTGAAATACATAAGGTGGCAGAATTCGGTTTTGAAATAAAAAATCTCATGTATTCCAAAATATCCAATACAACTGGTATTGCGGTTGGAACACCTAGTTCTCTTACCTCTCCTTATCTACAATATATTGCCTATACAAATAATGCGGGACAAACATGGAATTTATCAAGAGTCGATAATACTTTAAACTCTCTTGAAAATTCTTCGAAAACTTTTACAGCTTTATATGTGTATGATAATAATTATGCTATTATTGGAACTACTAATAACTTTATTTATTATACTACAAATGGTGGTCAAAGTTGGTCGAGTTTATTTATTAATGATTCCACTATTAAAAATATAAATTCCATCTATATTACTTCCAACACAGGTTCTATAAAAACCGTGTTTTTATCCTATTATTTAACTGGAACATCCACACTACAAATCCAATATTTTACTATGGATTTTACATCGGGAACAATTAATACATATACTTTTATCACACCAGGAATCACATCAATCAATTCATGTGATGGATATGGAAACAATCTTTATTTTGTAGGTGCTGGTATACAAAAATTCACCACTTCAGGTGTATCCCAATATGTAACAAAAACATCAAATACTTATAATACGATCATGGTGTATAGTAATACATATGCCATTGCGGTAGGACCAAATATTATTTCTTATACAATCGACGGAACCAACTGGACAGATATTATTACCACCTACAATGTAAGAAGTGTCCATATATTCAATACAACGAATGCAATAGCGGTTGGTGATTCCGGTGTTTTATTATATACTACAAACGGATCATCTACCTGGCAAATTGTTCCAAATGCAATATTAAATAGTTCCGGATATGCATCTCGAATCAATGGAACCGCAAATATGTTGAGAAATGCTTATATGTATGATATAAATACATTTATGATTACATCTGTGAAAACCCCATATTCAACTACAAGTGGATTCACGAAAATATATTATTGTTATTTACCCAATTTATTTAATCGTATTAATAATGATGTGTTTGATGTATCTGGAAATATGTTTATTTCTGGTGATGTAAATGTGAATGATGGTGGACAAATAAGCACAAATAATTCTTCTTTTTATTTATTAAATCAAAATGCACAGAATATTTATTTTGGTGGAAATGCTACATCCATGTATTTGGGTGGAAATACGGGAAATACATTTATAAGGCAAAAATTAAATGTTTCCAGTGATGTTTCATTAAATTCAAATGTATTTATTGGAAATAATTTAACGGTCAATGGACAATTAACTGTAAAACAATATACGACCCAACAAACTGTTACTACGATTAGTTATGAATTTATTGTGGGCGAAGACATGTCTTTAAATGGAAGATTGTTTATAACGGGAGATACATCGATGAATTCACGGTTACTGGTTGGTTCCGATGCATCTTTGAATGCAAGGCTGTTCGTTGCGGGGGACACATCGATGAATTCACGGTTACTGGTTGGTTCGGATGCCTCGTTGAATGCAAGGCTTTTCGTTGAGGGGGATACTTCTATGAATGCAAGACTTTTGGTTGGTTCGGATGCTTCATTAAATGGAAAAATGTTTGTTGCAGGAGATATATCGATGAATGCGCGACTTTTTGTAGCTTCCGATGCATCGTTTAATGGAAATATAAAAATACTTGGAAATACACTTTTTCTAGGAAATGTAAATCTTACCAGTAAAGTAACAAATTTGGCCGATGTTTCCATGAATAATCGTATTTATGTCGGTAGTGATGCATCATTGAATGGAAATGTCTATATTTATGGAGATACATCGATGAATTCACGGTTACTGGTTGGTTCCGATGCATCTTTGAATGCAAGGCTGTTCGTTGTGGGGGACACATCGATGAATTCACGGTTACTGGTTGGTTCGGATGTATCCATGGGTGGAAATTTATTTACCAAAAATATTACGATAACCGGAACGATCAACGGATATTCAACACCATTGACAACGCTTGATCCTTGGGTATTGACAAATTTATTTAATGCTCCTTCTTCCGTTACATTTGCAACGGCAAATATTACATCCAGTTATATTTATATACCCTGGGTATATCCTACACAAATTAATGTTGGATTTTTAAATTCAGGTTATTTACCAGTCATTAATTCATTAACGGTAAATTATTCAACCACCGTAAATGGTTCTACAACAAATATTTTATACAATAAAACAGATGCTTCGTATGTCAACACAACACCTGCATCTACAAATTCTTATTATTCCAATATCAATACATCATCACCAATTACTGGAATTATTTTGGCAAAATCAAACACATCGGGATCAGTTGGAACAAATTTGGTTTCTTATAATTCACCAAATACAATTGTCAATGGTGTTCAATTTCCTGGCGAATCAAATACTCGTAATGCTTATATTTATTATGATGCAACAATTAATGCTTTCACGAATTCATCGCATGTATACTTACATGTATACTATAAAAACAATAATATATCCTATAATGATTCTTATTATAATTCTTTCGGATTTACTACGGCAGGAACGCCATCCGCACCTCGTAATTTATCCGCAGGAACTGTATCTTCCGGATCTATCAGTATTACTTATTTTGATCCATCCTATGGTGATGTAAATAACACTTCTTCATCAATGACTGTAAATAATTATCAAATTAACTATAATGCAACTGCAAATACAGTAAGATATAATGGAATGAATGGATTTACAACAACAAATACAATGACAGGCGGTCATTCACCTACAAATACAACGGTTATACCAGGTTCCGATCCCACAAATAATACAACGGTAGCACTTACCTCCAACATTTATCCGGAAACCAGTTATTCTATTACCGTTGCAGCAGAAAATACGATCAATTTAACTTATGGAACGACATCTTCACCATTCACTGTGACTACCCTACCATTTAGTTCTCCATCAACATCTTATAATATTTCCACCGTCTTTCCAACAAACAATCTAACAAATGGAACTTATTATAGTGTTGCTACGAAAAACACGGTAAATAATTTAATTGTAGAATCATCAGCAACTTCGAGAACAACCTCCACCATTCCTTTTATTATCAATGATTATACAACCAGAGGAAATTATGGCAATGGAAATACAACGACATTATCCGTAACAATTACTGGAGCAAGTTCTATTACTGGTCCTAGTGTAAATTTTAGTGCGGCATTTCCAGGAACACTTCCATCTGCTTTAACTGCCAATGGTATTACAATCACACCGCAATCTGTCAATGATTATTATTCAAGTTCATCTGTTGGAAATATAGGTTATTATTTACAAGGAAATGCAACCATTACATTAGGATCGAGTATTCTTTCACCTAGTAGTAATGCATATACTGTAAGTTTGACAAGAATATCGAGTGGAAAAGATTCAAATAATAATGCAACCACCTATACAGGTAATTCTTATAGTTTTTATTATGATAATTTAACGACTTCACCAGGAACACCATCAATTACTTCCTTTACAATCAATTCCGCAAGTTATGCTTATGTTTGTGGAATTCAAGTAATGTATGGATCACCGAACTTTAAAACATCTTATACAGTAACAAACTTGGGAAATTATTTTTATAAATCACCATTGATTCAATATTCTAGTTCGGATGCATTCAATAATTCTATTATATCCGCATCCGAAACATCAATACCGGATGGAAATACAACCAATAATAAATTAAATAGTTCCGTTTCTTTTATCAATAGATCAATCACCGCCAATTCTACAAATACAGTATTTACGACTTCCATACCATTATCTATTGTTGCAAGTAATATAAATGGCGATTCCTCCATTGGTGTAGCAACATCGATTGCTGCCTTAATCGATGGTCCATCTTATGTATTGGCGTATTCGACATTTTCTACAACATCTATACCAAATATAGGAACATCTTCATCAACCATAGGAACAAGAATATGGTCAGGAACAACACCAAATTTGTTTAATTCTACCAATTTATTAAATGGGTCCTCTTCTTATTCCACATTAAATCCATTATATGATCATAGTCAACCAATCACTACAGGAAACTATGGAAACGAATTACAAATTGCAAACGGAAAATTTCAAACTTATGGTAATACGAATACAACAGCATATTTGAATTATAGTTCTTTGCTAAATAATTCATTGAATTACAGTCAAATTCTTTCTACCCCAGGAACATATCGTTATGCTACATTTGTATGGCAAATTCCGCAAACTACTTCGTCTTCTTATACGAGCGTGACATTTACATTAAATGGTGTATCTTCTACACCGTCCGTCAGTTCAAGCACAGCCTATATTGGTAATGAACCAATCATTCTTTACTATAGAATGGAAGATGCAACGAATGCAACCACTCTTTCCATTGGAAAATCCATTACTACAGATTGGATAAATGCAAACAGTAAAACAGGAACATATGTAAATTCATCCAATTATACGAATACAAGTAATGAACCCTTTTATGGTATATCGAATACTGGTGGAATTACAGGAACTACTTTTAGTGTATTAATTCCAGCAAGAACCTGGACATTAAATACTTATTTATATTGTAGAATTGGATTGCCAATGGACCAAACATTTTCATTTACTTCTATTAGCGCAATATTAGGAAATGATACAGCATAAAAGCGGGTTTCTTCAATGGTGTAAATTCATTATATTTTTTCTAGTGAAAGTATAAGAAAAAATAGAATAATAATAAAATATGACATCACCATTTACTTCATTGGAATTTCTTTTTAAAAAATTTATAGGAACTCCAGATGGATATCCCGGTATAAATTATGCAGCAGAATCTTCCGGTATTGCTAGACAAAGAATCATACCAAGTTTACAAGTATTTAGTCAAAATATACCGTCAACTGCACCAACCGATATGATAACAGATACTACATTTGTTCCGACAAAAGGTCCAGGAACAAGAAGTTATAGTGCTTCGACTCCGTATATTGCAAGGTATACATTAGAATTACAAGATTATCAAACACAATATGTAAGTTATCGTTATGATAATCCAACATCATCCACTGGAGTCAATTTAAATTTATTGTCCAATGCAATACCTTTTAATTACGACCCCTTTACATTAACCTATGACTATACAATCACATTTACATTGAATTCGACTATCCTTCGTAAAAATGATTCCACTTATCCATGGATTTTTGATACCGATTCAGGTTACCTATATTTTATATATAATGCTACACCTTCTACTTATGGAAATCCAGTCATTACATTTTGGAGATATGAGGGAACTTTTGGTTCGGGTGGATCTTCAATATCAACCCAGTTTTATACATAAAATAGATAAGCATAAATCATTCTTTAGACGGAAAAGAAAAAAAGAAATCATATAATTATAAATTTCATAAACATAAAAAAATATGAAATATATATAAGGGAAATGAGTTTGTGGTTAGATTCTTCAAATAATGGTAATAAATTTAAACAAAGTTATTTTAAAGGCTTTGTTGATATTAGTGGTGGAGGTCTCTATTTACGAAATGACATGTCATTAAATTTCTACGACAATACAAATTCTCCTATTCCAAATTTTAGTATTAAATCGAATGCCATGCGTATATTAGATAGTAATGGAATACCCTATGATTTGAGCACTTCCACTTTATTATATTTACTTGATTTATCGCAAAATGTTCAATCCGGAATGAATGATTTAATCAGTCGAACAAAGCATATTATGAGTGATACTTCCGATAATTATACAATGTTGCAATTTGATATCAGTAATAATACAATACAAATTTATGGAAATATAAATACGACTGGAACCATCAATACAATCACACAATCAAATTCAACCAATTCAAATGCTGTCGCAACAACGGCGTATGTTAAAAATCAAGGGTATGCAACATTAGCTTATCCGTCGTTTATTGGAACCGTTAGCATTCCAACCGCAAACATATCACAACAATTATCCGTAAATGGTGATGTATCATTGAATAATAAATTATATGTATTTAGTGATGCTACATTCAATCGTCGTATAAATGTATCGAGCGATGCAAATATCAATGGTCGTTTGATTGTGTTTGCAGACAGTTCAATGAATGGAAATGTCAATATCAACGGAAATGTCACTGTCGTTACGCAACCTTCTTCCGATAACTCAAATAAAGTAGCAACCACTGCATTTATAAAAAATCAAGGCTATGCATCAACGAGTGGTGCAACATTTTCCGGTGATGTTTCGATAAATTCCAAACTTTTTATGGGAGGCGATGTTTCCATGAATTCCAAACTTTTTATAGGTGGCGATGTTTCCATGAATGGAAATGTATCCGCTGTAACTCAAAATAATAATGATAACTCTTCCAAAATTGCAACTACCGCTTATGTTCAAAATCAAGGATATGCCACTTTAGCATCTCCTAACTTTACCGGAACTGTTTCTATACCGACTGCGAATATTTCACAAAATGTAAATATGCAAGGCGACACTTCTATGAACGGTAATG
>Ga0164296_1005418_pt1 | contig 11190 bp, 9 predicted proteins | sample GEODES057metaG_FD_113533 | JGI IMG/M metagenome (GOLD analysis project Ga0164296, IMG submission 113533) | Dystrophic lake water microbial communities from Trout Bog Lake, Wisconsin, USA - GEODES057 metaG | ecosystem: Environmental > Aquatic > Freshwater > Lake | place: USA: Trout Bog Lake... | reverse complement strand
TTCCCGCTCAACTCGCTCTGCTCCACCACGACTGCGACCATTAACGACACCACGAGCGTCATCAACTCCCAAGATGTATTGAAGGAGGTGCTACGCCTCACGGACTACAAGAAGAATCGTCTCCAACGCACGTGCCCGACGATGCTGGATAAGTATCAGTGCTACGACGATGCCTATGGTCTGCCCAACTGCCCGCTGAACGGCTATGGCTCTGCGATGGACTACGATGGCGTCCAGAATGGTGCCTTCGGTCAGCTGGTCTTCACGGACTCGGGCGGTCAGCCCCTCGTGAATGGTCTCTACTACACGAACGGCGTGCTGACGGGTGGAACGGGTGCGATTCCCAACGCTGGGACGGTCGGTTGCTACCGCTGCGTGAATGGTCTGCCGTCCCTCGCTGCCTCAACGACGGGTGCGGGTGTCGTGGATTGTGCGGGTCCTTTCACCATCTACTACCAGTGGACATCTACGGAGAAGGTCGTCCTCTCGCCCTTCACGTTCAGCGATGTTCACGAGTGGGACACGGGTCTGTTCGGCATCAACAACATTCAGCTGATTATGAATCTCCAAGCCCCGACTCGTATCGTTCGCTACTCGGGTGTCCGCTGGAATCAAGGCATTGCTACTTACGGAGCGGCGGGTTCGGGCTCTAACCCCGAGTCCTATGCGACGCTCACGCAGACCCAGTTTGCGTCTGCTACGCCCTTCCAGCGTTCAGTGGTCAACGTCCAGTTCCTCACGCCGTCTCTGGATGTCCCTCTGCCTCCCAAGTCCGTCGTGCCGTATATGGAGTTCCCTCGCTACATTACGACCTCCGCCACGACTCTACAAGCGGGCGTTGCGACCCAGATTCAGTCCCAGACGATCACGCTCCCCCAGATCCCCGATCTGCTCATCGTGTATGTGAAGGGTCTACTACCCGCTGGCTCTGGCTCCACGAGCGGTATTAACGACCCCAACTTCGGCGACTTCTACCTCCCGATTGCGTCTCGCTCGTATGGTGGCGTAGCCAATCCCCTCACGGTCAACTTTGATAACTTCTCGGGTCTGCTCTCGTCTCACACGGCGGAGGAGCTCTATGCGATGTCCGTCAAGAATGGTCTGGATATGGACTGGCTCTCTTGGACGGGTGCTGCTTTCTCTGGGCAGAACGCTTACGCCGCCGTAGCGTCGGCGTCGGGCACGGGTGTTGGCTGGGGTGGTATGGGCGGTCAGCTGGCTGGTTCTAACCCGCCTTCTGCCCTCAATGGTGCCCAGAAGGTCCCGCTCACGGGCTCTATCCTCGTCCTCAAACCCAGCCAAGACATCACTCTACAAACGGGTCAAGCCCCGTCGCTGGTCGGCAACTTTACGCTCCAATTCAATCTCCAAGTGTTCAACAACACTGGGCTGGATGGCGTTGTTCCCCAGCTCTTCGTCATCACGGCGAACTCGGGCTTCTTTGAGTCCATTCGTGGTTCCAGCCGTATCATCAAGGGTGTCCTCAGTGAGCAAGACATCATCGGTGCTCCCCTCGCCCCGACGGCGACTCGCCAAGAGCTCTGCCGTTATGTCGGCGGCTCGGGTCTGCTCTCCTCGCTCGGCAACATTCTGTCCAAAGTCAAGGGTCCCGCTCTGGAACTCCTCAAAGAGGCGGGTATGGCTGCGGGCAAGGAGCTCCTCCATCACGGCACGGCGTTCGCCAAGAAGAAGCTGGGTCTGGGTATGAGCGGTGGTGATGCGAGTGGCGGTGCGATGAGCGGTGGTCGTAGTCGCAAGGGACTGGACGCCCGACTGATGTAATAAACTCGTGATCTTCACTACAAAATTAACGTAATCAAATGTGTTCTCCTTTCGCATTCTGCGGAGGGTTTTATCAAGCATATATAGTATCACAAAGAATACAAATGAGCACCCAGCTGGATTCTCACTTGTGTTGTAATGATTTGCGTTTTGTATATTCTTACTGCCCGTCTACCAAAGGATATGGATGGCGAGATTGTTCGGCGACACCTTATTCGCCTTCCACTCACCCTTTATCTTCTCTGCCCGAGCACGATACAACGTTCGCTTCTTCTCTGCCGTCCCTTTCGGCACTCGTCCCGCTTTCTCTTCGGCAGACCATAGGAGGAAGTCATTGTAGTGTTTGAGTCCAAACTTTACGCCGTCGTAATCTAACTTGTGCTTCCCGTCGGTCGCCAGTTTGAGTTTCTTGGGATCTAATCCGTATGCCTTCGCTTTGGCTCGTGCTTGGCGAAGATACACGCTCCCACCACTCCCCTTGCTTAACGGAGACAGACGCTCCTTCATAGGAGGTTTAGGATCCTCTTCGTCCAAGACCAATTGTTCTCGCTTGTTCTTGCGGAACTGACGCTTTTTCATCTTGTCTTCCATCGCATCCCGTTCTTTTAGACGAGCGAGTGAATGAGCCATACTTGGATCCAAATACAACCGCTTTTCCAGTCCCTTGATTAATACTCGCTTTCGCAGATCGTTCTTACCACCGCCAACTAATTTTACGATCACACGCTTGGGCGGTAGTGCTCCTTTCGGTGGACCCGAAGGATAATACCACTTCCCCAGATCTTCTTCGCTTGGAATATCTCGTATCGTGCTGATTTTAAGATACTTGTATCCCGATGTCCCCTTTGGAGCATAGAATATCTCTTCGCCTTCCTCAAAGGGCGTGTGCGTGATAGGATCTATCTCGTCTTTGGGAACTTCTACAACTTCACCCGACTGCTTGATACGATCGCTCCAATGTATTCCACGCCCTACGGGATGCGGAGGCGGAGGAGGAGGACCACGAGGTTCGTCGCCTTGCGGACGAGTTGGAGGAGGAGGACCCAACAGATTACGCATATGGAACTGCCCACGACGAGGAAGTCGGTTCTGGGGTTGTTGGGCTTGGGCTTGTGCTTGACGACGACGCTCATCTTCCTCCGTAGGTTCTTCGCCTTCGGGACGGGAACCGCCATTGAAGTTATCAAGAGCGTGTGCGTCCAGAGCGTCCTTGCCCGTCTTATACACTCCATAGTAAGGTATGAAGTATCGTGCCGCCCGACTGATGATGTTTTCCTTCTTCTGCTTCTTGGGACGCACTTCCACGTTCTTGGCGGACCGACCCATAATCGCAAGGAGCGGGTCGCCCTCTTGATAGATACGGCGGTTAGGAATGTCCTTGTCCGCATCGCCCAGCGAGATGGCGGGATTGTAAGATACGCCTTGACGGATAAACCCCTTCTTCAAGAACATATCCAAGACCGCTCCACCGAGCGAGTGTCCAACGCCATACACATCTACGTCTCCGTTCTTGAACCGACTCATATACTTTGTGAAATCGGCAAAGTCCTTCTTCCAGCGTGGCGTGTCTTCCAGTTGACCCAGTCCCAGCTTTGCGTCGGCATAGATGTCTTGCTTATCGCTCGTATTGGTTCCACGAATGCCGACGACTACCGTATCTATTTCACGAGGATCGCTGGGGTCTTTTAGTATGTAGAACTTCAATGTCGGCGTGTAGTTAGAGAGCTGGAAAGGACCAATGCTCTGCGGAGGAGAGTTGGAGTAGGACGCCTTTGCGATCTGTTGGAGGATGGAGAGTTCGGGCAGAGGACCCGCTCCGTGAAGTGCGTGATGCCGTCCACCCTCCATCTTCTTCTCAATCGCCTTCTCTTCTCGTGCCGTTGGAACCATTGTGGAATACAACGCCCTCATCTGTGCTTCGGCTTGTTCTTTCGGCAGAGGGTCCTTGCTATGATGCTTCCCATCGGGACCGACAACCCAATAGAGAGCACGCTTCGGTGCCTTACGGAGTTTAAAGGGCATCCTTTATCTATACTCACAGAAATAGATAGATGAAGTTGATGTAGATGATGTAGATGAAAAAGTAAACTTTTCTATCCCACGATTCTCAATTCCCCGACGGCTTTTTTTACTTTTTCATCTACATCATCTACATCAAACCAAAATATATTCGTATCAATACAAATGAAGATCCTTGAACTATTCAAGGGGACGGGGAGCGTAGGCAAGATTGCGAAGAAGATGGGCTGGGAAGTAATGAGCGTGGATATTGAGGACAAGTATGAACCCGATATTCTCGCCGACATCTTGGAGTGGAAGTATAAGAAGTTCTTCAAGGACTCGGGCTTCATTCCCGACTTGGTTTGGGCTTCACCGCCGTGTAATACCTATTCCCCACTGGTGTATCCTCTCAAAGAGCGAGACACCAAGACCGCAGAGCCAAAAAGCGACCGAGCCAAGATAGGCACGGAAATCCTCTACCGCACTCTGCGGATTATTCGCTACCTTCAAAAGCTCAACCCGAAGCTTGTCTACACGATTGAAAACCCACGAGGTATGATGCGACACGATAAGCAGATTAAGTTGCTTCCTCATCGTGATACGACCTTGTATTGTCTATACGGAGATAAGAGAGTCAAGCCAACCGACTTCTTCAATAACGTAGGGCTGGACTTGAAGCAAGGCACACCATCCTCTTGCTCATCCGTCGGTCGTATTCGGGTTGCGGGTGATACACGGAGCATTGAGGAGCGATATTTCATCCCGCCGAAGCTCGTAAAGGAGATTCTTACCAAGATGGCGGAGCATTACAAGGAACAATAATAGTGGTAAAGAACTAAACAATGAAGGCATTGATGACGAATGATAAGGAAAAGAAGGACGACGACTATATGACCCCGAAGGCAGTATGGGAAAGCATACGGGACTACATCCCCAAGAATAAGGTGATCTGGGAAGCGTTCTATGGCGACGGGAAGTCGGGCGATTATCTGCGGGAGCTGGGCTTTGAGGTCATCCACGAAGACATTGACTTCTTCAAGGAGAACAAGGGCGACATCGTGGTGAGCAACCCGCCGTTCAGTTCCAAGATGGCGGTGTTGAAACGACTGAAAGAGTTGGACAAGCCGTTCATCCTTCTGCTTCCCGCATCTACGCTCGGCACCAAGACACTCCAAGAACTCTACGGCGACTCACTTCAACTCATTATCCCCAAAGGGCGTATTTCCTACATCAAGAACGGCAAACAGACCACTGGGGTATGGTTTGCGTCGTTCTTTTACTGCTATAAGTGTGCCTTACCTCGTGATTTGGTCTTCTTATAGTTAATTACAGACGCAATATGGTTAAAAAATGGTAAAAAAATTAATTTTTTTACTGGTTTTTATATGGTGTGGCGGTGTAATCATCTATTTTATGTTGATTTTTATGGGTCGTATAGGTATAACGGGTGTAATTGGCGGCGGATTGAGGTGTGGTAGGACGATTTGGACTATCTCAAAGAACAGACGGCGGGTTGACCGATGGTCTTTGGTATTGATGGCGACTTGAAGGTCAGTGGCGATGATAGAAAGGGATTGGACACATCGTATCATTATAATAAGGAAGAGAATGGGGGTGCGTGGAATTGAACCACGATTGGAGGATTCAAAGTCCTCCGTCTTAACCTTTGGACGACACCCCCAGTTCGTTGCGGTTCCGTAAAGAACTGGGTGCGTAATCTTGATGAAATTAAGTATTGTTGTAAAGAATAAATGTCGTCGGTGAAAGTGAATGAGTTTATGCTGGATCTCGCAAAGGAGTTGAAGGAGAAGAAGGGTGTCGCAGATTCTACGGCGAACGCCTACATCCGTGCTATGTTTCTGCTCAACGGGAAGCAACCATTCAAGAACCTCTCGTTCTTAAAGAAGACCGAAGCCGTAGAAGAGCTGGTGAAGGACTATGCCGACAACACCATCAAGCTCATCTACTCGTCCATCGTGTCCGTCCTCTCGCTATTCAAGGAGAAGACCGCTTACAAGAAGGTATACAACTTCTACTACGAGAAGATGATGGGTAAGGCAAAGGAGATGAAAGACACGAGTGCCGAGAGCAGTGAGAAGACCGAGAAGCAGAAGGACAACTGGATAAGCTGGGAGGACGTCAAGAGCAAGGGCGATGCTCTTGGACAAGCCGTCTCGGGTTTCAGCAAGAAGCGTTCGCTGACCGAGCAAGAGTTTGATACACTGCTCCATTACACTATCCTCGCACTCTATACCGAGACCCAGCCACGCCGTAATCAAGATTATCTGGATATGATGGTGGTGAAGTCAATGCCGAAGGTTGCTGACCACAACTATCTTGTTCTGGCTCGTGGTAAGCCGACCAAGTTCGTCTTCAACATCTACAAGACGGCAAAGAAGTATGGTCAACAGATTCTTGATATTCCGCCGACGCTCGCCGAGATTATTAAGCTCTACTTGAAGTTTCACCCGCAGAAGAAGGAGGCGTCCCACAACTTCTTGGTGTCGTATGATGGTTCGCCGTTGGTCGCACAAAATGCGATTACACGAATCCTCAATAAGGTGTTTGGTAAGAAGGTCGGTAGCTCAATGCTCCGCCATATTTTCCTATCAACGAAATACGACATCAAGGAGATGGAAAAGGACGCCAATGCGATGGGTCATTCCGTTGAGGAGCAGAAGAAGTATATGAAGGGCTCGGGTGAGGAGGCATCCCAGTCGGTTAATGTCCCCACCATTGAGGGCAACACCGCTTAACTGCGACAACCTCTACTTGCTTCACCTCCGCTTCCACTTGTGCGACGGAGGTCTTTTTAATACGATCCATCAGCAGTGCGATGACTTCATCCACCGCTGACTGATACTTGGATTCGGGAACGGGAACGGGAGCGGGTTCAAGCGGACTGCTCATTTATACTCTCAACGACATTTTCCTTCGCCTTATCCATCTCGTCCTTGTCCTTATTGAGCTGATCACGAACCAGTGGCTCAAACTCCGCTGACCCCGAGACATACATCCAGAGCTTCCCAATCTTGTCTTGGAGACGCCAGAGGTGGTCATTGAGGATGAGGCGGTGAGCATCCTTCGTAGGACCGACGCTCGTGTTTACCAGCCCCGTCGCCTTCTCACAATCAAAGCTCTCCTCCGCAAATGCTTCCGCCATTGTGCGAACCAGCTTGAAGTCAATACGATAATCCTCCTTCGGCATTCTGTTTGTTAATTACCGAACACTTTAATTTTGTTCCATTGACGCATCAACATCCGTGATGGAGGCGAAGGAGACCTTCGTCGTCTTGGATCATAGCATACGTTTCGTTGCGACGCAGAGGGGAGGACGGCGGAGGTGGAAAAATAGCAGAGAGTTTGAGCGTTTCCAGCTCGGTGCGAATCCGCTTGACCTCGTCCAGCAAGAGATTAATCTTGGCGAGCATCTCGGGCTGGTAATTAATCTGCGAGGTGTATCCGTTCATCTCTTTATTACTGGAAGGATACAAGAATCGGTCCTCGCTTGACTTCAAAGACGGGCTGGGGTTTCGGCAACTTAATCTTTGCCTTCTTGGAATCCTCAATCGTCGTCGGTGGTTCCTCCGTCGGCGGCGAAGAGGTCGGTGAAGTCAAGTTCACGCTCTTTCGGGGCATCTTTGTGTATAGTGGATACTTCCTTCATCAAATTAATACTTGCGGGTGTGAGGAGCTTGTATTTCTCGTCGGCAAGGAGAACTTGGCGGACGAAGGTCTTGAAGACGGGCGAGAGGGTCATATCTTCCAAGCACAAGGAGAGCGTCCGCTTCACCTTTGACTCTGTCTGCTTGTGATACTTTGCTCGCATCTTCTCACGTTCTCGCTCGGCGACGGCGGGGTCTGTCTTCACTGCCTCCTTCACCTTCATCCGCCGCTCCGCATCCCGCTCACGCATCTTTGCCTTCAACTCGTCCTTGTGGGTCTCGTAATAACTGGGCATCTTGTTATGATAGGATAGTTTATTTTTATACCATCCGTTTTGATGTAGATGATGTAGATGAAAAAGTAAACTTTTCTATGGGCTGGTTTGGATTTTCTCGGCGACTTTTTTTAGGTTTTGGTCTACATCATCTACATCAAAATAATAGGAAGGGAATTGTTTATCCTATCAGCCGACGGCGTGGGACGGAATCCTCCTCCTTGCGTTTCAGCCCCAGCCAATACATTCCACCCTTGCGTTCCACCTCATCCTCGCCATTCTCGTCGTGGAACTTGAAGTTCGGGCATCGCTTCTCTTCTACCCCGCAATACCCCATATGCTCCTTGAAGGTCTGCTTGTCGCAGTGGGTCTCGGGCATTCCCGTGTCTATGAAGAACCGCTGACGGAGTTCTTGACTGCCTACCCAGAACCTCTTCTCCTTCACGTCCACCCGCTCGTAGTAGTCCCACAACCACGCCTTCACCTTATTGTTCCCGTCAATGTATTCGCTCGTCTTGTCGGCAACCATCTTGGTCATCTTCGGTGCTTCCGTGATCTTGGGATAGATGTCCAAGAGCATACGGATGAAGGCGTCTCGCAACAACGTGTCTTCCAGAATACTCTGCTTCAATGAAGTATCCTTGATACGCATATTCGTGCCTTCCACAACCTCGTCCTCGTCCTTGAAATCAAACGGGAACGGGATACACCGCAGACGGCGGGTCAAGGCATTCGCATCCAGCTTGGACATCTTGGGGATGGTGTTGGCTTGGATGAAGATTCCGCATTGGAGGGAGAATGTGATAGGGTCCTTGTAGAGCTGGCGTGCGGTAATTGGGTCTCCGCCCGTCATCTCCTTCAACGCTGCGATTTGGATCTGGTCCTTGTCGTCGGGCTCCGTCGCCATCATTACACGCTTGCCTTTCGCCATCGCAATAGACGAGTTCGTAGCGTTCTTGCCGTCGCTGGGCTTGGTGAGAACGGATGCGGGAACGGGGTGGTAGTATCCCTCCTTCCCACCGAACGCCATCATCACCAGCAGAGCCAGTAGACCCTTGCCGTTTCCGCCTCCACCCGTCCAGATATAGAACTCTTCGTGTATCCGCAGACCGCAGAGACATAGAGCAATCGTCTTCATTACATAATCTATGGTCGGCTGGTCTTCCCAGATAGACCAGAGGATTTCCTTGATTTTCTTCTGGGCATTCGCATCCACGCTCTCGGGATAGTCGTAGCCCGTGTTGATACAAATATAGTCGGTCGGGCGAATGTCTCGCACCTCGCCCGTCCGCAGATCCACAACCTTGTTCTTGAAAGCAAAGAGGTGCTTGTTCTCGTCCATCATCTTTTCCAGTGTGGGTAGGATGTAGTCGTTGGAGATGAACTTCACGGCTCCTTCTACAAAACCCGCTTGCCCGATAGAGAACTCAAACTTGCGGATAAGCTTTATCCTCTCCTCATCTTCGGGGTCTCGGCTCGTAATGTCTATCTGCCGTTGGTAGTGCTTGATGTCCTTTGTGATCGTTTGTGTGATGTCGCTCAACAAACACTTCGGCGGGTCTTTGGAGTATTCCCATACGCCCGACGGCGTAGATACATACCAGCCAAGAGCTTGATGATAAGCGTATGCGTGCGGTTTGAGATTGTAGAAGTAGGTGGCGGTATTGGCGTGATTAGGAACGCCGATGAGACGCCAGAAGTTTGTTTGTTTGTGTTGGAGGGTCTTGTAGATCTCGGGATTGTCGTTCTTCAACCACCACCAGAGCGTATTGTCGCTCGCCGACGACTCACGATAGTGCGACCATTTCCGCTTACATTCCTCCTCGTTGAACTTCTGGCTCTTCGCAGAATACTCTTGGAAGACCGAGTAATCGCACCCGAGATTGAAGAGTATTTGACCGAGCATAAACCAGTCGGGTTCGTGGTCAAAGCGGGACGGATTGATGGCGTCCAGAACTTCACGCAGAATAGAGAGTTCGTCGGGCAGAGGAGCCAGTCGTTCGCCCGTCCTCTTCTTGAACTCTCGTTTCGGTTCGGGCTTGACTGCTTTCTCGGGTTCGGGGAGTAGTGTAGATGTGGGCGGGATGTAGGTGATGAGCGTGTCTACGATGCTCGCATCATTCACGATATTCAGTGGTCGGTTCTCGCCGTCTTTGGACGAACCACACATCCGCATCTTGCGACCTTTCGGGTTATAGATTGCCGTATCCAGATTCAGTTGGGTCTCGTCCTTGTCGGTCTTGGTCGGTGTGTCTATCGTGAGAGGGCAGTAGAGGGAGAACGTCTCTTGGAAGACGGGATAGAGAGTGTTGCGGACATACTGCTCTATTGCGGGTCGGCTCCCGTGAATGTTCTTGAAATGGATGCGGTAGGAGAGTTTGGGTTTCTGCGACGACGACATCATCGCATACTCGGCGACACCGAGTTTCTCCATCGCCGTCTTCAAGAGTTCCATCGTGTTGTCGTCGTAATCAGCGAACTCGCCACCCGACATTGTGGAGGCGACCTTGCCGTCTATGTCCACATACACTCGGTTGTATTTGCGGACATCGTCTTCTTTGGCTTCATTGAGCGGGAACGTCCGCTCGTAGCAGTTGCGATGCTTTTTTAGGTAAGCATCTATCTCGGCGACGGGGACTTCTACATACTCTTTGTCGCTTGCTATGAGACCCCGAGTAATACACACGTTCATTGATTTATTATAATAGGAACACCTTTTTTTATCCTTTTAATCCGTTTTAAGTGAGTAAAAATGTCTCGGCGAACTATACCACAGCAAATCGCTGTGGTATGGTAATATTACCAAAAACGGATAAGATTACCATCTGGAAGGATAGAAGACCACAAGACATCAAGATGAGCACGCCTTACACCACGACAACCCGCCTTACCCGCACGGATCAGCCCACTGGATTTGAGAAGGTCGCACAAGACAACTGGGACAAGATTCGTGATAAGCAGATACGAGGATACGAGGACCGCACGGGTGCCGCCGCCTTCCGCTCCTTCTGCGAAGCAGTTAAGCGTGGAGCCGAAATCCTCGTCAGTCAACTTCCCAACGACAAGAACCACTACACCACGATGGTGTGTGCTCTCGGCTCCTACAATATTCTGGACGGAAACAAGCCGTCCGTCATAGACAAGTTCCAAGACAATGTAAGCAAGCTCCACAACCGCAAACTGCCGTGTGCTCTCAACGACTTTCTCGTGAAGCACAACATCTTCGTCGCACAAGGAGGTATTCGCACGACGGGCACCGTCCACTATTGCGACGGCACGTTTGATGTTGTGGACCCCACGAAGGGTGTTCTCGTGGATGGAGATATTCGCAAGTTCAAGTGTATCAAGATGATACACACGCCCTACTTCTACCTCACTCGGCTCTCTGCCGAAGCAGTAGCGAGTGCGATGTAGATGATGTAGACCAAACAGTAAAGTATTCCAGTCCATAGACCCAGTTTTTTCAT
>Ga0164296_1005417_pt1 | contig 11194 bp, 5 predicted proteins | sample GEODES057metaG_FD_113533 | JGI IMG/M metagenome (GOLD analysis project Ga0164296, IMG submission 113533) | Dystrophic lake water microbial communities from Trout Bog Lake, Wisconsin, USA - GEODES057 metaG | ecosystem: Environmental > Aquatic > Freshwater > Lake | place: USA: Trout Bog Lake... | reverse complement strand
TCAAATGGCATTGGATCATGTTCGGTATCGATCAGTTCTTTCATGCAGCTGTGATACTTTACTTAGCTCAGTATGCATTTTTAAGCCTCTGATATCTACCCTAGCTAGATAGATAGAATAAAAAACAAGATGAAGAAGCTTAAAGATTTTAAGATGTTCGAGAATGAGTCTTTCGTTCAGACTAAAAATGGAGAAAAATTTTTTCTCATCGATGAGAAAATCTATTCAGAGATCTTGGATAGAATCGAAAAGTTTTATGAGAACGATAGAGGGGGGAAATACACACCCCAACTTCTGGTTTACAGAACCGGTCTCGATCAAGGAAAATCTGAACAGTCATCTCCTTCCATCACTAAGATTGAAGGATTTAGCAGAGGCAGTGGAGAAAAAGTCATAGGAGGATACTCCAGTGTTAGATATTCTCACGTAATCGGAATTTCAGTTCCTGGTTTACTTTTACCCATAGTAGAAGAAGTTGCTAAGAAATATAAGCTCATCCCTGACATAAAAACAAGAGGAGAGTTCTCCGGTAATAGCTTCACTGGTCCCTACTACGAAATAGTGCTTCAACCTCGTAGCAAAAGAGGCACCGTGAAGGGTAGAGAATTTGGATTCTAAAAATAACTTTTCATTCATTTGGCTGGACAGCCTGAAATAAGAATCATGACGGATTTCTTCAATTCAAAAGTGAGGGGATCCGTTGTGTGCGATGTTAAGTTCATGCATCCCAAGAGAGTCAGAGTGGACTTGGAACCTCTCAGGAATAGAGACTGGAGAGTTCACTCAGTCTCCCGCGGCAAGGAGATCAAGCTCATCTTTCAGGATGGAGAGGAGAGGAGAGACCTTCTGATCAACTTTTACAAGGGTGGAGTCTGGGAGTGGTATGAGAATGAGGAAGCTACTAAAGCTAATCCGGATTACGAAAGAGATCATCGCCTTTCTTTGCATCTCGCAGACGGTTCCATCATGTCTCATCAGGATCAATTTCATCAGTCTAACTGGAGATGGGCTCCGGATCGTTGGGGAGGATGGGAACAGTACAGATCTCCTGACATAGTTTTCGAGTACAACGAGTACAGAAGGCATATCTACAAGCACAGAAAGCATTTTCATTTCAAGAAACCCATCTACCAGATCATGTTCCATCAATGGTTCTTTAACGGTTTCAACAATTTTTCCAGATGTGAGATCCTGGCAAGAACTCGATTTTCTCCTTTCACTCCCATGTGTGATGTTCTGGCTTCCGAAGTTCTTCGAGAAGATTTTTTCGAGATCTCCAGGGAAGTCATGGAAGATATTTACAGGCTGGGCGGCATGCAGTTTGGTAGGTGGAAGAATCCCTTTGGAGTCGATAAAACTAAGCTAAACAGGTGGTGCAGAGTCTATCATCAATGGGGTGCTAAGTTTTTCATAGAGGATGACAAGAAATTCTACTTTCACAGGAGATGGGTCAATGAATGGAAATACATACAACTGAAGAAAAGAACTCAGGAAGTTCCAGAAGAAGAATTACTCGATGGCGAAATTGCCATCTCTGATATATAGTAAAAATAATTTAAAAAGACGAAAAATGGCTACTACAGTATCTATTACTACCATCCAGGGATCGGATAATGTCGGACTCTCAAGATTGACGATAAATGCAAACTTCTCAGCTCTACAGAGCACTCTGAACTCAGTTTGTGAACTTCTGGATCCCAAAGCTCTGACTCTCACTGGGATAAATTCTCTTCAGGTGTCTAACTCAGCATCATCTCTTTCCTCAGTAGTTTTATCTGTGGGAAATGCCGCATCCATACTGGGAAACACTACTTTGGGAACGGTTGGAGCTTCCACTTCAGTTTCCATCGTTGGAACTGGAGGAGTTTCCATCTCACAGAGTTCTCTGACTTTGGGTTCGGGAAACTTGACACTTTCCAATTCAAGTTCTCTTCTCAGCGCTTCGGGAGCAGTTTCTTTCAGCGGAGAATACAGAGCACCTGGAGTAGCTACAGCTTTCTCCAGCATCGTCAGCCTCACATCATCGACTCCACGTTCTGTTCCAGTAGCTGGAATTCAGTACTTGATCGTTACTAACGGAGGAACAGGATCTGATGCTCCTGCGGGCTATCCGATGACTCTTCAGAGCGGTTCCGCTGCTGGACAAGTTGTTGAGATCTATCACTTGAAAGGACCATCCGGACCAGTTAACATCACAGCTTCCAATTTTGCTGGATTGACAGGATCCATCGTTCTCAGCTCAACTGGAGACAAGTTGAAATGCATCTACGACGGAGGAAGCTGGTATCTCTGGGATTTCACTAACGGACAGATAACAGGAGCTACAGGAAGCGTTTCAGTCGCTCGAACAATGTAAAACTAAAACTTAACTAATGGCAATTGCGCCCTTCATAAGACCCATACAGATCCAGGGTGGAACCTTTTATACATTCTCCTCTGCTTCGGACGATCTGGGATTGACATTCAACAATACCGGAAAGAAATTCACTTTCAGTAAGTATGCATTGTTGGATCTTCCTAACATTCAGAGACCCACATACCCTTCTCCCAACGAGGAGAATTTCATACAGTTGGATGCTATTCCAGGTGCTTTTGCGCATGTGACGGATTCATCCACTTACAATACCATGTTCGCTGAGTCTCTTCAGAACTACGTTCTGAACTTGGAAGCTACAATGATCTCATTTCCTACTTATGATCCAAGCAGTTTGCAGACTGTGTCGGAAAGAGTATTCTTCAAGTGGTTAAAAGAGGTTGGTGCAATTCGTTTCAGAGAAGCTACGACTCAGGAGTCCAACTTGACTGCAGGACTCAGGTACACTGAGGAGAACAACTCCACTAACTACACTTCCGTGGTGAAGTACGTGGGTGACATTGATCTGGTGAATTCTCTGAAGAGCATTGGCGATGCTTACTCGGAGATCTATATCAATGTTCCAACTAAGGATGGAGCAACACCTCTGGTTCTTTTCAAGTCAACTAGCGACAATAACTACTACGCTCAGCAGAACTTGATCAATTCTCCGGCAAATCCTCTCAACACTGATTACTTGACTGGAAGATCTTACGATCAAGTCAATCCATCGGGATTGAGCACTCTAGCATACTTTGACTCAGAGTTCTCTAACTACGGACCAGGCGCAACTTTATCCTCTGTGATCGAGGACGTGAACGGTTCTCTGCTAACTCCCGGTGAGTACCAACTATTCTCCTACAATGAATCCATTTCTGATTATCAAGTTGGATGGTGGTTTCTCTATCCGGAAGCTAACTCCTATTGGACACAGCCTGGTACCACTGGAAGTGGAACTTTTGACTCAGTCACCAGCAGTTCTTACTTGATAAGAGGCTACAAAGAAGGTGTCGGAGGAACTGTTGTTTCCGTTAACTTCAGAAGAAGTGACTTGGATGGAATCGGCATAGATTTCAACACTAACAATTACTTTCCAATCTCTTCCAATCCTTCTCTGAACACATTTTCAGATTTCAATTCTGTGCCAGAATCCGTCTCCTTCCAGTTCAACACTGTGTTGGTGTATTACGATGTTCAGGATACTTCCACGGGAAACATAGCTACAAATCTCTTCGGAGTTCTGTTCTTGGATAATGTTCAGGATACTCTAGTAGGAGGTTCTTACATTCCAAGATTGGATAAATTCAAACCTAACCAAGTTTCTGGGCTCAACGGTAACGCTTACGGCTTTAAGATTAATCTAAAGTTTGATACTAACAGCCAGCAAGCTGCAGTTGCTACTTCAGTCAATGAATACTCTCCTTTCTCCCTTCATGTTTTCTTGGATGCATTGAACAGAATGCAGAGCATTTCCAACCAATTCTTGGACTACCAGAATGAGATCTTGAGCCTTCAGTTGCAAGTCAACCAGCTCAATGACATAGTAGTGGGAGGAACTTCCATTAACGCCATCAATCAGGAAATAGCGGACATCAACGAACAGCTAGCAACTGCTGGTGTCATGTTCGAGAACTCTTCGACTCTCACTGAACTGATCAATCAGAACTACCAGGAGATCCTGAACATCTATAGCAATCTAACATCCGTGCAGATGGCATACAATCTGAATGTCATCACAGCAGGATCCGGAATTCTTTTGGATAAATCAGTCCCTAACCAGATAGCAATCGCTAGCAACGTTCAGGAGTACAATTTGCCAAGTTCTCCTCTGGTCAACGTTCTGACAGATTTCACACCCACTGCTACTAGCTGGAACAAGACATTGACATTGAACAATTACACTAACTACGTAAAATTGTCTAACGGAATTGCTAACCAGTTCAACCGTAACATTTACATCTACGTGGATGATACGTACACCAGGTGGCAGAATGGTCAAGTTTATAAAATTGTAGTGGACAGAAACTATCCGATGGACATGTACACACAGGGTTCCTTTGACTTAGCAATCTTCACCGACACGCTGGATAGAAATAGCAACGGAATTGCTTACGGAGTTCAGATTGGAAGAATCTATTCTTCAGACTTTTACTCAGCTGCAGGTGCTCCTTCCATTGAGATAGTTTGCATAGATGCTAAGAACTACATTTTCACTTTCGACATAAAATACTAAAGAATAGATACTGATGACAGCAAGCGTTTTTTCTACCACTGGAACTACTGCTACCGCACCAACGGCCGGCGTTTTCCTATCAAATGGTACACAGATCACACACCCTTCAAGCAACAGTGTTACCCAATTCCTGGACACAGTTCTCAGAGTTGAACAGAACGCTTTTGCTTTGTTAGTGTCCCTTTCTGACATAGTAGCTGGAAACGCACAGACTGTTCAGGTGACCGTGGAAAGTTCATCCGGTGCTACTGCTACTTATGAACTTCCTTCGATCGGTTACATGCAGAATGAGATCAAGAGAATTGACAATAACTTCTCATCTCTTTCAGGACTGGATGGACAAGCGATAGTTAGACTTTCTGACGGTTCTTATCGCCAGATCATAGAGTCCAGAATTTTTCAAGAACCTCTAGCTATAGGCAATCTGCAAGTTCCTACACAATTCTACAGCAGACCCAATTGGTTCTTTCAGAATTTTCTGAGTCCTCAACTCTATGTGAATTTTGACATCTCCAACTATGTGGATTTTGATCTTCAGCAAGTTTATGCTCAACGTGTCATCCTTAATGCACTCACTGCTCAGCAACAATCATACTTCGACACTACATACAAGGGTAGAAATGATGTGGACTACAATGCTCTTCTCACAGACTTGAACAGCCAGTCCATTGGTTACTTCATAGACGAAGAGTTCATAGATCTTCCTAGCACTATCGTAAGGTACAGTGGAACTTTCACTGTAATCAACATAGTCAACGAGACGGTTCAAACTTTAGACAACAACGGAAACGTAGTAGTCACTAAAGTCAACAGATACGTTCTGGATAACATCTCCTACACTGATAATCTCTTGTCGACTACCAACTCGATGAGACTCAAAGTTGGAGATTCTGTGGATTTGGATTCTCTGACTTCTTATCAAGTTTCTTTCATAGATACTTCCACTAACAAAGTCAGCCTTGTGAGAACTTCCGGAGTTAGCAATCTAGCAATAGGTTCCAAGCTCTTCATCACACCTGTTCCTTTCTCAGTGAAGAATGTTCAAGTGAATTTCGGTTTCAATGAAAGGCAAGTCATCTTCATCAAACCCATCGATAAGACTTATAACGTAACTACTCGTAACTTTTCTCCGGGTGTAGCCATCTATACTAACGACCTTAGCATCACAACATCGGATGCTACTTTAGGAGGAGCCACTTCATCTTCCACCCTGTCATTGAGTGAGTACTACAACTCTCAAGTCACCGATTTTGGAACTACTTTTCTGGGTGTCTCCAAGGAAAAACCGATACCTGCAGTTTACGGTCTGATTCCATCGGCACCGGTTCTCAATGTCAACGATTTTACTGTTTCTCTGATCAACTCTCAGAAGAACAGCACAGCTACGATCAATGAAATCAAGACTATAACTGCTCAGAAGAATTCTGTAGCATCTCAGATCACTCAGCTTAACACTGCGATCCAGACTCAACAGGAGTACCTCAACACCACACAGTTCACTTCAGATGCAGCTAAGCAAGCTGCACAGAACCAGTTATCTCAGTTGGTCAACCAGAAGACGACTGCTTCCAATCTCTACGCTTCTCTAGTCAGTGATCTTAGCACTATAGCACAGAATCCTCCCGCTGAACTGGATTCTCCGATGTATAGAGTCAGAGGTTTCTGGGCAATGCCTTCTCCACAGGCTTCACAGTACACTCAACCTCAGGAAGTCATCCAGTTCGTAATCTCTTACAGATACTTGGCTTCTGATGGTACTGCTCCTGGAGTAGACTATTACGATTTCACTGACCCTGTCACTGGAAGCACAGTTAGAGCATACTTTTCCAATTGGAACGAGTACAAAACTGACATCAGAGGAAAGGTCTTCAATTCCAGTACAGGAACTTACGACTGGGCCGTCGAAGACGTCTCCAATCCCGATGTAGTCAATATCAACCAACTTGACATTCCGATCACAAAGGGTGAGCAGGTAGAGATCAGAATCAAATCCATCTCAGAAGCTGGTTGGCCATCTAATCCAATCGAATCTGACTGGTCTTCCAGCATCATCGTAGCTTTTCCAGCAGAACTTGAGCAGGAAGCTGAGATCAACACTACTCTTCAGCAATCCACTTTGGATCAAGTTCAAGTCAATTTCAACAACGATCTGAGTGCAAGAGGTCTGGACATACACCTCTCTTCCTCATTTGTCCAAAAGGATAGCTACTATGCACATTCTTCCGATGTCATCTCTTCGGGATTCTTTAACTCGGATGGAAGCATCATAAATCTCTATGATATGTTGAAGACACTGCAAGACAATTACAATTCTCTTCTAACTCTTGTGCAGCAAGCCAAGGGTGTTCTCAACGTTTCTGTGGTGGATCCAAGCGGAAATAGCTACATAGTGGCTAACAACTCTGTGATATCGCTCTCCTCGCCTTACTACCAGGATAGAGTCAGTGCTCTTCCTTCTTCCGAACAGAAAGGTGCAATCTTCACCGATATCTACCAAATAGTCATAAGTAACTCTTCGGCGACAGCTCTTCAGCTGATTTCATCTCTTCCTGGAGGCTTGGGGCTTCCTTTGACACCATCAGATCCTAGCACTGGAAAAGATTATGACATCAGCAGAAGATATGATATAGCTCCACTTTCATTGTCTAGCTTGAAAGCTACTTCCACTGCAAACGGAGAGAAACTTCAGATTCAACCTTTCCAGAGTTCACAAGTATTCTCTCAGTACATCTACTCTAGGTACACAGACATAGGTCTGAAGAATGCTTTGATAGAAACTACTGGAGTCACAGGAGGCACAGCTGCCGTACCTTCCAGCTTCACCTGGTATCCAGATCTTGGAAATTCTTCTGACACTACAGCATCATTTGTATGGAATGGAACTTACACAGGAACTGCTTCTAACGGTAACGGTTATTTAACTGATTTTGCAATTCACACGGATCACCCATCACTGAATGACGGAAACAGCAACAGTTTAGCTACTATCAATCAGCCTTCTATCACTTCCGCAGCGGCCAGTTACCCAGGAATAGTTCATGCATATTCTTTCGAAAGAGATGTTACCGTTCCTAACTACCAGCAACAAGCTATGTATTGCTTACCTGGAGCTACAGCTTCCAATCCGGAAGACAACTATCCGGTGAAGTTAGGATTCTTCAATAATGACAGGTTCTTGATAGGAAAGAATACTTGCGGAGCTTATCTTTACTTAGCACCATCTTCTTACTCTGACATCATAGTTAACGGTACTGATTATAGAGCAGTGAAAACTGTGCAAACTGGAAGTGGAAATGCAATTTCTATCCCTCTGATTTTCCAGTACAGAATGACTGACTATTACGGAGTCTCCAGCACCGGAATCGGTAACATCGGAGGTGTCCCTAATCTAGTTAACCTAACTTACATCAAAAAAGTTGGATTCGATATCTCTCCTCAGAATGAAACTTTGTTCTCATTTGACATACAGATCACTGCTAAGTACAAAGCTGATATTCCGTCTCAGGTTTCCACGAATCCCTTAACTAGCACGACATCTTTCTCGTCTGACATAGTTAACTATTTGGATAAATACAGCATATAACAGCTATAGATTAAAGTAAAAGATGAGTTCTAACCTAAAAGTAAAAAGCACCTACTTTGAAGAAAATAGTGGAAATTCCGCATTAGTCTCCTACCAATACTCGCAGAAAGATGAGATCAAGGAGATCACATTGGGACACACTAGCACTTCTTCCTCAGTGACTTCCATCACTGAGATCACTTCTTCTTATGGATCCGTTTCCATAGGACCCACTGCATCGAGTGTGGAAATTCCGGCTTCTCTTTCCGTATCAGATCCGGCTAGATATTCTATTTTTGTTCAGAACCAGGGAGAAGACACTCAGATAGTCATTAGCCTGACTGCAACGGATGGAGAAGTCACCACTTCTTCCGGATTTCCCTTTGGGACAGTATCTTTCTTCAAAAATGAAGCTTTTTCTCCATCTTCTCGTAACATAAACTATCTCTATAACGTGAATGGAGAAGGGGAGTACATAGTAAAGAGCTACGATTCTCCTCTACTGGAATCTAACACGTCTTTCGGAATTCTCCGAACTAATCCCAAGCTCACAGGAAACGTTAAGATCACTGTGGATTCCAGTGGACAGATTTGGTTAAATTCCATAGCAGCTAATGATGTTCTTTCGGACTCTCGTTTCAAAAAGGTTCCAGTCAGCATAAAATCCAACTATGTCATAGATGTCTATAACTTCTTTGATAAGGGAACTACTCCTCCTGAAGTAGTCTATGATGTTCATCAGGATGCTTCTGATTACTATTCCACTCAACGGGATTTTTCACTTCAATACGATAGATTCTACACTTACGGGTCATCTTATAACACAAGTAATGCTTACACCGAAGACTTTTCTTACTTTGCTCCTCTTAGGTTGGAAGATACTATCCCAGATTACTTTGTGATCTTTAGAGCTAACGGTCCTTTGAATAGTTTTACCTACAATGAACCCTTTGAAACCTGGAAGACTAATGTTAATCAGGAGATTCTGAAATCTTCGTTGATTGTCAAAGTTTTTGATCTCACTGAAAACTCAGGAATAGGAACATACATCAGAAACTTTCAGAATCATCCTGCGAGAATCTCCTCTGAGATGTCAGTTTCTTTGCAGACTAGCGGTTACACTACTTTCAATGGAATCTCCTACACAGAGGGATCCTTCGCTAAGAAAGCTGAACTTCTCGACAGTTATTTTTCTGGTGTTTCTTCGATTCTGGGAATGGAAGATTTCCTGACTTCAGGATTTCAAAGAAACAAAGTTCTGAGTGGAAGCATCCTGAACTTGGAATTCCTCTTCAACGATTTTTCAGCAGAGGAATACACGATCAACAGGTATTTCGGTCTTTACATGAAGGGTAATGACCTAGCATCCTTCTCCATAAGCGACAAAGCTCTGGAACAGCATTCTCTGGCAGTGGGACAGACTCCTCTTCCGAGGGCAGGAGTGGATGGTAACAAACTTTCATCAAGAAGTTTCATCCAAAACAATCCTAACGGTATAAAGATCTTTGCAGATTCGACTAGCATTCAGAGAATTACAGATGTCACTGATGTCTTCACGACATTAGTATCTTCAACTGATTCTTACAATTTATACTTTGCTGGACAATGGGAAAATTCTCCCTACTTATCAGTCAGCGATGCTCTGACTTTCTATGCTCCGGGTAGCACTCTATCAGTTGCCACTGCTTCCGTGTCTTCCATCACTCAGATGGGTAAAGAAGCACAGATTGGGATAACTGGATTCACCTCTTCATCTTCTTTGACAATTTCTTCACTATCTGGGTATAAAGTGGATTTCTCCACTGCAGACAAGATCGAAAATAGGAGCATCTCTTCTTTCAATAACGACCTGATTCAGGAAAGCTCACGTCTTTTCTATCTTAAAGACAAGAACGGAAACTTCTACAACATCAACAGCACTGAGCAAGTTAACACTAAAATTGACAATTTCAATTTTCAGACAGACATTCAGATCAATTTGAATGAAACTACTCTAGACATTTCGGATTTCACAGGTATCAATGAAATGCTATCTCAGACTCCAGCTACACTCCTGACTACTTCCGGAAAGGCTAACACGGAATTCACAGTGAATTCCACGTTCAATGATTTCGATTACATTGAGATAGTAGCTCATTACAGCTCGGATGTTCCTCTGAGATGGAGAATCAGAGCGCAGTCACCACTTCTCAATCCAGGAGAGTTCTGGCCCGACTATTCCATCATAACTGATACTGATGGAAGTTTGTACTATGAGACTATTTTTCATCCTGGAAATTCACTGGATCTATCACAACTTGCTACTACTATTCAGAATGCTTTCAGGTCTTTCCCTTTCATAGTATTCGATATAGTTAGTGATGGAAACACAGTTTACATCAGACATAAGGAGAATGGAATTGCTGGCAATTCACTTACCATAACTTACAGCATCAGAGAAGCTTCCACTGTCTCTTCTTACGGTTTTGCGAATCCTGCTGGAAAGTCCACTGTGTATTTCTTCGGAGGCTCTCAGACAACAAAGAACCGAGTTTACTTGGATAGAACTGTTGCGGAAGGAATCCTAACCACCGAGTATTTTCAGACTACTGGACTCTACTCGCAATTAGTTCAGCACCAAGTGTTTGGCAACACGGTTTCTTACAGTTCTTACTTAGAAGAACCTTTCTATGATGATGTTGAGCAGATTTCTTACTTTAACAATGCTGCTGAATATGCGGTCATAGAGCTTCCTGAAGGTAGCAAATTCCAACTGACTCATGATAACAAAGTCACTTCATACTCTCTTCATCAGATAGATTTTGGTCTCTTTTCCATCTTCCCTCTCAGAGATTTTGACACTGACTACTGGTCTTCAGACTACGGTAAGAATTACAACGCCGAGTTGATGGAGTATTTTGATAACATAGGAGCTAAAGAATATAGCTTGACACTAGCATCCGGTGCATCTTCCAGTCCCTACTACCAAGTGGTTTTCTTCGAACCTGTAGGTCTTTCGGGAGAGTACACTTTCATTGGAGTTTACGATGATGGATCTTCTCCTTTG
>Ga0164296_1005416_pt1 | contig 11194 bp, 13 predicted proteins | sample GEODES057metaG_FD_113533 | JGI IMG/M metagenome (GOLD analysis project Ga0164296, IMG submission 113533) | Dystrophic lake water microbial communities from Trout Bog Lake, Wisconsin, USA - GEODES057 metaG | ecosystem: Environmental > Aquatic > Freshwater > Lake | place: USA: Trout Bog Lake... | reverse complement strand
GGGGGGGGGCGGGGGGGGGGCCGCGGGGTGGGGGGGCGACATAGGGGGGGGGGCGGGGGGGGGCGTCGCTTTGGGGGGGGAGTGCGGGGGCGGCCTGGTGGTCGGTGCGGCAGGCGTTGATGCGTTGGGCGAGGGTGAGGGGGCGGCGGCGGGTAAGGTCGTAGGTGGGGTAGCGGGCGGCGGCGCCGCGGAGGGTGGTGGCGGGGCCGTGGCAGTCGGCGCAGGATTTTTGGGCGGTGCCGGCGGGCGTGGACCAGAGGGTTTCGCCTTGCTGGACCCAGAGGAAGGCGGGGTTGGCGGTGTCGTCGTCTTGCATGGCGCGGACCTGGGGGCCGCTGTCGTCATAGCCGGAGCGGGGTTGGGCGAGCGTGGGGGTGGCGAGCAGGCACAGCGCGAGGGCTGTGGCCAGCCTCATTCGACGGTGATCTCGACGGTTTCGAAACCGCTGACGCCTTGGTCGTCGGTCCAGGAGAGGGTGATGAGGCCGGTTTCGACGGCGCGGGCGGAGAAGGCGAAGTAGGGGTTGGCGGAGATGGCGGGGAAGAGTTCGGCGCGGAAGACTTCTTCGCCGCCGTAGGTGCAGAAGAAGCTGTTGATGATGTCGCGGGGGACGACCTTGCCGACCTCGTCGCGGCGTTGGCCGCTTTCCATGGGGTGGGAGATGAGGACGCGGATTTCGAAGGCGTCGCCGCGTTTGACGCGTTTGGGGATGTTGATGAGGGGGCGGGCCATGGTCAGATCTCGTCGATGCAGGCGGCGAGCGTGACCAGCAGCTCGATGTTGTCGGTCCAGAAGGTGCCGTCGGCGCAGGCGGCGACGGCGATGACGGTTTGTGAGGTGGCGAGGCGGATGCGGGTGGACAGGCGGGGGGCGGCGCTGCGGGGGCCGAAGAAGGCGTGGATGACGTTGGGCAGCGGGTTGGCCTGGGCGAAGACGTGCAGGCTGAGGACGCGTTCGGCGGGCGGCAGGGGGTCGGCGACGGCGACGGTCATGGCCACCGCGTTGCCGTTTTCGACGAGGAGGGGGATGTCGAGCTTGACGCGGCCGGGATGGAGGGGGGCGCCTTTGGTGAGGGCCTGGATGGCGGCGGCGACGTCGGCGGGGGTGGCGCTAGCATGGCCGGGGGCGAGCGGCAGGAGGGTGGCGCCGGCGAGGAGGAGGCGGCGGGAGAGCATGGTCAGTCCTCCCTCAGGGTGGCGAGCCAGGCGACGACGTCTTCGATCTGGGGGTCGGTGAGGATGGGTTTGTCCTGCCAGGCGCGGCCGACGCGGCGGAGGCCGGGAGTGGCGCGGTAGGGGGGCATGATGGTGTCGGGGTTGACGCGGCTGGCGTCCACGAGGCGAAGGCGGATCTGGCCGGGGGTGAGGCGGGCGCCGACGCCTTTGAGGTCTGGGGCGAGGTCGCCCTGGAAGCGTTCCTCGGGGATGGGGGCGGCGTGGCAGAGCAGGCAGAGGCCTTGCTGGCGGCTGGCGACGATGGCGCGGCCGCGGGCGGGGTCGCCGGGGGAGGTTGTGAGCGGGGGCATGCTGTCGTCGACCGCGGGGAGCGGGGCGGCGGCGGCGAGGAATGTGGCGAGCATGAGGATGCTAGCTGAAGGCTTCGGTCGTGATGGTGTGGAACCAGGCATCGGCGTAGTCGGCCTCGCGGGTGCGGGTCTCGGCGGGCGCCTCGAGCGGGCTGGTGCCGCCGGCGCCGTCGATGTCGGTGAGCAGGCCATTGGCGGGACGGTACACGCCGGCGACCGAAATGCCATAGCCGGGGGCGACCAGGCTGTAGCAGGTGTTCATCAGGCGGGGTTCGGCGGGCGTGGCGCCGCCGAGGAGATCGACGAGGGCGAGGGCGCAGGCCTTGGCCTGGGCGTTGGCGGCGAAGGCGGATTTGGGCATGCCGCCGGCGATGGCGGCGTCGCCGATGACGTGGATGTTGGGGGTGGTTCTGGATTCGAAGGTGACGGGGTCGATGGCGCACCAGCCGGTGCGGTCGGCGGCGCCGGCGAGGGCGGCGATGGCGGCGGCGCGCTGGGGGGGGATGATGTTGGCGACGTCGGGCTTGTAGGTCTCGAAGTCGGTTTTGACGGTGCCGGCGGCGGCGTCGACTTCGGAGACCTTGCCGCCGGCGGAGAGGCCGATCCATTCGAGGGTGCCGGGGTAGAGTTTCTTCCAGGCGTCCTGGAAGAGGCGCTGCTTGGAGAAGGCATCCTTGGCGTCGAGCACGATGAGCTTGGCGCGGGGTTTGCGGGTCTTGAGGAAGTGGGCGATCAGGCTGGCGCGCTCGTAGGGGCCGGGCGGGCAGCGGTAGGGGTTGGCGGGGACGGACATCACGACGAGGCCGTTGTCCGGCATGGCTTCGAGGCGGGCGCGGAGGTTGAGCGTCTGCTCGCCGGCTTTCCAGGCGTGCGGCATCGTCTGGGATGCGGCTTCGCTGTAGCCGGGGAGGGCGTCCCAGCGCAGGTCGATGCCGGGGGAGAGGACGAGGCGGTCGTAGTCGAGGGTGGAGCCGTCGGCGAGGGTGACGCGGCGGGCGGCGGGGTCGATGGCGGTGGCGGCGGTCTGCAGGACGCGGATGTCGGCGGCCTTGATGGCGTCGTAGCCGAAGCGCTGGGCGGCGATGTCGCGCAGCCCGGCGACGACGAGGTTGCTGAAGGGGCAGGCGGTGAAGGTGGCGTTGGGCTCGACGAGGGTGACGGCGATGCGGGGATCGGCGCGGCGGAGGGCACGGGCGACACTCGCGCCGCCGAAGCCGCCGCCGATGATGACCACGCGGGAGGCGCCCTGAGCCCGGGCGGCTAAGGGCATGGCGAGGGCCGTGCCGAGGGTGGTTCGGCGGGTGAGGCTCATTGGGCGGCCCACCAGGTGGCGAGGGCCTGGATTTCGGCCGGCGAAAACCCCTTCATGAGGCGATCCATAAGGGTGGCCGGGCGGGTGCCGCCGCGGAAGGCGAGCATGGCGGCTTCGAGGTCGGCGGCGGGGCGGCCGGCGATCGGCGGCGGGCTGCTGGGGGTCGGCGCGCCGTGGCACCCGGTGCAACTCGTCGCACCGGGTGGCGGCGCCGCGGCGGCTGGCGCTGCCAGGATCGTCAGCAGAGCCAGCGCGCCGAGGGACCTCATGCCTTCTTGAGGTCGACGTGCTTGAGCGGCAGGGAGCGGACGCGCTTGCCGGTGGCGGCGAAGATCGCGTTCAGCACGGCGGGGGCGGCGACCGCGATGGTCGGTTCGCCGACGCCGCCCCAGAAGCCGCCGGAAGCGACGATGACGGTTTCGACCTTGGGCATGTCGGCCATGCGGGCGACCTCGTAGGTGTCGAAATTGCTCTCGACGACGCGGCCGTTCTCGATGGTGTTTTCGCTGTAGAGCGCGGCGGACAGGCCGTAGGCGAAGGAACCTTCGACCTGGGCGGCGATCTGGTCGGGGTTCACCGCGTAGCCGCAGTCGGTGGCGGCGACGATGCGGTGGACCTTGAGCTCACCCTTGGCGGAGACCGAGACCTCGGCGACCGAGGCGGTGTAACTGCCGAAGCCGGTGTATTGGCAGATGCCGCGGAAGACGCCGGCGGGCAGCGGCTTGCCGTAGTCGGCCTTTGCGCAGGCGGCGTTGAGCACGGCGAGCTGCTTGGGGTTCTTGGCCAGCAGGGTGCGGCGGAACTCCAGCGGGTCCTTGCCGGTGGCGTGGGCGAGCTCGTCGATGAAGCACTCGAGGTAGACGGCGTTCTGGTTGACGTTCACCCCGCGCCAGAAGCCGACCGGCACGTGGGTGTTGCGCATGGCGTGGTCGACCAGCAGGTTCGGGATGGCCATGTAGCCGAACTCGCCGGGTATGAGGCCCTGGAACTGCACCATGTCGACGCCGTTCTCCATGCGCGACGGCAGGAGGTAGGCGAGGATCGACTGGCCGGAGATGCGCATGTGCAGGCCGGTGACGTTGCCCTGGGCATCGAGGCCGGCGGTCATCTTGGCCTGGGTGATTGGGCGGTAGAAGCCGTGCTGCATGTCCTCCTCGCGCGACCAGATCAGCTTGATCGGGCGGCCGGGGACCTGCTTGGCGATCTGCACGGCCTGGCGGACATAGTCCTGCTGGCCGCGCCGGCCGAAGCCGCCGCCGAGATGGTGCTTGTTGACCTTGACCTGGGAGAGCTTGAGGCCGGCGGCCTCGGCGGCGACCGCGAGGGCGGCGTCGCCGTTCTGGGTGCCGACCCAGATCTCGACCTGTTCGCCGGTGAACTTCGCCGTGCAGTTCATCGGCTCCATGGTGGCGTGGTTGAGGAACGGGGTGGCGTAGGTGGCTTCGATCTTTTTCGCGGCGCCGGCGATGGCGGCGGGGGCGTCGCCGACCTTGTGGCCGACGCCGGCTTCCTTGGCGTCGAGCCCTTCGGCGAGGAAGGCGTTGATCGACTTGCTGTTGACGTGGGCGTTGGCGCCCTCGTCCCAGACGATCGGCAGGGCAGCGAGCGCGGTCTTGGCCTGGAACCACTTGTCGGCGACGACGGCCAGCGTGCTGTCGTCGAGCTTGAGGACGTGGCGGACGCCGGGCATGGACTTGATCTTGTCGGCGTCGAAGCTTTTCACCGTCCCGCCGAAGACGGGGCATTGGGCGACGGCGGCGTTCAGCATGTCCGGCAGCTGGACGTCGATGGCGTAGACGAGTTTGCCGGACAGTTTCTCGACGGTGTCGAGGCGTTTCACGCCCTTGCCGACCAGTTTCCACTGGGCGGGGGTCTTGAGCGGCGGGTCGGCGGGGACGGGTAGTTGGGCGGCGGCGGCGGCGAGTTCGCCGTAGCGCAGCTTGCGGCCCGAGGGCGTGTGGGTGACGACGCTGTCGGCGGTGGCGCATTCGGCGGCGGGGACGCCCCACTGCTTGGCGGCCGCTTCGATCAGCATCAGGCGGGCGGCGGCGCCACCCTTCTGGACATAAGGGACCGAAGCGCGGATGCCGCGGCTGCCGCCGGTGGACATGTCGCCCCAGGCGCGGTTGCGGGAAAAATTGGCTTCGGGGGAGATATATTCCGCCTTGACCTTCGACCAATCGGCATCGAGCTCCTCGGCGACCATCTGTGCGAGGCCGGTGAGGGTGCCCTGGCCCATTTCGGAGCGGGCGATGCGGATCACCGTCGTGTCGTCGGGGTGGATGACGGCCCAGATGCCGACCTCAGCGCCGGTCGTCTGCGCGCTGGCGGCGGTGGGGATGGTCCAGCCAAGGGAAAATCCGCCGGCGGCGGCGGAGACGCTGGCGAGGAAGCCGCGGCGGCCAAGGCGCGAGATCTTACCCATCAGACCTTCCCCCCCTGGGCAGCCGCGTGGATGGCGGCGCGGATGCGCGGATAGGTGCCGCAGCGGCAGATGTTGGTGATGGCGGCGTCGATGTCCGCGTCGGTCGGCCTGGGGTTTTCCTTCAGCAGGGCGGCGGCGGCCATGATCTGGCCGGACTGGCAGTAGCCGCACTGGGGGACCTCGAAGTCGAGCCAGGCCTTCTGCACGGGGTGGCTGAGGCCGTCGGGCGAGAGACCTTCGATGGTGGTGATCTTGGCCGTGCCGACATCGCCGAGCTGGAGCTGGCAGGAGCGGGTGACGACACCGTCGACATGGACGGAGCAGGCGCCGCACTGGGCGACGCCGCAGCCGTATTTGGTTCCGGTCATGCCGACCCATTCACGCAGCACCCAGAGCAGCGGCGTTGTGGGATCGGCGTCCACCTGATGGACGTGTCCGTTGATGTCGAGCGAAATCATCTGCGCGAGCCCCCTGCCCTGCTTGTCGTCATACGCGGCAATCTTGGGTGGGGACGATGATGCACAAGGGGGAGCAAGGCAAGCGTGGTGGCAAATTTTCGTTGCAGATTGCCAAATTATTGACGCCGGCTTTGCGCGCGAACAAATCATGAGGATGCAACGTCCCCGCAATCGCGACGCTGGACGCGGCGGCGCGGGACTGGCAGCGTTGGCCGACTTTCGGCATCGACCACACAGGATGGGCGGCCATGACACGCATCACCGAGGGCGCGATCGATTGCGACATCCATCCCGGCGTGCCCGGCATCGGCGCGCTCCTGCCTTACATGTCGGATCACTGGCGCGATGCCTTCGTATTGAGGGGCATGGATGGGTTCGACCTCGCGAGCTATCCGCCGGGCGCGCCGATCGCCTGCCGACCGGACTGGCGGCCGAAGTCGGACAAGGGGGGGGCGGGTAAGCCGGGCACGGATTTCGACGCCTTCGTCGCCCAGGGACTCGATGCCTTCGGCACGCGGCTGGCGATCTGCAACACGCTGTATGGCGGGCAGGTGGCAGTGAGCGAGACGATGGGGGCGGCGATCTGCTCGGCGATCAACGACTGGATCGCGGACCGGTGGCTGGCACGCGATGCGCGACTCAGGGCCTCGATCGTGGTGCCGGCGCAGGCGCCACATCTCGCCGTCGAGGAGATCGAACGGCTGGCCGGCGATGCGCGCTTCGTGCAGATCCTGATGCCGGCCGCGGGCGAGATGCTCTACGGCAAGAGCTACTACTGGCCGATCTTTGCCGCGGCCGAGAAATACAACCTGCCGGTCGGGCTGCATGCGGGCTCGATGTTCCGCTATGCGCCGACCTCGAACGGCTGGCCGTCGCATTATCTGCATGACTATGTCAGCCAGTCGCAGATTTTCGAGGACCAGTTGCTGTCGCTGGTGTCCGAGGGGACTTTTTCGCGGTTTCCGTCGTTGCGGATCGTGCTGATCGAGTCCGGCGTGAGCTGGCTGCCGGGATTCCTCTGGCGGGCGATCAAGACCTGGCGCGGGGTGCGGGCCGAGGTGCCGTGGGTGGAGCGCCCGCCGGCGGAGATTATTCGCGACCATGTGCGCCTGACAGTGCAGCCGTTCGATACGCCGGATGACCCGGACATCGTTGCCGATGTAATCGAGCAGATCGGCGGCGACGACATGCTGCTGTTCGCGACCGACTATCCGCACTGGCAGTTCGCGGGTACCGACGCGCTGCCGGCCGGCATCCCCCCTGCCCTGCTGCGAAAAATCACGATCGACAATCCGCTGGCGACCTATGCACGGCTGAAGGAGACGGTGGCATGAGCGAAATTCTCGACAAGCAGGCCGAGGCGACGACGCGGTTTCGCATCGTCGACAGCGATATCCATCCGTCGCTGCGCTCGGAGAAGGATCTCGATCCGTATCTCTCGGCGCGGTGGCGCAAGCATATCGCCGAATACGGCAAGCTGTCGCACCGACCGTTCTCGCATCGCAACACCTATCCGCGGTTCATGCCCAACACCGCGCGGCGCGATGCCTGGCCGCCGGGGGGTGTGCCGCCGGGGTCGGACCTGGAGTTCATGCGGGCGCAGCTGCTCGATCTCTACGACATCGAGATCGGCATTCTCGAGCCGCTGATGGACAGCAATCTGGTGCGCAACCTCGATCTCAGCGGCGCCCTGTGCAGCGCCATCAACGACTGGCAGCTGGCAGCCTTCACCTCGCAGGAGAGCCGGCTGCGCGCCTCGATCCAGATCCCCTTCGAGGATGCCGCGGCGTCGGTGGCGGAGATCGAGAAGCGGGTGACCGATCCGGCCTTCGCGCAGATCCAGCTGACCGCGCGCAGCACGGAGCCGGTGGGGCGGCGGCGCTACTGGCCGATCTTTGAGGCGGCCGAGCATTACGGGCTGCCGATCGGCATGCATATCGGCGGCGAGGCGGGGCATGCGCCGACCGCCTCGGGCTGGCCGTCGTTCTATATCGAGGACCATCACGGGCTGACGCACTCGATGCAGTGCCAGGTGACGTCGATGATTCTCGAAGGTGTGTTCGAGCGGTTTCCGAAGCTGAAGATCATCTGCATCGAGGGCGGCTTCGCCTGGGCGCCGTCGCTGGCGTGGCGGCTCGATCGCAACTGGAAGATCATGGGCGGCGAGGTGCCGCACCTGACGCGGCCGCCGTCGTCCTATATGCGGTCCAACATCTGGTTCTCGACGCAGCCGATGGAGGAGCCTGAGCGGCCCGAGGATCTGCGCAAGATCCTCGGCTGGATCGGCTGGGACCGGATCGTGTTCGCCACCGACTATCCGCACTGGGATTTCGACGATCCGCGCACGGCGTTTCCTTGCCGGCTGTCGGAGGCGGAGAAGCGGGCGATCTTCCGTGACAACGCCATGAGCATTTACCGCCTCGGTTAAGCTTCAACGTCGGCTGGTACGAATCGCGCTGATGCGCCTATGCTCGAGTCGCACCTTATTTCGCGGCCACGGCCGCCTCCTCCTGCGCGAACGGTAACGCCATGATCATACGTCTCATTCCCGCCTTTGCGGCGGTCCTGCTGCTTGCGGCCTGCTCTGGCGGCGGCGGCGACGCCAACAGTAACGGGGCCGGCGCCAACGGGTCCGGCAACGGCGCCGGCGGCGGCAGCGGCGTGGTCCGCCCCGGCAGCCAGGAAGACCTGGTCGCCAATGTCGGCGATCGCATCTTCTACGATTCCGACAAGGCCACCATCGCCGGCACCAGCCAGCCCGCCCAGGGCAATGCCGCGACTCTCGATCGCCAGGTCGCCTGGCTGAAGAAGTACCCGCAGAATGCCATCCAGATCGCCGGCAACTGCGACGAGCGCGGCACGACCGAATACAACCTCGCGCTCGGCCAGCGCCGCGCCCTCGCCGACCAGGCCTATCTGGTCGCCAAGGGCATTGCGCAGAGCCGCATCACCGCCATCAGCTACGGCAAGGAGCGCCCGACCGCCGCCGGCTCCACCCCTGACGCCTGGGCGAAGAACCGCAACGCGATCACCTCGGTGCGTTGACCCGATCGCCCAGCTCCGGCCGGGCGCATGCGACGGGCGGGATGAGGGCGCAGCCGCGCGCTCATCCCGCCTGTTTCATGTGCGCCGCCTGCTCGCGCGCCAGCAGCGTCGCCTTGCGTGGCACGCCCCACCGGTAGCCTGTGAGGTCGCCGTCGGCACCGACGATCCGATGGCAGGGCACGGCGAGCGACACCGGGTTGCTGGCGCAGGAGCGGGCGACGGCGCGGATGGCGGCGGGGTTGCCGACCATTTCGGCGAGCTGGCCATAGGTGCGGGTCTCGCCGGGCGGGATGAGGCGCAGGGTTTCCCACACGCGGAGCTGGAAGGCGGTGCCGCGGAGGTCGAGCGGCAGATCGAGCGCGGCCTTGGGTTCGCGCATGAAGGCGATGACAGTCTCGACGATGGCCGTCAGCCCGGCGTCGTCGGCGAGGATGCGGGCGCGCGGAAACCGCTTGCGGAGATCGCCGAGCAAGGCGTCGTCCGGCTCGGCGAAGCCGAGGAAGCAGACGCCGCTGTCGGTGGCGCCGACCAGCAGGCGGCCGAAGGGGCAGTCGGCCAGCGCGGTGCGGATGGTCTCGCCCTGGCCGCCGCGGCGCAGCGCGCCCGGGGTCATGCCGAGCAGCTTGCCGGTGTCCTCGTAGACCCGCGATTCCGAGCCGTAGCCGGCGTCGTTGACGGCGTCGACCACGCGGGCTCCACCGACGAGGGCGGCCTGCAGGCGACGCGCGCGAACCCCCTCGGCGTAGCTGCGTGGGGTGAGGCCGGTGTGGTCGCGGAACAGGCGCAGGAAGTGGAAGCGCGAATAGCCGGAGCGTTTTGCCAGAGCCTCAAGCGAGGGGATGCCAGGCTCGGCCTCGATGAAGGCGCAGGCGTCGGTCACCACCGCTTGGGCAATGGCGGCGCGCTCGCCCTTGGGGTCGCAGCGCTTGCAGGCGCGGAAGCCGGCATCTTCGGCCTCGGCGCAGTCGATGAAGTAGCGCACGTTGGCCCGCTTCGGCGGCGGCGAGGGGCAGCCGGGCTTGCAGTAGATGCCCATGGTGGTGACGGCATAGAGGAAGTCGGCCGGCTGGCGGTCGGCGACCAGGTGCCAGCGGGTGTCGTCGAGTGTGCTCATCGTGTCAGGTCCATCCGTCTGCTGCGCCGCCATCGTGCCTGCCCCGCCGATCCAGTGCCATCCGCCGATTGCGGCCACTCCGACGGGAAGATGGTGCAAACCATGTGGCGCCTGTGCCGCGCCGTGTAAACGCGCCCGGCCTCGATCGCCACCATCCTCGGCGATCGTCGGCAGACAGGGCGCTGATGTTCGCCGCCTCCGGGGTCGTGTTGGTGGGTGTGTCGGCCAACACTTGGATGAGGATGGCTTCGTCTACGCCGACGACCCTCTGAAGGACGCGAAGCGTGACGTTCCGCGTCGAGGCGCTACCCCTGTCGGGTGCCGGCAAGATCCTGAAGGCGGAGCTGCGCTGCCCTTACGTGCAGGCCGTGTCCCGCCAGGTGTATTGCGGCGGCCCGTGGCGTCGGCCGTGGCCGCAGCGTCGTCAGGATCGCGGCCATTCCCGCGATCAGCAGGGCGCCCAACGTCAGCGCGGCGATCGGATGCGTCACCACCACGGCACCGGCGAGATCGCTGAGCGTGACCGACAGGGCGGCCAGGTGCGTCGGCCGGGACGGTTCGAACAGAGCCATCAGCACCGCCGAAGCCAGGGCTGAAATTGCCGTCGTCATGATGAGAACGGACGCGGTCGCGAGCCGTTCCATGTCAGCCTCCGTGCTTGCGGCCGGAGAACCCCGGAATCCGGATCGGCAGCATGGCCGTGGCGACCACCACGGTCACCAGCGTCAGCGACCCCATGACCGCCGGCCGCAAAATGTCCACCGGCGCCAGCGCCACGGCCGCGACCACGACCACGACCGCTCCCGCCAGACCTGCCAAGGCCGCAACCAGAGCCCTAAAGGCGGGCGCCTCCTCCAGCACCACCACCGCGAGCGCCACCACCGGAGCGGCCAGCGCCGCCAGAGCCATTTCAACCACCGCTGCCGTCATTGCCGCCTCCATTGCTACCGGTGTCGTCCGTTATGTCCTGAGCGACCGCTCGCTACCCGACGCCGATTCCGTCGTGGAGCATGGCGCCAGACTAGCCGTCGCCGCCGCGCAGCAGCCTGACATGCGCCGTCAGCTTCCGGTCAGCTGGCTGTCAGCCTATTGTCATGTGCATGCCGTTACTATGTGGACGTCAACGGGAATGGCTGGCGATGAGTGAGCGGCGAGGCTTCGCGGCGTGGGCAATGTGCATCCTGCTTCTGGCGGGTGGCTTCTGTGTGACTGCCGCCCCGGCCCGTGGCGATGGCGGCAAGTCCGGCGGTGGTTCGGTGGAATCCGAGAGCGGCGGCGCGAAGGGTGGCGGTGGATCAGGCGGCGGTTCGGGGGG
>Ga0164296_1005415_pt1 | contig 11196 bp, 5 predicted proteins | sample GEODES057metaG_FD_113533 | JGI IMG/M metagenome (GOLD analysis project Ga0164296, IMG submission 113533) | Dystrophic lake water microbial communities from Trout Bog Lake, Wisconsin, USA - GEODES057 metaG | ecosystem: Environmental > Aquatic > Freshwater > Lake | place: USA: Trout Bog Lake... | reverse complement strand
GTACGTCAACATGAAGTTCGAGCCCGCCGGCATCACCGACGACGCCGAACTGCGGATCGCGACCTCGCTCGTGGACTACGTGTTCCGTCGTCTGGCGCTCGACTACCTGACGCTCGGTGAGCGCGAGGAGCTCGGCGTGCTGTCCTCCGATGAGCGCACGCAGCCGACCTTGCCGGGTGTTGAGGAAGTGGCGACGCCGACCGCAGGCATCAACCCTGCACCGGCGGCCCCGGCCCTCATCAGCCGTGCAGAGCAGGCCGACGCCCCCTACTGCTACAGCTGTGGCGACTCAATGCAGCGTGCGGGTTCTTGCTACGTGTGCTCGAGCTGCGGGACCACCAGCGGCTGCAGCTGAATCGTGTGATCTTCGACAAATGGCAAGGATTACCCCCAGGAACATGGGTGCCCAACTTGCAAGCGATCATCCAATAATGCGGTCAATTGCGGGGTTGTGCGCTTGGGCAAATGCTCTTTCCTTGAGGACCTCACGAGCCTTCAGTCCTGCAGCGCTTGCCGTCGTCAAATCTAAGGATGAGTGCCACTAGCCGATCTAGGACTTCATGTCGTAGCCATGTGGAAGAGTGGCGTAGGTATTCGAAATTGGGAAGGGCAGGCGCAAGGTGGGGGCTCGCCTCGAACAGTTGGTTGTGGGGACAAGAGTCAAGGGGATCGATCCGACTGGGCCGGTGACTGTCGTCTCAGCGACCATGGCTGGAGACCAGGCTTGTAGCCTTGTGATCAGGACGAACGATGGCTCCCTGCGCGACACAATCGTCTATCGAAGCAAAGAAGACAATCTCGAGATCGAAGGGCCCTCGAGCGCGTTTGCGTTCACCGCCGACGGCGCTTCATTCAGACTCGCTTCAGAGGCTGAACGGATCCGGCTGGCACATCTCTTTGATCCGATGCAGGCCGTCTTCAGCTCAACGATTGAGCCACTTCCCCATCAGATCAGAGCCGTCTATGAAGAAATGCTCCCGCGACAGCCGCTTCGCTTTCTGCTGGCCGATGACCCTGGAGCGGGCAAGACGATCATGGCGGGTCTCCTGATCAAGGAGCTTCGGCTCCGCGGCGATCTGAAGCGGTGTCTGATCGTCGCTCCGGGAAGTCTGGTCCAACAGTGGCAAGAAGAGCTCGAAGAGAAATTCGGTTTGCCCTTCGACATCCTCACCCGTTCTGACGTAGAGAACTCACGAACCGGAAATCCATTCGCTGAGCGCGATCTCTGGATCACCCGGGTCCACCAGCTGTCGCGCAATGAGGATCTTCAGGACCGTGCTGTCGAACAGCCGTGGGATCTTGTCGTCGTTGACGAAGCACACCGAATGTCGGCTCACTCATTCGGGAATGAGGTCAAGAAGACGCAGCTCTACGAGCTCGGTGAACGGCTCGGCGCCAACGCTCGCAACTTGCTTTTGATGACTGCAACGCCGCACAACGGAAAGGACGAAGACTTCCAACTCTTCATGGCCCTCCTCGACAGCGACGTTTTCTTCGGAAGGCCGAGAGATGGCCTCAGGACCGGCGACGTTGAGAGCATGATGCGCCGGATGGTCAAGGAGAAACTTCTTCGCTTCGACGGCACCCCTCTATTCCCCGAGCGAATCGCCAAGACGGTTGAGTATGAGCTTTCACCCTCCGAGGCCCGTCTCTATGAGGCGGTCACGGACTACGTCACCAACGAGATGAACCGGGCAGACCAGGTGGCTGCTGAAGAGGGTGGGGGACAGCGCCGCAACCGGGTGGGATTCGCATTAACGGTCCTGCAGAGGCGACTCGCCAGCTCGCCGGAGGCTATCTACCAATCGCTCCGAAGAAGACGCAAGCGCCTCGAAGACCGAATCGAGGAGGAGCGAGGTGCGAAGCGAAGGGCAGTCCTGGCTCGTGACGCCGAGATTGATCGACTCGTAGCTGCGTTGGAGAGTGACGACGACTCGTATGAGGACTACGAGGCCGAAGAGATCGAAGAAATGGAAGAAGAGATCGTCGATGACGCGACCGCAGCGCGCACCATCGCCGAGCTCGAAGCTGAGGTCGCAACCCTCAGCCGCCTCGAGGATCTTGCGGCGGCGGTTCGCAAGACCGGAACCGATGCAAAGTGGACGCAGCTCGTCTCACTCTTCGACGAGCCTGAGATTCAGAAGGAGGATGGTTCCCAGCGCAAGCTGATCATCTTCACCGAGCACAGAGACACTCTGAACTACCTGACGGAGAAGCTCCGCAATCAGATCGGACGACCCGAGGCAGTCGAGGCGATCTCGGGCTCGACCGGCAGAGAGCAGCGAAAGGCGATCGAGGTGCGCTTCTCGCAAGACAAGGACTGCTCGATCTTGGTGGCCACCGATGCCGCTGGCGAAGGCGTGAACCTCCAACAGGCTCACCTCCTCGTGAACTACGACCTCCCATGGAATCCCAACCGCATCGAGCAACGCTTTGGGCGAATCCATCGCATTGGCCAGGAAGACGTCTGCTTCATGTGGAACCTGGTAGCTGCTGACACTCGTGAGGGTCTGGTGTTCCGCCGTCTCCTGGACAAGCTCGAGGAACAGCGCGAGGCGCTTGGTGGCCAGGTTTTCAACGTGCTCGGGGAGGCACTCTCTGCCACCGCTCTTCGTGATCTTCTTGTCGACGCCATTCGGCACAACAACGATCCAGCAGTACGCGCGCGAATCGAGACGGTGATCGACGAGCGAGTTGGGGAAGGCCTGCGCGAGTTGATCGAAAACCAGGCGCTGGCTCCAACCCTGATGGACGACGAGCTCCTCCACCGGGTGCGGGCGGAGATGGACGATGCGATCGCTCGCCGCCTCCAGCCCCACCACATCCGGCAGTTCTTCCTCGGCGCGTTCAAGATCGTGGGAGGTCGAATCCGTCCCCGGGAACAGGGACGCTACGAGATCACGCATGTTCCCAAGGAGCTGCGAGACCGAGATCGGTTGATCGGACGGGGGCTGCCGGTGGGGAAGTCCTACGAGCGTGTAACCTTCGATCGAGAGTTGGCGAAGGTCAAGGGTGAGCCGAATGCGGACTTGATGGCGCCAGGACATCCGCTGATGGACGCCCTCGTGAGTCTGGTCGCCGAGCGCTATGGCATGTTGCTCAGGGAGGGCACCGTCCTCGTCGATCCGACCGATGTATCGACAGAGCCATGGGTGCTCGTGTTCGTGGAGCACTCCATCACCGATGGTCGAACCGATCGAAACGGGATTCAGCAGGTTGTCTCTCGACGCTTCGCCTTCATCCGGCTCGACGCTGACGGTTCAGCAAGGTCCGCTGGCGAAGCTCCCTACCTCGACTACCGGCCAGTGGAGCCAGGCGAGATCGACGCTGCTGTGAGTGAGCGCGCGCAATCCTGGCTCAGCGAAGACCTCGCCGCTCGAGCCACGGGCGCCTGCATCGCCGAAGTCGTTCCCGAACACCTCCGTTTGATTACGAAGATGACCGAGGAGCGCATCGATCGGACAAGGCGACTTGTCCGCCAGCGCTTGCAGTCTGAGATCAACCATTACGACAATCGTGCTCGAGAGCTGCGCTTGCAGGTCGAGGCTGGCAAGAATGTCCGGAAGCGCCCTGAAGAAGCAGAACGCATTGCAACGGAGCTTGCCGAGCGACTCGAGCGTCGGATGCATGAGCTCGATCTCGAAGCAGCACTTGACCCGAAGGCCCCGAAGATTACCGGTGCGGCGCTTGTCCTTCCTCAGGGCTACCTCGATTTGCAGTCGGGTGTGCCGGCGGCCCAGGTTGCCCAGCACGCAAAGAACACCACGGAGGTCGATGAACGTGCCGTTGCGGCGGTGATGGCGACTGAGATCGCGTTGGGTCGGCAACCGGTGGAGATGCCGCACAACAACCCTGGGTTCGACATTCGCTCCGAAAGGCCAGACGGGCATCTCCTCTTCATTGAGGTCAAGGGTCGGATCAGTGGATCAGACACCTTCGCCCCTAGTTATTCCCAGATAATGCATGCTCGGAACTCGCCTGAGAACCACTTGCTGGCGTTGGTCGAAGTGAAACCAGAGGGCGGCGAAGAGTTGCGATACGTCTCGGGTGAAGCTTTTGCGACCGCAGCAGGCGAACCTGGCTGGGCGACCACGAGCATCACGATGGACTGGGCTCAGATGTGGAATGAAGGAAGAAACCCCCTGTGATCGCCCTAATGAAGCGCTCCGATCAAGAAGAATGTCATAGGCAGTGGAACTTCGAGTCCAGCCAACGTTTTGTCGGACGAGGACGGAGTGAAGATGCCTGAAGGTGCCTACAAGAAGAAGCTCATTGAGGTTGCACTTCCTCTGGACGTGATCAATCGAGAAGCGGCTCGGGAGAAGTCGATCAGGCATGGGCATCCTGCGACGCTCCACATGTGGTGGGCAAGGAGACCACTGGCGGCCTGCAGAGCGGTGCTCTTTGCCCAAATGGTCGATGATCCGTCGGCTCACCCGGAGGCGTTCCCGACCGAACGTGCGCAGGAAGAAGAGCGGAAACGACTCTTTGCCATCCTCGAGAACCTGGTCAAATTGGAGAACACCGGCAATGAGGATGTCCTCGAAGCGGCACGTGCGGAAATCCGCCGATCTTGTGACGGCGAACTTCCGCCGATAGTCGATCCGTTTGCTGGAGGGGGGTCTATTCCACTTGAGGCGCAACGGCTTGGGCTGAAAACCTTGGCTTCCGATCTCAACCCAGTGCCGGTGCTGATAAACAAGGCGCTCATCGAGATTCCCACGCGTTGGCCAAACCGCGAACCGGTTCATCCCGATGATGGCGTCAAGTTGGGAACGGCGACCTGGACTGGAGTCGAGGGTCTTGCCGAAGACGTGAGGCATTACGCCTTGTGGATGCGGGACGAAGCCGAACGGCGCATTGGACAGCTCTACCCCACGGCAACTCTCTCCGATGGAAGTGAGGCCAAGGTCATTTCTTGGATTTGGGCACGAACCGTGACTTGTCCTAATCCAGCATGCGGCGCGCAGATGCCTCTCATCAGTTCGTTCTGGCTGAGTAAGAAGAAGGGGAATGAGACCTGGGCTCAGCCCATCATCGAGAAAGAGGGAGTGAGATTCGAGATCGGGCGTGGGAGTCAAGGTCCCCCCGATTCTCCGAAGACTGGAAGGGGAGCAAAGTTCAAGTGTTTGGTGTGCGATGGCCCGGCACCTGACACTCACATCAAGTCCGAGGGCATGCAGGGTCGCATGGGCACGCAACTTATGGCGATAGCAGCTCAAGGTAACCGACGCCGTGAGTATCTGGCTCCCACGGATGAACACATACAAGCGGCGAATCTTCCTCGACCAGTTGATGTACCCACCACAGAGCTTGTCGATGACCCCCGAGCCATTTGGTGCCGAGCCTATGGCTTGCTTGAGCATGCAGACTTGTTTACCAATCGGCAACTTGCGGCTTTGTGCACGCTGAGTGACCTGGTGGAAGAGGCGCAGGCGAAGGTGGTTGCTGATGCAACTTCTGCTGGCCTGGATGCCAATGAGGCGCTGCAATACGGAGCCGACTTGGCTACATATCTCGCTTTCATAATCAGCAAGTTGGCTGACCTTGCCAACAGCCTTTGTCGATGGGAGCCCAACGCTGAATGTCCTCGACAGCTCTTTGCTCGTCAAGCGATTCCGATGGTCTGGGACTTTGCTGAGGGGAATCCATTCTCATCGAGCTCTGGTTCATTTGAGATTTTGGTTGAGAATCTGATGCGGACTATGAAGAATCCGCTCTTTGATTTCGATCGAGCACATCCAGGAAGAGTGCGACAGGCTGACGCAACCAAGCTTGAGCAATCCGGCAGTGTGATCTTTTGCACCGATCCCCCGTACTACGACAACATCGGCTACGCAGACCTCGCTGATTTCTTCTACGTATGGCTAAGACGCTCGCTTAGAAAGATCTATCCAGAGTTGCTGCAGACCATGTTGACTCCGAAGGCAGAGGAGCTCGTTGCGACTCCCTACAGATTTGGCGGGAGCAAAGATGACGCCAGGGAGTTCTTTGAGGAAGGATTCATCGAGACTTTTGATCACGTCCGACAGCACCAATCGGCCGACTATCCAACTGCAATCTTCTACGCATTCAAGCAATCTGAGGACACGGCAGATGGACATGCATCTACTGGCTGGGAGACGATGCTGGAAGGCTTGCGCCACGCCGGACTGATGGTGACCGGCACCTGGCCAATGCGGACTGAAATGGGTTCGCGAATGGTTGGGCAAGGGACCAACGCATTGGCATCATCGATTGTGCTGGCTTGTAGATCCCGCGCCCAAAATGCAGGCGTGACGGATCGTGCTGGCTTTATCTCGTCGCTACGAGAGGAGTTACCTGGTGAGCTGAAATTGCTGCAGCAAGCCGCAATCGCGCCAGTTGATCTTGCTCAAGCTTCGATCGGCCCAGGCATGGCGGTCTTCTCTCGCTACGCCAAGGTCATCGAGCCGTCGGGAGACTCCATGAGAGTCCGAACTGCATTGGGTCTGATCAATCAAGTTCTCGCTGAAGTTCTTGAGGCTGGCGAGGAGGCGATCGATCCACCCACCCGCTGGGCTCTGAAGTGGTTTGAGCAAAGGGGATTCGACGAAGGGCCGTTCGGAGAGGCTGAGGTACTTGCGACGGCCACCGGCGTTGCGGTGGATGGCCTGGTGCGGGAAGGCATTGTTCGATCTGTTGCTGGAAAGGTCCGGTTGCTCGAGCGAGAGGAACTGCCAGATGATTGGGACCCTGCCACTGATGATCGGCTCTCGGTTTGGGAAGCCACTCAGCATCTCGTCAAGGCACTGGAAGAAGGTGGTGAAACCGCAGCTGCAGTCCTTCTCGATCGACTGGGTGGTATGGGTGATTCAGCTCAGGCCCTCTCATACCGCCTTTACTCGCTTTGCGAGCGCAAGGGCTGGGCAAAGGAAGCTGGCCCCTATAACGCGCTTGCAGCTGTGTGGGGTGCATTGCGGACTCTGAAGTTTGAGAGCCCCATTTCTGAAGAAGTGACTCAGGAGTCGCTCTTGTGAGTAATGAACTTGAAGAGAGGCTGGGGAACAAATGGCTATGAGTAATCGGGATAAGGCAGGCAAGTCATTTGAGCAACTTGCTGTCGGTCTCGCCCCCTATGTGGACCGGAGGATGCGCCGCTTCCACATGGAGAAGGACAACTGGTTCACCTACTGGGTGAACTCGTCACCACAAGGCGTGCCATCCGATGCACACCTTGAAGATCCACAAATACTGCTTCGCGTTATGGCTGAATTTTGGGACGTTGCGTTCAGGCAGGACCTCACGCGCGCGATTCGCAATGTGGTTTTTTCGCTGCGCAATCGTCGGAATGATTGGGCTCACAATAAGCCATTCCAGTTTGACGACACTTATCGCACTCTCGACGAAATCCATCAGCTCTTGGTAGCAGTCGAAGCATTAAATGCTGATGAAGTAGGTGCAGAGAGAGATGCTCTCTTGAGGGCGCGATTTGAGGCCGAAGCAAAGAAGGCTGCTTCGGCTTCATCTGCCCCCTCGGGAGTGGTGAAGGGGCTTCGCCCTTGGCGTGAAGTCGCTGAACCTCATGATGACGTCGCTCAAGGGCGGTTCGATTTGGCTGAGTTCGCAGCCGATTTGCAAGCCGTGAGAAGTGGTCGTGGTGCTGCGGAGTATGTCGATCCTGTCGAGTTTTTCCGTCGGACATACGTGACCGAGGGCTTGGGAAATCTTCTGGTAGACGCGGCTAAACGGGTAACGGGTATCGGTGGAACCCCGGTCGTCGATCTGCAGACGACCTTTGGTGGCGGCAAGACCCACTCCATGATTGCGCTTTATCACCTCCTCTCTGGAATCAACCTTGAGAGCCTTCCAGGGGAGCTCCAACAGCGGTTTTCTGATGCGGACATCACTCAGGTGCCTTCGCTGCCACGGGCGGTCCTTGTCGGGACGGCTCTCAAGCCTGGCCAGCCCGAGGTCAAGGAGGATGGCACGGAGGTTTGCACCCTTTGGGGCGAGTTGGCTTGGCAACTCGGAGGTCGGAGGGCCTTCGATCTGGTGGCAAAGGCTGATGCCACGGGATCGAGCCCTGGTGATGCACTTGATGATGTTTTCACCCAGGTTGGCCCTTGTCTCATCTTGATCGATGAGTGGGTTGCTTATGCGCGGACTCTCTATGGAGAGAACGATCTTCCCGGCGGTAGCTTCGACACTCACTTCACGTTTGCTCAAGCCCTCACCGAGGCAGCGAAGCGGTGCGACGGTGTGCTGTTGGTCGTCTCGATCCCCGCGTCCGAACCGACTGAAGGTGGCGGCGAGGCGTCCGGCTCTGAGATCGAACTCGGTGGGTTTGGAGGGCGTGAAGCTCTTGGGCGGCTCAAGGCTGTGATTGGCCGACTCGAATCCTCGTGGCGACCCGCTTCCGCCGAGGAATCGTTCGAGATCGTACGACGCAGGCTCTTCAAGCCGATCCCGGCAGATCGTTTGGCCGATCGAGATGCCACCACCCAGGCGTTTGCTGACTACTACCGCAAGCAGAAGGCGGAGTTGCCGGAGGAGGTGCAATCGCCTCGCTACCAAGAACAGATGCAGAGGGCTTATCCGATCCACCCAGAGCTCTTTGCTCGCCTCTATCAGGACTGGTCCACTCTTGAGCGCTTTCAGCGGACTCGTGGCGTGCTCCGATTGATGGCTTCGGTCATCTCAGCGCTTTGGGATGCCGGAGATCAGTCGCCCTTGATCATGCCTGCGTCGCTGCCACTTGAGCTCTCTAAGGTGAACCTAGAACTCCTCCGACATCTGGAAGACAGCTTCAAGCCGGTGCTCGACACGGACATTGACGGTGAGGACTCGACAAGCAGGGCGCTCGATCGAGAGTTCCCAAATCTCGGTCGATACCAAGCGACGCGAAGAGTGGCCAGAGCGGTGTTCTTTGGATCTGCTCCCACGCTGAAGTCGGCTAACAGAGGTATTGAGACCCAGCGGGTCCGATTGGCCTGCGCGCTGCCAGGTGAGACAATTGAGACATACGGCGACGCGCTCAAGCGACTCTCGGATCGGGCGTCGTTTCTCTATGTAGAGGGGAGCCGCTGTTGGTTCGACACCAGACAGAGTGTCGTACGGCAGGCACAGGAGGCGGCAGAGCAACTCCGAACGCAACGCATTGATGAGGTCCATGCGGAGCTAATCCGTCGAATCGAATCTGACGTGCGGTCAAGGGGAGCATTCGGTGGAGTTCACGTAGCGCCTCGTTCTACCGAGGAAGTTAGCGACGACGATGTTGTGCGACTGGTGGTCTTGGCACCGGAGCTTCACTTCAGCGTCAACTCGGAACACAGCCTTGCCCGAACTGCAGCAGAGGAACTGCTCAATCGTCGTGGCAATGGTGCTCGCCAGCGTCGCAACATGCTTGTGTTCCTGGCCCCAGACAGCCAAGCAATGGAACTGCTTGAGGTGGCCGCTGCTGAGTTCTTGGCCTGGAGTCGGATCGTCGAAGATGCAGAGCTCCTCAACCTGGACAAAGCGCAGGAGCGACAAGCCAAGGAACGCTGTGAAAACGCTTCGCGCGCAATAGAAGTCCGCATAGGGGAGGCCTACCGCTGGCTCTTGGTCCCCAAGCAATCGACTGAAGCAGGTGCGCCAGTAGAACTCGCCGAATACAAACTCGACGGCTCAAGTGGTCTAGCCGCCCGAGCCGCTGATCGGCTGGTTCGAGAGGGAATCCTCTGCACCCAGTACGCACCAGTGCTACTCCGGACCCAGCTCGATGGAATCTTGGCCTCGGAGTGGGCTGATGGATCAGTAACCGCGGGTCGTCTATGGGACGTCTTCACGCAGTACCCATATCTTCCCAAACTGAGGGACCGCCAAGTCCTGGAGGAAACCGTTGCCAATGGACCAGCCTCGATGGTCTGGCAAACGGAGGGATTTGCAGTCGCTGATGTCGTCACTGATGGCTATTACGGCGGACTAGTGACCGGCGGGATGGCCCTAGGTGTCACACCAACTTCGGTGTTGGTGAAGCCCGAACTGGCCCTTGCCCAGACCAAACCTGTTGAGCCGGTTGACGGTGGGCAAGATGCTGAGGGCACCAGCGGGAGCGGAGGTGGGGGTGAGGTTCCTACGCCAGATGGAGAATCGTCGGCTCCCAAGATCTTCCAGGGGGCGATTCACATCGATCCCATTCGAGCGGTCAAGTCATTTGGTCAGCTCGCGGACGAGGTGCTCGTGCACCTTCAGGCCGAGGGCGAGGTTGAAATCGTGGTCGAGCTCCGCGCCAGGGCTTCTAATGGCTTCACTGAGGGCGTAGTGCGAACCGTGACAGAGAACGCCAAGGTGCTCAAGTTTGAGACCGGGGCTGGATTTGAGGCGGATGGAGGCAGTTATTGACTACTCGTCATGGACGTCCTCGATGGATGAGGGGATGGCGATCTTTGCGTAACTCGACAGCCCCAATGGTTGAGAGCACCATCGCAACTTGACTCCAGTTGCTTGACATTCTCAGAAGAGTGTCCCGCCACTCTCGATCGCCCATCTCGTCAGCATCATCAACGTCCGTCATACAGATGATTGCCATCTCCACCGCGTCGGCGGCGGTGAACTCCTGGGTGGGAGGGTTCGGGTTCACCATGAGCAGAATGCTAACACTTGACTGTCGATTACTAGACATCTGCCGCGGTCAGATAGGCGAATGCCTAGAACTCCAAGGGGTGACAAGAGCCTTGCCACCGAGTTCGGCAGTCGAATCAAAGCCGAGCGCCTAGATCAGGGGATGTCCCAGGAACAACTCGCTGAACTTGCTGGAGTACATCGCACGTACGTGGGCCAAGTGGAGCGAGGAGAGGTGAGTTTGACGCTTGATTCGATCGTGAAGCTTGCTCGGGGTCTTGGGAAAGACCCAGGCAGCCTCACCGCCGGGCTCTAAGGCCTGTGGTCGCTGAGACCGATCCTGGGGGCACACCATCAGGGGGAAGTGCCATTGGAGGGGACAAGTCGCAAGTGACGGTCTTGGGGTCAAGGTCTTCGTGGAGTTCAGCAGACGGGGACGAAAATCATAGGGGGACAAGGGTCGATTACCCAAGTCCAGCTGATCCAGTTGCGAACGTGAGGGTCAACGCCGACCTTCACCGAGACCAGAGAAGAAGCGGGGCGACTGATCGGTCGCCCCGCTTCTTCGTTTCGCCCCCTCCGCCGTGTGGTTGGCGATCCGGTTCTTCCCTCCCGGTACGCTTCGTGCCATGG
>Ga0164296_1005414_pt1 | contig 11196 bp, 10 predicted proteins | sample GEODES057metaG_FD_113533 | JGI IMG/M metagenome (GOLD analysis project Ga0164296, IMG submission 113533) | Dystrophic lake water microbial communities from Trout Bog Lake, Wisconsin, USA - GEODES057 metaG | ecosystem: Environmental > Aquatic > Freshwater > Lake | place: USA: Trout Bog Lake... | reverse complement strand
TGAGCATGGTTTCAAATGCCGCAGGCTCATTCGGGTTGCCCCACTCTTCGTACTCCGGCACTGTCAACGGTAATGTCGCATCCAGCATGGTGTTCATCACGTCGACAAACGGCACATGTGAGACGACTACGCGGAAAATATCTGGCCTCAAATTTACTACTGCACCCATCAACAAGCCGCCGGCACTGCCGCCTTCAATCGCAACGCGGTCAGGCGTGCCAAACTTCAATCGCGTTAATTCTTCCACGCAGCTTACGAAGTCTGTAAAGGTAGTGCGCTTGTGCTGCATCTTGCCGGCGTCATGCCATGCCTCGCCTAAGTCTCCACCGCCGCGGATGTGTGCATAGGCCAGCACCAGACCACGGTCAAGCAACGATAAGCGATTCGGGTTGAATCCTACCGGAAGCGGATAGCCGTACGACCCATATCCATATACATAAAGTGGATTTTTACCATCGCGGGCAAAGTTGTCTCTGCGATAGACGATGGAAACCGGCACCTCTACGCCATCCGCAGCCTTTGCCCAGATGCGCTCCGAAGCATATTGCGTGCGGTCAAATCCGCCAGGCACCGGTTGTTGTTTCAGCAGGGTGGATGTACCACTGGCAACGTCATAGTCGAAGACAGACGATGGCGAAACCAGTGACTGGTAGTGATAGCGAAACTTTGTTGCATCGAATACTGCGTTGGCTCCCGGAGAAGCCGAGTAGGCTGGTTCGGGAAAATTAATCTCGCGCGGCTCACCGCTGAATCCTGCATCCCCCAGCGGATAGATACGCAACCGCGGCAGACCCTTCACACGTTCCATTACCGCCATAAAAGTTGCAAATAAATCGAAATCTTCCAGCGGCGCGTCTTCGCGGTCGGGAAGCAACTCGGTCCAGTTCTCGCGTCCGCAGCTTGCAACTGGCGCGACTACCAGTCGATAATTCGGCCCCAAGTCATTCACTCGCAGGAAAAAATATCCATTGCGGTGGTCGGGGTAATACTCCTGCCCGTTCACACGCGGTGCAATCATTGTGAACTCGGCAGTCGGTGCATTGGCTGGAAGATATCGAAATTCCGATGTGATGTGGCTGCCGATTTCCAGCAGAATATATTTCCGGTCACGCGTCAGATGCGCGGCCAGATTGAATCGTTCATCCGACTCTTCGTAGACCAACACATCATCACTCACCGCAGTGCCTGCAGTGTGGCGATACAGACGATAGTGACGTTTGGTGGCATCGTCTTCCACGGTGTAGAAGAGCGTGCGGTTGTCCGCGGCCCACACCAGCGAGCCAGTCTGCGGCACAGACTCTGGCAGATCTTCTCCGGTTCGCAGGTTGCGGATATGCATCGTGTACTGGCGAAAGCCGGTGTTGTCTGTCGAGTAGGCCAGCCAGTTGCCATCGTTACTGACAGACATATCTCCAACGGCCATGAAGGATTCACCTTTGGCCAGCTCATTCACATCCAGCACAATCTGTTCAACTGCGTCGCTGGCATACTCGCCATTGGCAGCCGGCGCTTTGCGGCATTGGATGGGGTACTGAAGCCCCTCCACGGTGCGCGAGTAGTAGAACCAGTTGCCCAGCCGGTAGGGAACGCTCTGGTCGGTTTCCTGAATGTGCGAGAGCATCTCGCCATATAGCTGATTCTGCAACTCGGTTGTAGGAGCCATGACGCTTTCGGTATAGGCATTTTCTGCCTCTAAATACGCAATCACCTCCGGCGAAGTTTTTTCGCGCAGCCATGCATAGTCATCATGCAGGGTATGGCCATGCAGCGTGGTAGAGGTGGGGACTTTGCGGGTGACGGGCGGCTGGATCGGCTGGTTGTTTGTCAATTCATTCACCTTCAAAGAATAAATGATGCACATTGTTGACATGCAGGCGTAATATGTCCGCCAAAGAGTGTCGCAGTTTGGAATTCCAAGCGACGTCAACGACAGAACAGAACCGAGACAGAATCCAGACCAGGAGTGGGATCGTCATGAGATTAAAAAGGTTCGAATCCACCGCATCCACTATGTTGGCAACAGCCCTTATTGTGATTGCTGTTTCCAATTTTGCAAGTCCCGCCAGTTTGAACGCGCAAACATCCAGCAGCCAGGACCAATTACCCAACGCCAATCAGCAACCGGACTCCTCCGGCTATACGTTGACCGGGCAGGACATGGTCGACAAGGCATTTCTGCGACGCACTATTCTGCGCGGCAACCTGGCCATCAAACTCGGCCAGATGGCCACCGAACGCAGCAGCAATGATTCAGTCAAGAAAATTGCAGCCATGTCAGTCCGCGACCATACGCATCTGAATGACGCATTGACTTCATTGGCCAAAGCCATGCACGTGGATCTGGTTGGCCCAACCAGGAATCAGATCGAGATTCTTGACCGATTAGAGAAGCTAAGCGGAACTGAGTTTGATAACGAGTACATCAAAGTCGTACTCGGCTTCCAGAAAGACTCGGACGAGTCTTTCCACCGTGAAGCCAGTTATGCGGCGAATGTTGATTTAAAGACCATCGCGACCCACGCGGCTCCCATCCTGCATGCACATCGGTTGAGGATTGAGCAGTGGGCAGGCTCCGTCAACGTGGCAGAGAAGTAGCTGTCTGGCAAAGGTTGAAGCATTATCGTGGAAGACTGGCGAGCTCGCATCTGCGGTTGCCATGCGCACGGCATAACCGCCGGCACAGTAGAATAGCTGCAGATGCGACTCCGCTCGATTCCGCGCCTGGCTCTCTCTGCGATTGCTGTTGTGGCTTTGCTGCCCATCAGCAGTTTCTGCGGTGCAGAAAAAATCAGCGACCTTCCAGCCCATCCCTCAGGCTACGTTACAGACAATGCCGGCGTGCTCTCTGACGACGCCAAAGCGCAACTGGAGCAGCTCTGCCAGCAGGTGGATACTCAGGCGCATGCCCAGATTGCCATCGTCATCATCAAATCGCTGGATGGCGAGTCCATCGAAGAGTTCAGCAATGATTTGTTCACCAAGTGGGGCGTAGGCCAGAAGGGGACCGATCGCGGCGTCATGCTGCTGCTGTCCATCCAGGACCGTAAGCGCCGCATTGAAGTTGGATACGGCCTGGAAGGGATTCTTCCAGACGGCAAGGCCGGCGACATTGGTCGCGATATGGTTCCTGCGTTGCAGCAGAACAATTATGACGCTGCTGTTGAGACAGGTACCGGCGAAATCGCCCAGGTCATCGCAGACGACGCCCACGTTACCCTCACCCCCATCCCCGCACAAACGCAGGAGTATCAGCAGCGTTCGCATGGCTCGCCGGGTGGCATCTTCATCTTCCTGCTGTTTCTCTTCTTAGTGGCGGTCTTTGGAGGCCGTAGCGGAGTACTGGGCTTCCTGCTGGGCAGCTTCCTTGGTGGCGGCTTCGGCGGCGGAGACGACCGTCGTGGTGGTGGCTGGGGTGGTGGAGGAGGTGGTTTTGGAGACGGTGGTGGCGGCTTTGGTGGCTTCGGCGGCGGTGGTTCTGGCGGCGGCGGGGCCAGCGGCGGCTGGTGAACCACAGCGTACTAATTTTCGTATATTCAACATAAGCCCAACCCCACGGTTAGGCATGAAGTGAGGAGAAGAATGAAGGCACTTTGGATTGTTCTTGGCATCTTAGGCGTATTGGTTTTGGGAGTGGTGTTGCTGTTCACCACCTACATTGGCGCTCGGAACCAGATGGTTTCCATGAGCAGCGATGTGGACAATGCATTCTCTGAAGTTGACGTGCAGATGCAGCGCCGCGCGGATTTGATTCCCAATCTGGTGGCCACCGTAAAGGGCTATGCCAAACAGGAAGAAACCGTTCTGGATGACATCGCCAAGGCCCGTAATGGCCTGCTGCAGGCCCAGACGCCCGATGAAAAGATGGCTGCCAACGGTCGGTTGGATGTGGCCCTGCTGCCGCTGATGCGCATGCAGGAAAACTATCCCCAGCTGAAGTCGGACCAGCACTTTGCCCGTCTGGAAGATGAGCTTTCCGGTACGGAAAACCGCATCGGCGTGGCCCGCAAACGCTACAACGATGCCGTCAAGGCCTACAACGTCTTCATCGGCCAGTTTCCCAACAGCATTTATGCCGGTATCGGCTCACCTGCATATACTGCAAAGAAGTATTTTGAAGCCACACCGCAGGGGCGAGAAGTGCCATCGGTTGACTTTAGCAAGTAAGTGTAAACAACTGAAAAGAAAGCCGCTCCTGATGGGGCGGCTTTTCTGTTTTGCAGGTCTGTGAGGTCACTTTTCCAGCGAATTCAACGCCGCGTATTCATTGGCATGAATTTCAAAGGCTGTGTTCAGCTTTGTAATCTTCAGCAGATATTCCACGCGTTCTGAGGGCATCATCAGCATCAGGCTGCCGCCCTTTTGCCGCACGGCCAGTAAGGCGCTCACCAATTCGGCGATGCCGGAACTATCCATCTGTAAGACGCCGGCCAGATTCAGTACCAGTTTTTTCGACCCCGCCTCCAGCAGATCGCGAATCTGTTGCCGCAGTTCCAGACTGCCGCCGCCCAGCGTGATGCTTCCGCTTAATTCCAACACGGTCACGGGCTCGGCGGGATGGGTTCCACGCTTGGCTCCAGGAATCGTACGTGTTGTCAGGTCCAATCGCATTCGGTAGGTCCATCCATTGTGGCTGCAGGTTTGTTTCGTCTGGAAAATGTATCGGCGGAAGCGCCTGGAACTCCACTTCTTGGGATGAATTTTCGTCTCAACCCCTGCGCCAAAGTAATGCCGCGTTTTTTGATTCAGAAGAGTAACGCAGTAGATGCGGTTGCGCTGCCGGAGTGCTGCAATTTCAGTACACTGCAAAAGGGAGATGGGATTTGTATGCGTAGCGCGGCCGAAGCCAATGCGAACCGCACCAGCGCCTCCATGCTGCAGGGCGTGGAAGTTGTGGATGCGCAGGGCCATGTGGTCGGGCATGTCTGCGAGATGGCGATTATTCCCGCCGTAGACCCGACGCACATCGCCTTCGTCATCTTCAAATCAAAAGGAAAATATAAACTCAGCGGAACGCCCGGTGGCAGCCGAGGAAATTTCTGTGTCCCGGTGCGCGATTTGCGGCTTACGCCTTTCTACGCACTCGAACTACGCGAGACCGCCGTGCCTGCACCCATCACAGGTGATGAAAACTATCTTCTGCTGGAGCGCGACCTGCTCGACCAGCAGATTATTGATGTCAACGGCCGCAAGGTTGTCCGGGTGAATGATGTTGAACTGGAATGGAAGCAACTGAACGGCCCGCAAAATGTGTTGCAGTTGCAGGTTCTCGCCGTGGACACCGGTCTGCGCGGTGCAGTGCGTCGCCTGCTGAAGGGCTTGCCGCGGCACATAGTGGAGACGGCTGCAGCGTTGGTTCACTCCAACGGCATTCCCTGGCAATACGTGAACCTGATTGAAACCGACCCAGCGCGCCGCGTTCGTTTGCGGATTGAGCATAGCGCGCTCGGTAAGATGCATCCTTCAGACATTGCAGACATACTGGAAGAACTTGCCCCTGCGCAACGCGAAGCTGTCTTCAGCAGTCTGGATGAAGATGTTGCCGCCGATGCACTGGAAGAAGTTGAACCCAAACTGCAGAAGCAGTTGCTGGAGGGACTCGATTCCGGCCGCGTTGCCGACATCGTGGAAGAGATGGATCCGGGAGCAGCAGCAGATTTGTTGTCGGAACTTTCTGATGAGCGCGCCGAAGATATTCTGGAAGAAATGGAACCGGAAGAGCGCCAGGAGGTGGAAGACCTGCTGGAGTTTCCGGAAAATTCCGCCGCTGGCCGCATGACTACGGAATTGGTCCATGTGCCGGTCGGCGCAACTGTTGCCGATGCTGTGCATGCGCTGCGCGAATTTGAAGGCGACCTGGAAACAGTTTCAGAAATATATCTGCTGGATGAACATGAAGTGCTGCAGGGCGTGGTGCCGATTGCAAGATTGGTGCTGGCGCGCCCGGAGACACACCTGCAGGCGCTGGCAGAAAAGATTTCCACCAGTTGCGACCAGAAGGCAAGCGCCGATGAAGTGGTGGACAAATTCGACAAATACAATCTGCATGCCCTGCCGGTGCTGGATAAACAGGGCAAATTGCTGGGCGTAGTCCTGGCAGAGCAGGTAATTGCATTGCTTCATGAAAGACTATAAACACGCAGCTGGCGCTGGGCTCGCAGCCTGATGTTGCCGACTGCGCCACAAATGCAAACAGCGGCAGTTGCCGAAAACGATGTTGGAGAAGCAGTGCGTGAAGATTCTGTACGTTGGCCCGCTGGATAAAAATAATTCCGCACTGTACCGCCTCTGGGCGCTGGAACGTATGGGCCAGCAAGTGGTGCCAATAGATTCTCGTCCATATTTTGATACGGGCAGCAGAATTGCGCGCAGCCTGCGCATGCGTCTCATCATGGGTAAGGAAGTTGAGCGTCTGAATCAAGACTTCCTGCGCGGCGCTAAAGAAAGTCATGTAGATGTGGTCTGGGCGGACAAGCAGGTCTTTTTGCGCCCCGCAACTTTGAAGGCTATCAGCGCGATGGGCATCGCCAGCGTGAACTACACGATTGATAATCCCTTCGGGCCTCGCCACGATCCGGGCTGGAGTACATATATGAAGTGCATCCCGGATTACGATTTGCATGTTGTGCAGCGTGATAAAAATGTTGTCGACTACAAAGCATTCGGCGCGCGCAATGTTGTCAAAATCCAGACGGCCTATGAGCCGACTGTGCATTTTCCGCCGCCGGCAGGTTGGTCAGACAGCAATCGCGATCGTGATGTCTCGTTCATTGGCACATCGTATGACAATCGTGCGGAGATCCTAACGTGGCTGTGGCGCGAACAGGGTTTTCGTGTGATTGTGAACGGTGGAGCACAACATTGGCGGCCCAAGCTGGCACCCGATGCTTGCGCAGCGATTTATTCCAGCGTTGGCGAACTCTTCGACGTGGATTATCGTGAGGCGATTTGGCGGTCGAAGATTAATCTGAGTTTCCTTACGCACTCCAATCAAGATGAATTCGCGCACAAGAGTTTTGAGATTGCAGCCTGTGGCGGCTTCCTTCTGGTGGAGCGTTCGCCCGGCCACCTGGCGAGATTCAAAGAAGATGAGGAAGCAGTTTTCTTTTCCACGCGCGAAGAATGCGCAGAGAAAATCCGCCGCTATCTGCCCGACGCAGCCGCGCGCGAACGCATTGCCGCCGCAGGACAACGCCGCGCGGTAGCCAGCGGTTACAGCAATGATCGGCAGATGACCACCGTGCTCGACGCTCTGAAGAAAATCATGGCCGCCAATCCCACAGGGGGCCGCTCATAATGTCCTTCTGGAAACGCTGGCGCGTACGAATCTTCCTGACCCTCGCCGTGCTGGGGCCGGGATTCATCACCGCGAATGTGGACAATGATTCCGGCGGTATTTTCGTCTACTCGCAGGCTGGCGCGCAGTACGGCTACTCACTGCTGTGGACGATGATTCCCATTACGCTGGCGCTGATTGTGGTGCAGGAAATGTGCGCGCGCATGGGCGTGGTCACTGGCAAGGGACTCAGCGATCTGATTCGCGAGCAATTCGGCCTGCGCATCACCTTCTTGATGATGTTGGCGCTAGTCTTCGTAAACTACTTCAACGTGGTCAGCGAATTCAGCGGCATTGCCGGCAGTATGTCTCTCTTCCACGTCAGCAAGTTTGTGAGTGTGCCGGTGTGTGCCGTGCTGGTGTGGCTGCTGGTGGTGAAGGGCGACTACAAAATTGTCGAAAAAGTATTTCTCTCCGCCAGTATCTTTTACATCGCGTACATCATCACGGGAGTACTTTCTGGCCCCAATTGGCATGAGGCCGCCGTAATGACGGTGACCATGCCACCGATTAAGACCTGGCGCGACAGTAGTTATCTCTACATGACGATTGCTGTCATCGGCACCACCATCGCACCGTGGATGCAGTTCTATCTGCAGTCGTCGGTTGTAGAAAAGGGAATCGGCGTGCGCGATTACGCAGCCTCTCGCCTCGATGTCATTGTCGGATCATTTTTCACCGACATTGTTGCGTGGTTCATTATCGTGGCCTGTGCAGCCACGCTATATGTGCACGGTCTTGGCAGCATCAAAGATGCAGTCGATGCTGCCGAAGCGATGAAGCCATTTGCCGGACGATATGCCTTCGTGTTGTTTGCGGCAGGATTATTCAACGCATCGTTTTTTGCTGCATCGGTTCTGCCCATTTCTACAGCCTATACAGTTTGCGAAGGTCTCGGCGTAGAAGGCGGTCTCGATAAAACATTTCGTGAAGCCCCATTCTTTTACTGGCTCTATACGCTGTTGATTGCCGCCGGCGCTGCGTTTGTCCTGTTGCCCACATTGTCACTCGTGAAGGTCATTATTTTTTCGCAGGTACTCAACGGCTTGTTGCTGCCGGTGGTCATGATCTTCATGCTGATATTGATTAACAAAAAAGAATTGATGGGCACCTATACCAATCAATGGTGGTTCAATGCCATTGCATGGCTGACCGCGGCGATTGTGATTGGAATGTCGCTGGTACTGGTGGGCGGGTCGTGGAGACAGATGGTTCAGTAACGCGATTGCAGCTACAGAAGTTTCCCATCGGCCAGATCGCGCACCAGACCGAGGTCGGCCGCTAGAAAATCAAAGCTGGGCAGAGCAGGCAACTCGCTCCATTGGATGTTGTTGAAGATTCGGTTCTCCAACTCGCCTTGAAATTCATTCACGATAAAGAACCGTAAATCCACCGCACTGCCATTGCGATAATTGTGCCGGACGCGTGTCAGAGGTTTGCCAATGACCGCCTCAATGCCGAGTTCCTCGTTCAATTCGCGGCGCAACGCTTCCTCGGGAGTCTCGCCTGGCTCAATCTTTCCACCAGGAAATTCCCATTTCAACGCCATCGCCTGATCGGCCTTACGCTGGCAGATGAGAACTTCCAGAACGCCTGAAGTTTCGCGCAGGATAAGCGCGGCCACGACATATCTCAATCGCCCGCGGGCAGATGCGGGCTTCTCATCCGGTTGTGTCAGTTTGGCCGCCATCGTCTCTCTATAGTAGACGTTCGATCTGCAGGATTAGCTTCATCCAATTGGGGCCCAGGGTGTAGTGCCTTATTTTCCGGTTACAAGTGCCGCCGGATGATACACATTCCAGCCCGATTCGGCAGCAATCCGCAACAACGCTTCTGTGGGATTGACGGCGTAAGGCTGCCGCGCCAGCCGCAACATGGCAGCATCATGCACGGAATTGCCAAAAACGGCATCGGGTGTCGAACGATTGGCGCGGTGCAGTGACTCCGCCTTGCCTTCGTCAGTGGGCACATTCAGGATTTCTTCGGTGGCAATGCCATGCTCCACCCGTACTGTGGCGGCAATCACCCGTTCCGGCGGGATGCCAAAGCGGCTGACGCCTTCTTCCACCACCCAGTTGTTGGTCGAACTCACAGCCCAGATCTCGGTGCCACCTTCATGCAGTTTTTTCAGCAGCGGCAACATTTCCGCAAAGATATTCTTCTCCACATGCAGGCGGAAATATTCACGCGCGGCTTCACGCATCTCATGTTCGCTAATGCCTTTGTAAATCTGTACCATCTCGGCGCACATGGTGTATTCGCTTACCTCGCCGCGATGGTATTGGCGGTAGCGTGCATCCAGCCAGTCACTGTTGTTACGTGAGAGCAGGCCACTCTCCATCGTCCACAACATAAAGCCGGAGCCGGAGTCGCCGCCCCAGAGCGTACCGTCGCAGTCGAACACGGCTACGCGTGGCTGTAGTTCCAGCACGGAGCTGGTGAATGCTTCCTGGCTGAGAATTTTTGCGGTGGGAAGTTCTTCAATTTCTGCTGTCTTCGAATGCATGTTCATGGTTCCTCGTAATGCTCGCTACATATAGTTCGATGATTCTGGAGGCTCTTTCGTCTCAAAAGACTGTATCCATCTCTATTTTGCAGGATGCATTGCGAATTTCCCATGAAAAGTGGCTGAAATCACAGCTCTGCTGACGAAGTAGATACCCGTGCAGGAAGGCGGGGCGCAGCGTGTGGCGGGCTCGCCGATAATCACATTGAATGGATAATCCGGCAAAATCCGGCGACGCGTTGCTGCTGCGCGAATATATCGGCTATCTTCGCGTGGAGCGAGGTCTGCGGCCGCTGAGCTGCGAGGCCTACGCGCGCGACATGGGACAGCTTTCTGAATTTCTGCAGAAACGCGGCGGTTTGCTGATTTCCGTATCTCCCAAAGATTTGAGCAGCTATATCGAAGACCTTCGTCGTCGCAGCATCGAATCGCGCAGCATCTCTCGCAAACTCAGCTGCATGCGTGGCTTCTATCGCTGGTTGCTGATGGACAAGCGCATTACCGCCGACCCAACGCTGCATATCGAATCGCCGTCGAATTGGAAAGTACTGCCGAAATCGCTTTCAGAGGCCGAAGTGGGCCGCATGCTGACAACGGCTGAATCAGCAGCCACGGCACCGCAGCAATTTGTTGCTGAGGGTGAAGCAAAGCCGACTTCGCGCGCAGAAGCAGTACGCGATGTTGCGCTGTTGGAGCTTCTATATGCTGGCGGCGTGCGGGTCAGTGAACTTGTCGGCATGAAAGTGGAAGACCTGATGCTTTCCTCAGGTTCATCGATGGTTCGCGGCAAAGGCGACAAGGAACGCATCGTGCCGCTGGGCCGCCGCGCTGTTCTGGCGTTGGAGCGATACCTACTACATGCTCGCCCGCGACTTGCCCTGCGCGCCAATGAAACCGCTCTCTTCCTGAACACACAAGGTCTGCCGTTGACGCGTCAGTTCATCTGGCGTCGCGTCAAGCAGGCCAGCCCGGGGGCTTCTCCACACAAATTGCGGCATAGCTGCGCCACGCACATGGTGGAGCATGGCGCCGATCTGCGCACCGTGCAGACTGTGCTGGGTCATGCTGACATTGCCACTACGCAGGTCTACACGCATGTCGCGTTGACGCGGCTCAAAGCGGTGTACCGCGAACATCATCCGCGTGCCAAACGGAGCGCATCATGAAGCCGCGGCAAAAAGAAAATTCCAAAGGCGAGATTGCAATTTTGGCAGAAGCATTTCTTGCCATGATTACCAATGAGCGCGGCGCATCTCCGCACACGTTGCGCGCCTATTCTCGCGAAGTGCGCGACTTTGCTGCATGGCTGGAAGACGCGCTGGGAAATTCCGCAGCGGTTGCCGATGTCACGCATCTG
>Ga0164296_1005410_pt1 | contig 11200 bp, 10 predicted proteins | sample GEODES057metaG_FD_113533 | JGI IMG/M metagenome (GOLD analysis project Ga0164296, IMG submission 113533) | Dystrophic lake water microbial communities from Trout Bog Lake, Wisconsin, USA - GEODES057 metaG | ecosystem: Environmental > Aquatic > Freshwater > Lake | place: USA: Trout Bog Lake... | reverse complement strand
GTAAGAAATTAAAAGAATCACATATTGGATTAAGTTTCCAAGATTTTTCAAATAACGCACAAAAAATATATAATGCATTATTGGATATAGTAGCAGAAAAAGATAAAGAATTTAGACAAAATATTAAAGTAGATGAATATAATATATTTTTCCAATTTTGGGAAAGAAGAATTGTAATATCATATAAGAAAACACCAATTGTAACGATGTATCAAAATAAAGAGAAATGTTATCAATTTAGAGAAATAGAAAGATATAATACAAAAATAAATGTTGCTAATTTTACATTAGTTTTATTATATTACTTAATTCAATATCAATACAATACAATATTTAAATTAGAGAATAAAGATATTGAACATAGATTAGGTAATTTATTAGATGCGAAGAATACATATTTAACAAAGCATGATAAAACAGTATTGGATGATACACCATTTCAAGAATTTCAATTAGAATGTTTGGGAGAAACGATTGATTTTCAAAGAAAGAACCGATTAAAATTAACAAAAAGAAGAGAATTAAATAAAACTATTGTGTATAGATATCAACCAGATGAGGAAAAAAATAGTTTAACGGATGAATATAATTTTCCAAATGAAGCAGGAACTTTAATAACGAATGATAAATTAAAATTTATTAAATTATAAATTTGATATAAACTATGAATATTTTTATAAATAAATACTTATAAAAATGTTTTTTTTGTTATTAGGATTCATTAGTATGTTTATTTTTGCATATATGTGCAAAAAAACTTATTTAAAAATTGGTGACCAATCATATAAATATGATAATTTAAATGTTGAATTATCTGAAAGTGAAGAATTAGAGCATGATTTACCAGATACAGATGTTGACGATGATGATAATGAATTAAAAGAACATATTGAAAATATTAAAAATAGTTTGAAATTAGATGAGCCTAATAATAATATAAGTTATCCATTAGAAAAAGAAATGAATGAAGAAAATAAAGATAAAAATATATAAATTAGAAATGATAAAATATCCAATTTACTGTATTAATATTTCAAGTGCAATAGAACGATATGATAGAATGTGTAAAAGAATAAATAGACTAATTAGATGGGATGCAACTACACCTACATCAGAATTATTTGATAAATATCCATTAAATCCAGCATTATCATCAAAAGAAAAAGCATGTTCAATTAGTCATTATTCATTATGGGAATATTTATTAGAAAGAGGAGTTGAAATGGCACTGATATTAGAAGATGATATATTATTTAGAGATGGTTGGGAAGAAATAGTGGATAATGGACTAAAAGAAATAAATGATTGGCAAATGTTATTATTGAATAGTACAGAAGAAGCAAATATTCAAAATAAATGGGTTCTCACAAATAATCAATATTTAGCAGGTGCATATTTAATAAATAGAGATGGATTATCATGGCTAGTTAATACTTATAAAAATATGTTATGGGGTGCAGATTATATGACAATGACTTTGCAGTTTCAAAATAAAACATATGTATTGTTTCCGTGGTTAGCAATTCAAGAAGGAAAAGATTCGCAAATACAAACAAAAGAACATTTAGAAGCTGATCATGCAAAAGTGATAAGATTACTTAAATTTTCTGATAAGTGCTATGAGGATTATCATTAAAAAAGTTGAATATTGAACATTTAAAGAAACATCAATATAGAAATTGCTCGTATAGCTCAGTTAGTAGAGCATCGGTCTTATGAGCCGAAGGTCTCGAGTGCAATCCTCGATACGTGCAAACCATGCAGACGGTAAATTAACGTAAATAAAACAATAATATTTTAAAAAGAAATAGGAGCAGTTATATGTTCTATAACTGCCCTTATAGCTCAGTGGAAGAGCGTTCGCCTTCTAAGCGAAAGGTCGTGAGTTCGAACCTCACTTTGGGTATTTTAATTTAAATTGAAAAATTATTTTAATATTGGTAATAGATATTAAAATAAAAGAATGGAAGAAGAATTTATTAAATATTGCAGAGAAGGAAATACAGTAAATTTAATTGATTATTATCATGATAATAATTTTTCACACAAATATTTTGATGAAGGATTTGAAGAAGCATGTAAAAATGGTCGTATTAATGTAGTATATTTTTTGAGTATTTTTGATAGAGGTAGTAAATTTCAAATAGAGCCGGAATTAAAAATTAATTATGATTCTGGATTTTCATGTGCAGCATATTATGGTCATTTGGATATACTTAAATATCTTTATGATGAAAAAAAACTAGTTGATGTAAATAATCATGCATCATTATTTTCACTAGCAATCAATAATAAGAATTTAGATTATGTTAAATGGGTATTATCGGTGAAGAAAGAAAATGTAAAAGAATATATCAATGATGTATGTTATTATGGAAATTTAGAAATATTAAAATATTTTAATGAACTTGAACCGACATTATTTGATGATGAAAAAATTAAGAAAGAGGCATTAAATAATGCAGAATTGGTAAAAAATACTGAAATAATTAATTGGATAAAGGAAAAGTAAATTATTTTATATAATGATAATATGCAGGATACGTATAGTGCATATATAATAAGTTTAGAACAACCAACTACGTTATTAAATACAATTAATGATATGGGTATTAAACCAATATTAGTAGAAGGAGTAAATAGTAAAACATTAGATAATGAAACAATTAGTAATAATACTACATATATTGCATCGTATATTACACCTAAAAGTGTAATAGGAATTGGAATGGCACATATTAAAGCATGGAATACATTTTTAAAATCAGGAGAAAAATATGGGTTAATATTAGAAGATGATGCAGTATTTGAGGATAATTTTAAAGAAAGATTGGATAAGGTATTAAATAATACACCAAAAGATTTTGATATATTATATTTAGGATGTTTTGGATGTAATCAACCAATTAATTTTTCATCAATTGTATTATCAAATACAGGTGTATTAAATTTAAATGCAAATAAAGTAAATGACTATGTAAATAAGCCATTAGTAGCATTAGCATTACATGGATATGTATTATCAAGAAAAGGTGCTAAAAAATTAATTCATTATATTGAAGGTAGTATATATACTCATCTTGATTTTCATATACAAACATTAGCTACTAATAATTTAATAGATACATATGTTGCAAATGAGTTAATTATATATCAAACATCAACAGATGAAACTCAATCATCAAATGTATCTAATACACATCCATTATTATTTAATAATATGATATCTAATTATTATGTTGAGAAAAAAGTTAAAGCAAGTTATATATCATCATTATCATTAGTAAGAATTAATAATATAAATTTAAATATATGTTCTATTTTATTTATTATATTTGGTGCGATATTAGGTACAACAAATATTGATTTTTTTACTATAACTGCATTATATATATTATTGAGTTTACCTGATTTATATATAGATATTAATAATAAGACAATTATAATGCATTATTTATTATTTATACTACCGTTTTTAGGTATAAAATTCTATATAGAAAATAAAGGTGAAAAATAATTAAATGAAAATAATTTTATTGATATATATTAATGTATAAGACATATGTTATTAGTTTGAATAAACCAGAAAAATTATTATCTGAAATACGTAATTATGGTTTAGATCCAATTTTAGTAGAAGGTGTTAATGGAAAAAAATTAAATTCAGAAGAGATTAAAAAGAATACAAATACATTTGGAGCAATGTTTGCACCATTAAGTGTAATTGGATGTGCAATGGCTCATATTAAAACATGGAAATTATTTTTAGAATCTGATGCAAAATATGGTATAATATTTGAAGATGATGTAGTTTTTGAAAATAATTTTAAAGAACAATTAGATTTAGGTATTAAAAATACACCAAAAGATTTTGATATTTTATATTTAGGTTGTTTTGGATGTCAAAGTAATGTTAATTTTAATGTATTACAATTTGCAAATCAAGGAATAATTAATACGAATGCAAATTATAGAAATACATATATCAATAAGCCAATGGTAGCTTTAGCTACTCATGCATATATTGTATCAAGAGATGGTGCAAAAAAATTAATAACATATACCAATAAAAATATTTATACACATATTGATATTCATATACAAACATTATATAGTCATAAGTTATTAAATATATATGCATTTAATAATAGAATTGCATATCAAACATCTACAGATGATTCAGGGTCATTAAATACATCATCATCTCATCCTATAATATTTAATAATATATTAAGTAATTACTATGTAGATGTAAAAGTTAAAGCTAGTTATATATCAACAATATCAGCATTTACAATTGGTAAGTTTAATTTTAATGCATGGTCAATGATATTTATAATATTAGGATTAACATTATCTACTACAGATATAGATATATTTACAATAACAGGAGTGTATATATTAATAAGTTTACCAGATTTGTATCTCGATGTAAATAACAAATATATTAAAATACATTATTTATTGATGATTCTTACATATTTAATATTTAAGGAATTTAAGATATGGGATATGATAGAAAAATGAAAAAACTTTATTATATATGATAATAATATATTAAAAAATGAACCAAACAAATAAAGACACATACGAAGATATTGCAGAACAATTTTCTGAAACGAGAGCCTATGTATGGCAATGTGTCAAAGATTTTACAAAATTAATTAAAGATAATTCAAATATTTTAGAGATTGGATGTGGAAACGGTAAGAATATGGAATATATCTTAAAAAATAACAATGTAAATTTGATAGGAATTGATACATGTAATAATTTCGTGGATATGTGTCAGGATAAAAAATTAAATGTAATTTTAGGTGATGCACTAAAATTAGATTTTGAAGATAGCAAATTTGATTATGTATTATGCATAGCAATGTTTCATCATTTATTAACAGAAGAAGAACAAGATAAAAGTTTTAAAGAAATATTAAGAGTAATGAAAAATGGTGCAATTGGTATATTAACATGTTGGGCTACTGAACAACCATTAGATAGTAAATTTAAATTTTATGATGGTGTTAATATTGTACCATGGAAAGGAAAAGATATTATAAAAACGAGGTATTATTATGTATATAGTGAAGAAATGTTTTTAAATTTTTTCATGAAATATGATGAAATAACAATTATAAAAATATATAATGAAGTTGGTAATTGGGTTCTTTTATTCAGGAAAAATTGATAATATATATAATTAAAGATATAACAACATTATAATTATAATAAAATGGCTCATGATGATAGTGATGACAATGAGATTTTAATTAGTATACCTTACAATGAGAACAATATTCTGATTGAAAGTGAAGACGTTGAAAGATTACTAAGTAATTTTGGTATAAAAATTAAAGTTAATAATATTGAGATATTTCGGGAGGCAATGTCGCATTATTCATACGTAAATCAAAAATATTATTCTAAATTTAGTAAGGAAATGAATGAGATGAAAAAGAACAGAAATACTCTCGTAGAACTAAGAGACGTTTCAAGTGAGCGTTTAGAGTTCGTTGGAGATGGTACGATTAAAGATATTTTATGTTCATATTTGTATCTTCGGTATAAAATGAATCCAAAGGGAGATGAAGGTTTTATGACGTATTTAAAAACAAAGATAGAAGACAAATCTACATTCTCACGCTTTGCAAAGGAATTGGGATTAGATACATATATATTAATCTCAAAACAAACTGAATTAATTAAGGGAAGAAATTCTGATAAGATTCTAGAAGATGCATTTGAAGCATTTTTAGGTGCATTAAAATTAGACCAAGGTCAAGATGTATGCAAACAATTAATTGAATATTTTTTAGAAAATAGTGTTGATTATCCATCACTTATTTATCAGAATGAGAATTACAAAGACCAACTTATGCAATTGTTTCATTCTAACAAATGGGTATCACCAATTTATTGGGAAATTTCTTGTAAATCAAGTTCTGGTATTGTAGGTAAGACAAATAATATGCAAAAAATTTATACAATGGGTGTATTAGATCCAATGACATCATTAGATGATAAAGGTCGTCCAACTGAAATTATTATTATTGCAGAAGGTGAAGGTACATCTAAGCAGAAAGCAGAACAACAGGCTGCATTGAATGCATTGATTAAGTTTAAGCAGATTAAGGAAAATCAAATTAAATAAATTATCTTACTTTATAAATTATTTCATCCAAAAATACAATATTATTTATATATTTTTGTAATGAATCATAGTATTCAAAATCACCACCAACTTTATTTTCCCAATGTCCAAACATTGCCATATTAAAAGGAATAACACCATTTGGAGTACCGATATCATTCAATTTAATTTTTTTATTTTGAGATGGAATTATTTTACTAGGGTTATTTGCATAATTCATTTTAGTAATATATAATGTATCAGGTGAAGTACATAATTTTCTTAATTTATTAAATGAATTTGGATAGTAAGAATCATCATCATCTGCATGCATAATAAAAGTTGTTTCTGGTTTTATTAAATGTATATATTTTTCTCTAATTGGATGACCCCAATATCCTAAATTTACATCATTAACTATTACATTTATTTTTGATTTATGTCCAGATAACCATGATTCATTAAAATTAGACCAATTATATGCTTCAGGACCATCAAATACTATTGTAATAGCATCATTTTTTGTTAATTGGTCACGTAAACTATCTAATAATTTTACCATAGATGCTCTGCCATATGTTGCAATTAAAATATGAAAGGTAGGAGTATTAGTAGATGTATTATCAGTAGGTGTATCATCTATAGTGACGTTATTATTAAAATAATATATTGTAAAAATAAAAAGTATAATACTAAATATAAATAATAAAACAAAAATTAAATAATTATTATTCATAATATAATATCAGATAATAATATGAGTGAAAATTCTAAAACAAGAGATGAATTTGTTAACCTACAATTAAATGGTAGGATATTTCCATCTTGGATATTACAAAATTTTAAGAAATATCATTTGGATGAAATTAAAAGAGAATTAGGTTCAGATCCATGTGCAGTTCCTCAAGAAGAATTAAAATTAAGACAATATCAAGAATTTGTAGCAAAATTTTTAGATTATAGAAGTCCATATAGGTCAATATTATTATATCATGGTTTAGGTTCTGGTAAAACTGCTACTGCAATCAATGTATACAATGCATTATATAATTTTTCTAGTTTATGGAATGTATTTGTATTAATTAAAGCAACACTTGAAAACAAGCCATGGATTGAAGATTTGGAATATTGGTTAAATAAAGATGAAAAGAAAAATATGAGGTCACAAATTAAATTTATTCACTATGATTCACCTAAAGCGGATAAAGATTTTATTGAAGCAATTAGAAGTGTAGATGCATCTAAAAAACCTTTATTTATTATATATGAAGCACATAATTTTATTAATAATGTATACAATAACGTAACTGGTCAAAGTGGTAGAAGAGCAAGTTCAATATACGATTATATGGTAAGAGAAATGAAAGACAATGATAATGCAAGAGTTATTTTAGTGAGTGCTACACCAGTTGTGAATAATCCATTTGAATTAGCATTAATTTTTAATTTATTACGTCCAGGTATCTTTCCAACAAGTGAAGTTAAATTTGAAGAGCGATATATTACTACAGGAAAAGTTAAAATATTAAATCCTGCAACCAAAAATATGTTTCAAAGAAGAATTTTAGGATTAGCATCATTTTATATAGGTGAGACACCTGATTTATATGCAAAGAAAAGATTAATACAAAAAGAATTAGTGATGGCTGATTATCAAGATGAAGTGTATAATACATTTGAATTTATTGAGAAACAAATGGAAATTAGAAGAGTTCAAAGTAGGTCAGAGGAAGGTAGTTTTAATTCTTATACAAGACAAGCAGCATTATTTGTATTTCCATATGTTAATGATAAAATTAATGGTGAAAAACGACCTAGACCAAATCAATTTAGATTAAAAGATATTGATGCATATAAAATTGCAGAAGGTAAGACAGAAGAATTTATTGCATCGTTAAAAGACAAAGAAGAAATTAACGGTGCTGAATTATATCAAAAAACATTACAAGACTTTTTATTATCCACTGATAAATATTTTATGCATAAACATGCAATGGATGAAAAGAATAAACATACTATTTTTGATGATATTGAAATATTTAAAACAGAATATAGTTACAAATACAAAGAATTTATGGAAAAGCATAAGAATAAAAGTAATTTATTAAAAGCATTGCACGATTGTTCATGTAAAATGACAGCAGTATTATTTTATGGATTAAGAAGTAAGGGTCCTATAATGGTATATTCTAATTTTGTATCTGCAGAGGGTTTGGCTACATTTGCAATATATTTAAAACAATTCGGATATTCACCATATGGTGTAGACGGTAATGATTATTACCAATATTTAGAATATCATGGTGGTATAGATGATGCTAAAAGAAAAAAGACAATTGAGGTATTCAATCAAATTGGTAATGTAGATGGTAAGTTAGTTAAATATATTTTACTTGCACCATCAGGTAGTGAAGGTATTTCATTAAGAAATATTAGACAAATACATATATTAGATCCGTATTGGAATGAAGTGAGAATATCGCAAGTAATTGGTAGAGCAATTCGTCAATGTTATCACAAAGATTTGCCGATAGAAGAGAGAACAGTAGATGTATATAGGTATAAAGCATTAAAGAAAAATGGTGAACAAACAATTGATGATAAGATAGAAGATATTGCTAAACGCAAACAAATTTTAATTGATAGTTTTTTAAAGACAGTAAGAGAAGCAGCGGTAGATTGTAAATTATTTAAAAATCACAACATGATGGCTGAATCATATCAATGTTTCCAATTCAATGAAAGCTCATTATTTGACCCACAAATTGGTCCTGCATACAATGAAGATATTTATTATGATACAAAATTAAATAATGGATTAAATTCTTTAAACAGTGAGGTAAAAAGAATAAAAGTAATTAAAATAAAAGGTATTAAGGTAATTGATGGTAGTAGGGATAAACCTAAAGATTATTGGTATAATCCTGATACTAGAGTAGTATATGATTTTGATTTAGATTTTGCTATTGGTAGAGTAAAATTAGGAGCAGATGGTCAACCAAATAAGATAGAAGAAGGAAAAGAAGTATATTATTTAATAGAAGAAGTAATTAATATACCAAAACTTCGCTAAACTTCGTTTCACTGCGTCTCACTGCGTTCGTTTTACTGCGTAAAATTCGCTAACGCTCAGTTCGTTTCACTCACACAAAAGGGTATCGGATAAGTGAGCATAGCGAACTGAGCGTTAGCGAATTTGCGAAGCAAACGAACGTAGTGAGACGAAGCAAAGCGAAGTTTATTTAAAACTAGTACGAATAACACCAATACGAACACCCATGATAATTTGATGCCAATAGAAAAGAGGGTGTCTAATATAATTATATTTACTGGCATAATTTGCTGGGTCATTAATTGAGGATGCGTTATCATCTAAATAACTAATGCTTAATGGTACACCAGTTGAATCATAAAATTTAAAACTTAATTGAGGTAAATTAATTAAATTATGTTCTTTGTATACTTTAGTTGGAGCTCGAACACTAGCATAAGCAATATAATTTCTAGCTCTGGACATACGAACAATAAAAGAATAAGTAGTTTGGTCTGTAGTTAATATAGGAGAATAAGGAAGTTCATTAATTTGTAATCTTAAATAGGGATTACTATTTAATTTATAAGTAGAGCTAAATCCATAATTCCAGAAATTACCACTACTGTCAATAGTGTAAACAACACTGATATTAAAATTAATAATAAAATCAGTTTCACCATTTACATTATTACAGATAGTATAAGTGTTAGCACCATTAACAATATTTTGATTAAGTGCAACAGTATTAGTTAATAAATAATTTTTCATATAAGTACAATCAGCATTACCTGGGATTGCAACTTGCATTAAATTAAATTGTGGTAAAGAGATGTAAAACATTTGAAATATTTTAACATTTTTATAAAATTCAGGTAGTTTAGATGTTTGAAAATTAAAAGGATTTGGATATTTAGTATAATCACGATCTTTAGAATCTATTGTAGATGAAATATATTGTAACCATGTAACAGATTCATATTCCCCTTTTTCAAAATCGGGTGGAGGTACATATAATCCGTAAGAGGTGGGTAATATACTTTTACTTAATTCTTCTTCTTTATTCTCTTCAAAATGGGTTTCATTGGGTATTTGTCCATGAGCTTTGTCTGATTTAAATTTATAAACTGGATTATAAGGATTATAGTTCTGCATAATTTATGTATTATAATAATTTTATATAAAATATTTAAGGTTATAATATAAAAATAATTTAAAATAAATCAATATGAGTCAATTATATCCATTATTTGTAAATCCAAGGGTATTATCATATATTACAAGCGAGTTTGTTAATCATAATAAAATAGATGTATCAAATCCTAATAAATTAAATCAAATTCAACAAGGTGTAAAAAAAGCATTAGATGAAACATTTCATTTACTAGATAAAACAAAAATATCAAAACACAATGTATCAGATGCAGTAGAGAAATTTATGAATGTAACATTAAAAAGATTACAGATTCCAATTAGTAATAAAAATCCACAAATACAAGGTGATAGAAGAATGCCAGCACAATATAGTTCAAACACTAGAGTACCAGGTGGAGATGAATCTGTAGAAAATAAATATAATAAATATATAGAAAATTATAGAGAATTTGCACATTCTAATAAACCACAAGAATTACCAGAATGGTTACAAGGTAAACAAACAAATCCTAAAAGAATGCAAGACGAGCAATATAAGAAAACACCATTAGAAACTTTTAAAGGTACTTCTACTAGAGCACCACCAAAACAATATTCAAGTGGTGGATTATCAGGTGAAAATGAACCAAAAAATGATATTCAAGATTATGGTGGAAGTACCAATTTTAGTTTTTTCAATGAAGAACAAGAAATTAATAGTGCATTTGATGATGCATTTTATACAACAGGTATTGATCCAGAAAAAATAAATGAAGATAATGAATCATTAGAAGCAAGATTAAAAAAGATGGAATCGATGAGAGGTAGTATTTCTGCACCAGAAAAGAAAGTAGAAAATATTCATGAATTATTTAATCAAGATATGCCAGAAACAAATCAAAATATAT
>Ga0164296_1005409_pt1 | contig 11206 bp, 11 predicted proteins | sample GEODES057metaG_FD_113533 | JGI IMG/M metagenome (GOLD analysis project Ga0164296, IMG submission 113533) | Dystrophic lake water microbial communities from Trout Bog Lake, Wisconsin, USA - GEODES057 metaG | ecosystem: Environmental > Aquatic > Freshwater > Lake | place: USA: Trout Bog Lake... | reverse complement strand
GCCGAAACTCCAGAGCCACGAGCCAAGCGCGCGCGTCCGCTCTTCAAAGGTCCGCCATGTATCAATCCGGTCACCTTGAATGAGCGCAGGGGCCTCTGGCTGGACCTGTGCGATCGCCTCAAAGAGCGTTGCGTAGTTCCAACTCGTCACCAGTTCATCCTCTCGAGCACACGTCACGGACCGGGAGGATCCTAGATCAGGATCCTCAATAGAGCGTTGAAGGAGTTACTCGAGTGACAATGGACCGGCGTCGCCAAATCCTTGGCGGATTCCTAAACCGGCCCGGGCGACCAGCTGTTCGGGCTCGAAGAGCATCCAGTAGGCGTTGCGGGCATGACCTTTGGTGCGATTTTCGAAGACAGAGGCCAAGACCTTGGGGTCATCGGCCTCGTCTTCGTAGACAAAGACCTCAAGAATCGGAGTCGACGTCATGAGTTGGGCCTGCATGAGCCCCTGGCTCGCTTCATGGGCACAGACTTTGTCGATGTCAGCTGAACCCGGCATGCCACATGCCACCACGATTGCCACATTGTCTTGCTCGATCATCCGCTTTGCTGCGACTGCCAAATCCTTAAATCCAGGAACGGTCCGACGCAGCACGGTGAAGGTTTCGCCAAAACCTGGACACGAGGCGAGCTCTTCAAGCGCGGCTCCACCCATGTTGTAGCGGGCAAACATCGTGTCGACGACGCCGATCGTAATCACAGCTTGACTCCTCAGTCTTGTCCGGACAGTGCCTTCGTTCTAGCAGCCAGAGCGCACACATAGGACCGATAGCGACGAGCACAGATTCGCAGGGCGCAGTCCCAGGTCCTAGCGTAGGTAGCGCGAGTCACGACACGAGAAGGAAACGACGAGGGGTGCGCCATGGCGTGGGATTTCGAAACAGAACCTGAATTTGAAGCCAAATTGGCGTGGATGCGTGCCTTCATGGTCGAAGAGATTTATCCCCTTGAACCCCTTGAGCTCACGTGGTCGCAATTGAGTCGTCTGGTCAAGCCCTTGCAGGAGGAAGTCAAAGCACAGGGACTCTGGGCTGCACACTTGGAACCGGAGCTTGGAGGCCAAGGTTTTGGTCAATTGAAATTGGGTCTCATGCACGAGATTCTTGGCCAAAGCATCTACGGACCGCTGGTGTTTGGCAACAATGCGCCCGACTCGGGCAATGCCGAACTCCTCGCGCTTGGCACCAAGCAATCAGGCAAGATGTGGCAGCGCGAGAAGTGGCTGGAACCACTTCTCGCCGGTGAACTGCGCTCTGGTTTTGCAATGACGGAGCCTGAAACTGCTGGTTCCGATCCTCGGCTGTTACGCGCTCGGGCCATTCGAGATGGCGACGAGTGGGTGATTGATGCGCACAAGTGGTACACCACGAACGGCTCAGTCGCTGACTTTTACATCGTGATGGCTGTCACGAATCCGGACGTCCACCCCTATCAGGGCTCGTCAATGATCATCGTGCCCAGAGACACCCCTGGCGTCCACGTGGTTCGAGACGTCGGCTCGATGGAAGATCCCAATGTGGTCTTCGGCCAATATTGGAATCACGCCGAAGTGCGATTTGATCAGGTGCGCGTGCCCTATGACAACATCCTCGGCGACGAGGGCACCGGCTTCTCTCTCGCTCAATTGCGCCTCGGTCCCGGTCGGATTCATCACGCCATGCGTTGGCTCGGCCAATCGAAGCGAGCATTCGACATGATGTGCGAGCGAGCATTGAGTCGAGAGGCGCACGGTGGCCCCTTGGCCGAGAAGCAAACAGTCCAGAACTGGATTGCAGACTCGATGGCTGAGATGCACGCAGCTCGACTCATGACCCTGCACGCCGCATGGAAAATGGACAAAGTTGGAGCTCCCGCCAGCCGCGTGGAGATCGCAATGATCAAGTACTACGGCGCCCAAGTGCTCTACAACGTGATTGATCGCTCTCTCCAACTTCACGGGGGATTGGGATATTCGACAGACATGCCCCTCGAGTCCATGTATCGGCACGCCCGTGCCGCTCGAATCTACGACGGGCCAGATGAAGTGCACCGCGTGACCGTTGCCCGTTCTGTACTGAAGAACTACGACGCTCACGACGTGCCGACTGAGTACATTCCTGCACGCAAGGAAGCGTCAGAACGACGCTTTGCCGAACTCCTCGAACTCTTTGCCCTTGAGCAGGGCTGAGAGCAACTTTTCCTGAGGGACGTTTTCGCTCAGGAAAGTGAGGCGACGTCATCAAAGCCGATGGCGGCCTCAAAGGCTGCAGCGGCTCTGAGCACGACTTGGTCACCATGCTGAGGTCCAACAATTTGGAGTCCAATCGGCACGCCCGAACGAGCGGTGCCCACGCAGACGGTTGCTGCGGGCGAGCGCGTCATGTTGAAGGGGTAGGTCATCTGCACCCAGTTGATGTCTTCGACACCGTTGAGAAGACCCATGCCACCGAGCGCATTGGGCGGGGCGACACCCGCAGTGGTGGGGGAGAGGAGGAGCTGCACGGAGTGAAACTGCTCGATCAATTTCAAGTTGAGCGCGTGCTGCGCATCAAGTGCTCGAAGCAACGCCACGGCGCTCGTTTGCTTCCCACCCTCAATAAGCAGCTGCAAGACGGGATCCGTTTCTCCATAACGGGGGTGATCTTCATAGCCCGCCAGCGAACGGGCAATGCAGGAACCAACAATTTCAAGCCATGGTTCCACGCAGTCATTCTCGAAGGGGCCCTCAACTTCAACCACTTCAATCCCCAATTCCTCGAGCAGGCCCAGCGCTCGTTCGCAAGCTCGCAACACTTCGGCATCGACGTTTGCATAGCCAAGGGTGGGGCTCCAGCCCACTCGACTTGGAAGATGGGCATCGCTCACCGCGGTCTGCCACGCGACATCAGGACGGGGGAGCGACGAGAGGTCGCTTGGGTCGGGGCCCACCACGGCGTCGAGGCTGGCGGCTATGTCAAGGATGGATCGTGCCATTGTCCCTTTTGAACTCAACTCGAGCCACTCAGGTGCCTTGGACCCACCTGCTGGCACTCGGCCAAAGGACGGTTTAAAACCGCTGAGGCCGCAAGCCGCAGAGGGAATCCGTAATGAGCCACCTCCGTCGCTGCCTGTTGCAAGTGGGACCATTCCGGCCGCAATCGCTGCCGCCGATCCCCCAGAAGAACCCCCGGGGCTGTGGTCGAGATTCCATGGATTTCTGGTCAGGCCAAAGAGTGCATTTTCGGTACGAGAGGTCCAACCAAATTCAGGTGTGTTGGTCTTGCCAATGACGACACAACCGGCTCGTCGCAATCGAGCAACAAGTGCAGAGTCGGAGCTTGCTTCTGGAGAATCAGCAAATAACACGGAACCTTGTGTTGTTCGGAAACCTTGGGCATCTTCAAGGTCTTTGACGCCTAAAGGAATGCCAGCAAGTGGTCCTGGGTCAATGCCGCCTGCGACAAGTTGGTCGACAGCGGCAGCTTGTTCGAGTGCTCGCTCTGCATCAACGGCAACAAAAGCGTTGACTGCATCATTGTGCGCAGCGATCATTTCCAAGCTGTGCGTCGTGAGTTCTACTGCGGTGCGTTCGCCGGAACGGACTTGGGCAGCGAGATCTGTGACTCGGTCAGTTGCAAAGTTCATGTTCGTCTCCTTCGAACTATCGATACGCAGCAGTGGCTGCGTTGAGCCACGCCAAGAGATCGTCTTGCTGTCGCTCCTGCGTCGGACCGTCTGCCCGAGTGCGCGAAAGGCGGTAAATGGGCCGTTGCTTGCGATCGAGCCACAGGCCACCTCCCTGTGGCTCTCCGGGCGGACTTGTCGCAAGCCAGACCAAGGTGTCGACACCTTCTGCGGGCGAGCGGAGGAGTGGCCCAAGAAGTTTGTTGAACAGGGGAAGCGACTCGGCAACTCCAGGTGTTTTTGCCCACCCGGGGTGGACGGCGTAGAAATCGGTGCCATTTTCTGGCTCATGTCGCTGCCATGCGGCAGTCAGTACGACTTGTGCGCGTTTGGCACGGGCGTAGGCAACGGCACCTTTGTAGGTGGCGTCGCTCATTTCTAAGGTCTCCAAATCGAAACGCTCGGTATACATGCCGCCCGACGTCATAGTGAGCACCTTGGATTGTGTCGCTGCATGTAATTGGGGGCGGAGTAGTTCAGTCAAAAGATATGGGCTGAGAAGTTGGACCGCGACAGTGAATTCATGGCCTTGAGGACTGAGTCGACGAGTGTTACTCAGGGCGCCTGCATTGTGGATGAGGATATCAATGCTCGGATACGAGGCAGCAACGCGTCGGGCAAGGTCAGCTGTCTTCGAGAGATCACCGAGGTCAGCTTGTTCTGCGACGGCGTTGCCACCGGCTTTTGAAATTTCTTCGACGATGGCCTTGAGGCGCGCCTCATCTCGCCCGACGCAGACAACGGTGCAGCCAAGCGCTCCAAGCTCTCGAGCAGCCTCGCGACCGAGGCCAGATGAGGCACCCGTTACGACGACAAGGCGACCAGAGGCGTCAGAGGGTCCTTCCCAATGAGCGAAGCGACGACGAAGGAGGGGGCCGAGTTTGGTGAAACTTCCGACCACAGAGGTTTCGAGAGCGTTATCAATCCACTGCCCAGTTGGGGACGACCTTGTGTTCGCGCTCATGTTGTGAGCCTAGGAGTTGTCAGGCTGGCGCCAGCGTCAGGATTGAGGCGCGAGTTCACGCACGGCCTCGGCCAGATCTCCCACCGGCACAATGAAGAGCACTGGTGTGGTCACGCCTTGTTCGACATAGCGCGCAATATGGGCACGACACTGGGCGTATGAGCCGTGGATGAGCAAGTCATCGACCACCTCGTCCGGGATGAGTTCAAGAGCAGTTCGGCGGTCGCCTCGCGACCAGGCGTCCCACATGGGCTCAAGAGCGGGACCGCGGCCCAGCCAACGATGAAACGCGGCGTAGACATCGACGTTGAGGTACGCCGCAATCATTCGTCGCCCGACCGATCGGGCAAGATCGGCGTCTTCGGTTGGAAGAACAAAAAGTCGAGCGACAACACCAATGTCCGCATTCGTCTCGTCAAGGACCGTGGGTACGTCATTGGCGCTGAGCCAATTGAGGATGACGCCGTCTGCCTCTTGACCGGCGAGGCGCAACATCCCAGAGCGCAGTGCCGCGAGGTAAATCGGCGGGGGATCGACGACGGGACGACTGAGTCGAAAGCCGCGCACATCGAAAGTGTCAAAGGAGCGCTCGATCTTGTTGCCCTCGAGCGCTTCTTTGAGAAAGCGCAAGACATCTCGAGTGTGACGGAAGGGCTCGACAAAGGGCTGTGCGTTCCAGCGTTCGACGATGACCGGACTCGATGCACCAATGCCAAGGATGAAACGACCAGGTGCTGCTTCGGCCATGGCCGCAGCGCTTTGAGCTAAGAGCGCTGGACCTCGCGTGAAGGTCGGGGCAATCGCAGTGCCTAAGCGAAGGCGTGGCTCAAAGGCCGATGCAAGGGCGAGGGGTGTAAATGCATCGGTGCCATCTACTTCTGATGACCACACGTCCGTGTAGCCGAGATCAGCGAGCGTGGAGAACCACGAGCGGTGCTCAGTGAGTGAGACGCCGTCGAAGGGAATGGTGATGCCGTAACGATGATGCACGAATCGAAGCATTCCACCACGAGTGTTCCGGCGCCAGTAGCCCCCAAAATTCGGAACTTAGATGCCGAAGTCGAGGCCTTTGGATGGGGGAGGCTCCATGCCAAAGCGCCGCATCCCTCGTTCAATCTGTTCAATCGTGGTTTCGACCACAGCGAGGCGCGCCAGATGTTTGGACTCGGCATTGATCACGTGCCACGGGGCATGGGCCGTATCAGTTTCAGCAAGCATGTCGTCAATGGCCACGACGTAGTCCTCTCGCCGTTCACGATTGCGCCAGTCCTCGTCAGTGAGTTTCCAACTCTTCAACGGATCGGTGCGGCGCGCTTCGAATCGCTTCAATTGCTCTTCCGAGGAGATATGGAGAAAGAATTTGATGATGATGATGCCTTCGACGACAAGCGATTCTTCAAACCCATTGATTACTTGATAGGCGCGCAGCCAAGAGCCTGGTGCCGTGAGTTTTTCAACTCTCTCAACCAGGACTCGGCCATACCAGGTTCGATCAAAAACAGACATTCCCCCAAGTCCAGGAAGTGATGGCATAAAACGCCACATGAAATGATGACGTGCCTCTCGCTCGCTGGGTGGGCCGAAGGGCGCCACGGTGACGTGCCGAGGATCGAGCGGGTTGACGAGTCGACGAATTGCCCCTCCTTTGCCCGCCGCGTCCCATCCCTCAAAAAGGACCAAGACCCCCGGGCCAACTCCTTGGTCACTGAGGAGACCTCCGGTCATGAGACGCAAATGCAACAGGTGTCGCTGCGCGGCGAGAAGGCGTGTTTCGGATTCCGCTTTTGATAATGGAGGGAGCGGTTCAATTGAGTCGAGGCGAATGCTCATTGCTCCATTCAATCTGATTCATGCAGAAAAAGACAGAAGCGCTGGCAGTGGCGCCAGCGCTTCTGTCGAAAATCGGTCGTTGTGGGGAAACGACTCAGGCAGTTTCCTTGCCGTGGAGCGCCACGTTGGCCAGAGCTCCCAAGATGCCGCCAACGAGGGGGGCAACGATAAACAGCCAGACCTGCTTCAGTGCTTCGCCTCCAACGATGAGGGCCGGGCCAAAGCTTCGTGCCGGGTTGACGGAGGTACCGGTCAATGCAATGCCGACGAGGTGGATCACGGTCAAGGTCAATCCAATGGCAATGCCAACGATTGCAGGGTGTCCGGCTTTCGACGTCACCGCCAAAATCACAAAGATGAAGACCGCAGTCAAGATGACTTCAACGAGGAATGCACTGCCGACGTTGAGGTGCGTCATGGAGAGCGATCCGTAGCCGTCGGCCCCAAGTCCGGTTTGTGTGCGCGAATAGGCGGGCGACCCTGAAAGCGTCAGCCACAACACAAGAGCGCCTGCGATGCCGCCAAGAAATTGTGCGACCCAGTAGCCGATGGCTTCTCCGAGTTGTATGCGGCCTGCGACCAGCGCACCAATGGTGACCGCCGGATTGACGTGGCAGCCGGAGACTGAACCGATGGTGTAGATCAGGCCCATCAGGACAAGGCCGAAGGCGAGTGCAGTGGCGACAATGCCAGCAGCAACGCTTCCCCCGTCGAATCCAAAGCCGAACATCAAGGTGGCGACACCACACGCAAAGAAGACGAGGATGGCGGTGCCGAAGAATTCAGCTGCCAGTTTTCTATTGAGATTCATTCTGGGTTTCTCCATTCACCTAGAGCGCCACACAATCGCAGCACTTCTCAGTGTACGAATATTCCCCGTTCATTTGGTGGTTCTCAGGGACGCCAACGAAACTCTGGGTGGCGTCGCTCTTGAAAGGCAGCGAGTCCTTCAGAAATGTCCGACGAGCCAAGAGCAACAGCTTCCCAATAGGTTGCAGTGGCCGGCGAGATGGAACCGGAGAGCGTGAGATCGTTAATCATGGCATTGGCTGCGAGCTGCGTCACAAGAGAGCGACGCAGCACGGTGGCGACGAGATCGTCCACGGCAGTGTCAAAGTCAGTTTCGTCAACCACGCTGTCAACGAGACCTAGACGCAGCGCCTCGGGAGCGTCAATGAGATCGGCGGTCAGGAGCAATCGCCGCGTGGCGCCCGCACCAACGAGAGCGACCGTTCGCGCAATCGAGTCTGCAGGGTAGGAGAGCCCGAGTTTGGCAGGAGTAATGCCAAAGCGAGCGCTCGATGTGGCGAGGCGAAGGTTGCACGAGGTAGCGATCTGGCAGCCGCCACCGATGCAATTTCCCTCTATCGCAGCGATGGTGACGAGAGGAGCATGGACGAGCGCATCTTCGGCCGCCGCGTTCGCGGCTCGATAGCCCTCCGGATCATGCGTATCGACGAGTTGCAGCCCCAACGCGTTGATATCTGCTCCCGCACTGAAGTGCCCCCCTTTGCCTCGCACGACGAGAACTCGGGCACCTTGTTGGTAGGCGGTTGCAATCAGATCAGGAATTGCTCGCCACGTGTCAAGGTCGAGCGCGTTGTGTTTGTCGGGTCGGTCGAACCACAAAGTTGCTCGTTCGCCGTCGAGAATGAGTTCGGCAGACAGGTCGCTCACTGTGTTCTCCTCCTTGCGAGTGGCCAGATGGTGACCTTAGATCAGAGCGTGCATCCATTGGCTCCCGGTGAAGCCGAGAGGGCAGCGTTCTAGCGATCGGCGGCGGCGTCTGCAGCGAGTCGAGGGTCGCGTCTGCGCAAAATGGCGTAGGCCACCGAGGTCCCAACAATTAATCCGAAACTCAAGCCACCAGCAATCAGGACGAAATCGGTGAAGTCCTTGAATGACTCGAGGAGGTTGCCACCGGCTGCTGTCGTGAGGCCACGAAGCGCCATGGAGCCAACCGTTAAGACGAAGACGCCACCCAAGATGATGACAAGAGACGGGGGGCGAGAGGGACTGCGAGCCAGCAACGTCCCCAAGATGGTCAGTACGGCGGCGGCTACAAAGGTGCCAGCAGGCGCGCCAAAGAGCCAGGCGAAGAGCAGTTGGACGCCAAAGGCGACGTAAACGCCAAGCAGGAGCCACAGGGTGTCTTTGGCTCGGGCGCAGAAGATCAGCACCATCCCGAGAGTGAAGGGAATCCACGCCGCAACTGAAATGCCCCACGGAATGTTGTTGACAGTGGTCGAACTGACAAGTGCGTGCGTGCTGACCCCCGTGAGGGCGGCTCCGACAAGGACACCTCCGGCGAGTTGAAAGAGGACGAAAAAAGATTGGGCGAGTCGAATCGTGCCCACGGTGAATTGACCGACGGCAATTTCTGCGGCGGCGGCGCAGAGAAAGTCTCCTGGGATCATCACGAAGAGAGCTGGCACCATGACGAGGACCGGTCCGCCGCTGACATGGTGGATATGGAGGACGCCAAAGCCAACGAGTGCCACGGCACTCGACGCGACAAGAGGCAGCATCACCCGAAGCATTTGAATACGTTCGCCAATCAGGTACACCACTGCCATGACGGCGCCCAGGATGAGCGAGACGCCGACTTCAGTCCAGTTGGCTTGAATACTGGGTGCAAAACCAGCAGCAAACAGCATGACGCCAAGAAACCGAGCCCACCAGGGGAAGGGAGCGCGACTTTTTTCAATCGCTTCGAGCTTCTCCAACGCCTCCTTAGCGCTGAGGGCGCCGTCGCTGATTGCGTTGGAAAGCAGTTTGAACTCGGAGAGCATGTCGAGGCGCTCGAGACTTGGTTGGGCATGCACGACCGAATTCGTTTGGGTGCCGTCGGCATGCGTCACCACGAGGAGCAGGCCTTCCATCGTGACCATGGTCTCGACAAGAGCGCCATAGATGCTGCCGATGTCTCGCATGGCTGCTTGAAGGTCGAAGGTGCCCTCGGAACTATTGCGGAGCAGGAATTTTCCAACTCGGCGGAGCAAGACGTCGATCTCTTGGACGCTGTCTCGGCGAACACGCGGAATCATGAGTGATGACTGTATCGCTGAGAAGTAGCCTGTCCTTGGATTACTTCCATGCCCTTATGTTGACGCAGCCAACAATCGTGACCACAGTTATCGGTGCTCGCGCCGTGGTCGTGATCTCAATCGCAGGTGCCTTTGTCTTCGGTATTTCGGGAGGCTTAGCTGCAATCAGGGCTCGTCTTGATCTTTTCGGGGTGATGGTGCTGTCACTCACGGTTGGACTAGCTGGGGGCACCCTTCGAGACATCTTGCTTGGCGATCGACCGCTCGGGCTCTTTGATTGGAGAGTCGTTCTCGCTGCAGTGGTCGCTGGCTTCGTGGCGCTGGCGCTCAGGAACCCTCTTGACCGCTGGCAGGCATCCATCGATGTGTTTGACGCCATTGGGCTCTCCTTGTTTTGTGTTCTTGGGACCGACATCGCACTCCAACACCACGCCGGACCGGCGCCTGCAATCCTTCTCGGCGTCGTGACGGCGACTGGCGGTGGAGTGGTGCGAGACGTGTTGCTCCGCAAGATTCCAGAAGTCCTTCGCCAAGGCCTCTATGCCGTTCCTGCGCTTCTTGGATCCGCGGTGATTGCCGTGAGTTATCAGTTTCACCACAGTGCACTTTGGATCTATGTTCTCGCCGCTGGTCTTTGCTTGAGCGTTCGATTGCTGGGGATGTATTTCAACATCAACCTCCCCGTCGCACCTTTGCCTTCAAGCGAAGAACGGGCGACCTGATCGCGTCGTCACATCCGGAAGGATCTCACTTCCTGCGCGAAAGCGCAGCACCCTATAGTTTGAGACCTGAAGTAGTTGTAAGAGGGGGAAAAGTGGAAAAGCGCGCGTTTGTCACGGGGGCCAGTCGGGGGATTGGAAAGGCCATTGCTCTCGACCTTGCTCGAGCTGGTTGGGATGTCGCCATTGCAGCTCGCACGCTCCACCGAGGGGATCCGACCTTGGATCACACGATGAGCATCCACCAGCCCGACACCACACCCCTGCCGGGAACCCTCGAAGAAACGGCTGAACAAATTGCCGCACTCGGCCAACGCTCGCTTCCGGTGCGCCTCGATCTCTTGGATCTGAACTCAGTCGACGAAGCCGTCACCACGGTATTGCAAGAGTGGGGCGGCATCGACCTCGTGGTCAATAACGGTCGACACATTGGCCCTGGGTTGATGGACACCATTCTCGACACTCCGGTCGAGGAGTACGACAAGTTCCTCCGAGCCCATGGAACCTCGGCGATTCGCATTATCCAACTCACCTTGCCCGGCATGCTGGAGCGTGGCTACGGAACCTTCGTTACGATCACCTCGGGTGCTGGCTACGACTTCTATCCCGTGAATGGTCCCGGAAACGGTGGTGGTTCGGGGTTGGGCTACCGGATTGCCAAGGCTGCTGGTCATACGCTTGTCGGCAGCATTCTCGCCGAATATGGCAGCCAGGGCATTCGTGCCTTCAACGTCAATCCCGGCTACGTCCGCACCGAGCGCAATTCACTTGCCGCAGAGCTCACGGGGATGGATCCAAACCTCGGAGCCCCACCCGAAGCCATTGGAGCAGCGGTGACGTGGTTGGTCGAACACAGCGAAGCCAATGACTTGCAGCGCCAAAACATCGACGGGCAAGACATCGCCCTCGAGCACGACTTGGTGGCAGATTGGCGTGCTGCACCATGACGAGTTGCAGCTCGATGGAGGCTCTGTGGTGGTAGGCAAAACTAAGCCAGTC
>Ga0164296_1005407_pt1 | contig 11210 bp, 7 predicted proteins | sample GEODES057metaG_FD_113533 | JGI IMG/M metagenome (GOLD analysis project Ga0164296, IMG submission 113533) | Dystrophic lake water microbial communities from Trout Bog Lake, Wisconsin, USA - GEODES057 metaG | ecosystem: Environmental > Aquatic > Freshwater > Lake | place: USA: Trout Bog Lake... | reverse complement strand
GCAACAACGGCGGTGTCGTCTTCAACGCCGGCGTCGTCGCCTAAAGGCCGCATGCCAAGCATCGACGCGTGCGTAACGCAGTGCATTGCGCCGTCAACGCCGAGCTTGCTCGCGCTTTTTAGAACCGTGCTCATTCGCTCCTTGTGTGCGTTTGTAGGAGACGCACACAAGATAGACGTCGACGTCAGCCCCAGTGCCGCAACATACTGCCGCGCCATGCGATCGCACTGATAGGTTTTGCCAGCGCCAGCAATTGTAGCAAAGACCATGATCTTGCGCAGACGGCACAAGTTGATTGCAACATCCTCGTTGCTTCCAGTTGGTAGCGAAGGCAAGAAGTCAAACGTCGGTGTGCGCGGACAGTAGCGCGGAAGCATGGGTGGTCGGCGCCACGTCGACGTCCAGTAGAAGTCTGGATTTGTAAGCTTCTCCGAGTAGATGGTCTTGGACACGTACTGCAATAGCTCAGGATGCGGCCCAGGCTCAAGCGGGAGAGTGTGATATTTGTCCGCTGGAACCTCTTCGACATGCCATGACCCGAGCGGCTTATTGGACTTATCGCCGCCTTCGAGCGACCACACGGCGCGCTCTTCTTGCATCGGTGTCGGGTGGCGCCAAAACAAACAGTCTGTCTTGACGCCAATCAAAACAGCCGAAGGGAACGTAGCACGCGTTGCACGTGCGCGCTCGTACAAGCGTGTCGCAGCTTCGTCCAAGATGTAAAAATAAAGAAGCGAGTGCATGGTCGTCAGCTGCGTACGTGCCCGCCGTCGCACCTCGTACAGCCTGACGTCCGGATTTACAAACGTCTTGGTGCCGTCAGCTTCGGTAACTTCCGATTGTGCTCGAAAAAATGGAAGCGTTGCCTGTTCGAGCGAGTACGTCGGTCGCATCGCAAAGCGCGTGCGTGCACGCTGCGTCTCGACGCGCAGCGTCTCAAGCTTGTCCTGCTCTTCAACAGCAAACTTGACTGCCGCTGCCATATCATCTTCGTCGGGGTTGGCTAGCATGGTAGCAATTTGAGGCGTAGCATTGAGCTTGGCGTATGTCTCGCGCCGCGTCTCAGACTCGTCGCGCTCTGCCTTGTCAGCAGCAGCAAACACAGCATCTGCCTCTTCCTTGGTAGTGCACACGGAAACGTGAGACGACGCGCGCGTGACGCGCCCAGTCAAGCCAATGGCGCTGTTAATCAACAGCTTTCCAATGGATCGTGACAGCGCCGCTCCGCCGTTTTCATCAGAGCCAGTAAAGCGTGTATTCATCACCTTTGTCACCGCAATCGCGTGTGGCGCAAGCGACTCTAGACGCGAAGGGCGTACCCGACCGGTAACCACCCACGCTGACGTGGAACGGGGTATGCTCGCAATCTTCTTGAGACGCCGCGCAGATACTAAATTCGCGCCAGGGTGAAGCAGCAGCCCCAAATCAAGCGGCTCTTCGCCTTCTTCCGGTAAAAGCAAACTCTCCCTAGCATTGCCGTCATAAGTTCTGAACGTTTCCATCAGAAACAGCGCGTACGGATCTTCGTCTGCGATTCGCATCCACCGCTCTGCCATCTCCTTTTCGGTGTCGTGGACATACCGAGCGCGGTTGAAGCCATAGACCTCGTTGTCAAAGAGATCGAATTGGCCAAAGCATGGAAGCTTGCCCTTCATCACGCCTGTCTCGTCGGCGAGCGCCATGAGACACGACGTGTAAAAGCGTACCGCGTCATGCGACGTGACGACGTCGCCGTCCTTGACATTTCCAGCGCCACCAGAAAAGCCTCGCACCAGCGGCAACGGCCACAGCCCACGGTCGCTAATAGCGCCAAGCACAGACGTAGCAAACGCTGCAGGGCGCTTGATCAGCGCAGACTTGTACGAGTCGTCGTACGCATGGAAGTCGACTTCCCAGTTTCCATGTGGCGTCGACACTAGATGCGGCGCCAAAAACGTAGACGTCAGCAGCGCGCGGCAACGCAAGATAAGCTTCCACATCTCATCGTGCTGTATAACACGATGCGGGACAGCGCCTTGTACACCTTCGAATCCTGCCATCGCCGAGCGAAAGACGACACGGCGACACAGCATCGCCTCGGTCATTTCGGGTGGGCTTGGCAGTGCCGCTATCTCAGTGTCTGATGGCTGCTCAGACCCGGTCGCCTTCTTCAGGTAATTCGCCAAACGAGTGCGTGCAGCTTCAAGCGACTTGACGGCGTGCTTCTTCATCAGCGATAGCGCCATCTTTTCTGACGCCGTGCGAGGCTCGTGTTGCACCATCAGCTCGGCGTCGTCATTGGCAATGCGCTCTAGAGTAGACGCTGCCAGCTTCAATGAAAAACTAGCTCGGTACTCATCCAACTTGACGTTTGGAAGCGTAAGCGCAACCAAGTCGCCGTCGGCGTTATAGGTTGGTTGAGGGCGCACAGACGCGCGCGTGCCAAGCACCATTGCCTGGCGAAGCTCTTCCAGCGGCTCGTCGACTGAGATGACAATGGTGGACGACGTCCAGTCATTAAAGATGTTGCCAGCACCCCATGGGAAGTCTGAGACGTAGCAGTACGCAGGCGTGCGCACATACGTCGATGGCGCTAAAGCTTGTGCCACAGCGCCAGCAAAGTCGTCGACGCTACGACTTGCATTCGTAGCGCCGTGAGGAGCACCGCTAGCATCGCTCTTGGGTGGCGCTGTGAGCATCGCTCGGACACGTGACGTCGCCGGACCTTTGGCAGACGTCTCTTGCTCTGGCGCGTACGTCGACGGAGGCAACAACGCCCACGTATTGAACGACTCGTCAGCGAGGTTCCATGACGCTTGGATGTCTGCCGCCGTCGGCGTCTCCTTAGGGTCGTTGAGCTTGTAGTATGCTCGAATGGCAGCAGGGGCAAGCTGACGCAGCGACTCGTTGTTTGCGAGCGCAAACGTCATATGATTGCCCGTGACGACGACGAACGTCGAATTCTTAACGCGGTCGCTTGCCGGTAGGTGCGAGATCGCGCGGATAATCTTGCCGTTGCCGTCGACGCAAAACAGACGCTCGTCGTGGCGCTCGAACCATGCCTTGAGCTCAGCGCCGGTGATGCCGAATGCCGCGTCGTCGCCGGGATCTTCGAAGGTCCAGTGCTCGCCAGATGCCGCGTCGCCTTGCACCAAGTAGCTGTAGCGCGCTTCCCATGACTCGAGATTCGCGGCGCGGCGGCGTAGCCATGTCTCGTTACGCAACGATACGCCGCGGACGATCTGCCCGTAACGTGCCTCCCAGCGTTGGCGGTCAAACCATGCGCGCAACGCCGGTCGTGAGACGTTGCCGAATGGATACCGCGCCGGCGTCGCCGCAGCCGCAAGATACGCTAGCTTGGCGAAGCGGGTGTGGATGATATCGATGCCGCACTGGCCGCCCAGGACCGTGCCCGCGTAGACCGCATCTTGTAGCGGCGTGGTAGGACGAACGAAGGTGATGTCTTGCAGCGGGATCGACGTGTACGACGTCGCCGTGTGGATTGGAAGAACCGCATCCGACGAAGATCCAGCGTATCGCATCGCCGACGCCGGCGTGAACGCGCCACTGCCGCGCGCCGCGCGGAGAATGCCCACGGTGCCAGAACCTTCTTCGACGGATGCGTACATGACGGCGATGGTGGCGAATGTCTTGTGATCTTGCCATAGCCGCGTGTCGCTTTCCAGCAGCGCTTGAAGCGCCTCGAGAAACTCGCTCATCACTGGGTCGTCGGTAATAAAGAGCGGATCTTGGAGCGACAGGAATGGTGGCTCGGCGTTCTCTTGCTGCTCGATCTGGTACGCTTCCAGCTCGACGAGGTCGGAAATGGCGACAACGTCGCGGGGGATGGCGACGCGCCAACGGCGGTGGATACGCCACGCCGGCGCGCGCGGAAGATCCAGCATGTAAAACGGCAGCACCCCTGCCGTAGCGGCAGCAGATGCCGTCGTCGGCTGCTGCGCCGCGGCGGGAACGGAGGAGAGCGACAGGTAGATGCCGATATCGATCTCCGTAATGCCAGGCGCCGTCGGATCGCGAGCCGAGTGGCGGTCGCCCCAAGGCAAAAGTGCGATGGGCGCCGGATTCGGCGCCAGCGACGGCGCGAATTCGTACGCGTTACTCAGCACATGATAATATGCGTTGGTGTGCATTCTTTTGTGGTGAAAAAGAATGAAAATACGAGAGAATGCGCGAGTATGGGCGTTCATTGAATTTTCTGGTTCCACTGGCAGCGCTCGAGCAGCGACGTGATGGCATCAAATCCGCTCCCCGGTGCAATGTATCGCGTGAACAGCCGCGACGGCGACGACAGAATCGATGCCTCGCTAATATCGAGCAGCTTTGACAGGTCGTCCAAAAAGAAAACGAGGCGACCGATGTTGGTGACGTCACGCTTGCACTCGTGATAGCCGTTGGCGCAGCACGCGTCCAGCTCTCCAAGCTGACTCTTGTCACATGGCAACGACCGCCATATACGCACAAGCGCAATATCGGTAACAACTTCTAGCGCGCCGCGATGGCCATCCTCGAGGTCGTCGTGGGCGCGGATGCTGCCCGTGTAACACACCAGGTAATCACTGAAATACGACAAAGGATGCACAGCATCTTCATCAAAAAGAGTAGCAACGTCCATTGTAAAAAACATGTAGTGTAGACGTTTGAGTCTACTTGGTAGTGCGGCGTTTCTTATAATACTTCACGAGGTTGAAGCTCTCTCCAGGATAGCCGCGACGCTGCGCCTTGGACTTGACGTTTGCCTTGATTTTGGCCTTCTCCGCCGCGATAGCCTTGTACATTGGCGCATCAAGCTTGGCGATGCGCTCCACGTCCACCTTCCACTCAAGCGCCATGCGCTCCTTGTCTCTCTGCCAGGCAGTCTCGTAGCGATGGTTGACGTCCTTCATCTTCTTGTTCATGATCTCCTGGTAGATGCCTTCCTTCTCGTCGTCCGGAAGCTCCCAATAGTTGGGGACGTGCGTCTGCATGTACTTGTCGGTGTAAGGCGCCTTCTTGCGTGGTGCTTCGACGGTTGCCGCAGCCGCGGTGCTTGCCTTCGCCTTCTCCGCCTCCGCGGCAAAGAAGTCGTCAAACGTAACGTCCGTCATGCTTGCGTTAGTCTCCTGCACCAAGGAAGCAGAGACGGCGACGGCACTTGCGAGGCAGGGACACGCGGGTGACTGGTCGCTCAGACGGGACTGTGTGTGCTTGTGTGTGTGGTTGCGACATAGACGGCGGTACAGACGGAGTTACAGACGCGTCCGTCTGTACCGCCGTCAGAACCAGTCTAGAGTGAAGAGCAAAAGCTCTGTGAGCCAGCCCAGTGCTGTCTAAGTCACGCGTAACGGCGTGTCTGTCAAGCCCCAGTGTGTGTATACTAGCGTGTGGGGCATACCACACAACTGTGTCAGAGGCAACTGTGTGGTATGCCCCACATACTAGTAAGATCAGACTGGGGCACGGCGGGGTCGGCCGTGTGCATGACATAGAAATGGCCGGCGCGGCCAAGTCACTCACGGCACTTTTTGCTTTTGGGATTAGACAGACACAGACAGGAATAGACGGCCGCTTCAGACGGCTCCGTCTGAACGCATCAGTTAAGCTGTGTATGTTCACTTGTCCGCGCCGGACTCTGCCGTTTCGTCGTCGCCGTCAAACAGCTGACGAGCGAGCGTGTCGTCGATCGCGTCTGCGTCGAGGGCCTTGCTTACACCGCTAGACGGGCGCTTAGACGGCGGAAGCTTGTCGTCGTCGCTGTCGTCCACGTCATTGGTGGGAGGACGCTTCGCTGGGCGACGAGGCGCCGCTGGGACGGGCCGCTGCGCAGCGACGTTTTCTGCCTTGATTGGAGTTGGCTGTGGCGCCGGCGGCAGCGGCGGCAACGCTCCCACAGCTTCAGACGCAGCCTTGAAGACTTGGACGGCGCGCTTAGACGCGCCGTTGAAGAGCGCACGGCGCTTGTCGTCTGCGTCCTTCTGAAGGCGTGCCTCCTCCTTCTCTGCGTCGACGACGTAACGCCACGCCAGTGGAACGCGGTCAGGCACCCACAGCTCGCGCGACGTCAGCACCACCGACGCCATGCTTGTCAGCGGGAGCACGACGACAGACTTGACGAAGACGTCGAGTGTGATAGACGGCGGGTCGCAGCTGATGCGAATGCGCCGCGGCGCGAACTCGGTTGGGATGACGACTGAGTAGCGTGCCGGAAGGTCACCCCCTGTCCAGTAGCCGCCGTCTGACTTGCGCATGCTTCCAGTAACAACCGAGAACATGGGCGCTTCAGACGCCGCCTGTGACGACTCAGACGGCGACAAGTGCCACAGGTTTGCCGGTGACGCGTTGCGCGGCGGAACAGACACGCCGTCGTTCTCAAAGAGGTCGACGTTGGTGACCATCGTCACCCGCGTACGCTCACGGGTGTTCGCTTGACGAACACCGCCAACGACGTACGGGGGATCGTTGTCAGGCGTCCACGTCTCAGTAGACGCGTCGTAACCCTCACTTAAAAAGGGACTACGCGACAGGAGACCGAGCGCGCGGAAGTTGAACGCCGGTAGACGCGCACTGGTCGCACTAGCAGGACCGACGTCGTCCGCAGAATCTGCCGCCGCGGCACGATCCGTCTTGGAGCGATAGAGGAAGCCGGTGAAGATGCTGCGGAGGAAGCTTAACGCCCCCGCAGCACCCTCGCGGGTGAACGCCTTGCGATACTGCGTACCCAGCGTGCCGACGTCGGCGACGCCCGCAGCGACGACCGTCGACACGTTGCCAGCGACGCCAGAGTACTTGCCCAGCTTGTAGATAGCGTCGAGTGCGTTGGCAACGACGCCCAGCGCCCAGTCGTCGATTGCCTGGGCGGCGGCACGCGCGCGTGCCAGCGCCTCAGTCGCGTGAACCGGAGTACGCGACAGCTCCTCAAGGCCGTCGGGGCTTGGAGACGGCGCGTCGCTTCCAGACGGCACCAGCTGCGTTGATGACGCAGCAGGCGACACTGTGACGCTTGCGGGGAAGACGTCGCGGACGTCGCTTGACACGACAAGTGAAAGGATGTCACTTGACCCAGATCCGTTGGTCGCCGTCGCCGAATCTGTCGCCTTGGTACCAGGCGCGAAGGGGCGAAGTGGGAAGAGAAGGAGCCCCGGAACGCCCGTCAGCACCGTCGTCATCATCGACCCAGCAGACCAGATGGAGATGATCCTCTTAGACGCCACGGCGGAAGACTTGGTCGAGAGCGCTCCGCCGCTATTTCCACCAGCGGCGGAACGCGCGTTGATCTTGGTAAGATACGAATCATATGTCATGATCGGCGCCGCCGAGTAGAGCTTTGCGACGTCGTCCTTGCTTGTGATCGTCGACAGCGCGATGACGTTGTCGGGGTAGTGCGGGCCTATCGCACCGGCAGACTTGGCGGCGCCATCGGCGCTGGGTAGCAGCGACGCTGACGCGATCTTGCGAAGGGAGAGATACGGCACCAACGCGCTGTCGCTCTCGCCCTCCTTCTTCGAACCTTGCTTGCTTCCCACTGTAGTGGTGATGATCTTGGTGACCTTGGCGGGTGGCGCAGCAGGCGGGTTGCTTGACGCCGAGCTAGGCGCGACCTTGGGATGCGCGGCGGCCTGCAAGCAAACGAGCACACGCAAATCCAAAGATAGAATGGCATATACACACGAAATACACACAATCCGCGCACGCAGAAAACTCACATCAGTCTTGGATGACTTGGACATTCTGACTGTGGGTTGAGGTAGGGATAAGAGGGTGTTGGTGTGGGTTTATACGCGTGACCAGGAGCACACGCGGCTTCCTCTGGAAACAGAAATGCAGCGGTTGGCCACAAGCGGCATAGAAACGGCAATATCACCGCCAATCCGCCACGATTCTCCCTGCTTTCAAGCTCTGTTGCACTGCAACAATACTGCTTAGTGCAAAAATGTCGTCGCTGGACCAGAAGATGATGGACGACAAGCTTTTCTCGCTGCTCCTGCGCACGCGCAGCCTGGAGCGCGAAAACATGTCGCTCAAAGCAGACGTTGCGGGGCTCCGCGCCCAGCTCGCAAATGTCGAGGCAAATGTTACAAGTATTACAACTGCCTTTAAGGAGCAAATGCTGGCGAAGATGGCGTCCTTCGAGGCAGAAGTGCTGCTCAAGTTTTCTTCTCGCGCTACGGCAGAAATGCCAGCGCCCGCGGCCGTTACCGACGACGTACCACCCCCCCGTGCCCCTCCCGCACCTCGAGCGCCCCGTGGACGTCCTGTTATCGTCGATACGATTGTCGTCGACACGAGCACTGAGCCCTATGCCACCAGGACGTCGACAAGTCTCGAGATCCGCCCTCGTTGGAAATATCTGGAAACGGTTGCGACGGGAGCACCCGTCCCCGCTGCCGCCAAGTCTACTGCTCTGCCTCCCCCACCTCCGCCTCCAACTGCTGACACATCCTTCGACGAAGATGCCGACGACGACTCGGATGACGACGACGGCGAAGAGCTTGCAGGGATGGAAGATCGTCGACGCAAGCTCGAAGCTGCGGCGCAGCGGTCCAAGATTAAGAAGCAACGTGTCGTCGTCGACGCGCCAACTCGCCCACTCGTCGACATCACCAACTGGCTGTACGGAATCACGTCTTATGAAGAGCTTCCGCCTGCGTCTGCGAGCGACCGCGTTCAAAAGAAGTTCATCAACGGCACGCTCAAGGAGTGCACGTGGTCAAACCGGCTTGCCGAGCAGGACGCATACATCCAACGGTACAACGTATCCAAGCTCGCCGCACTGCAAGCGACGTATCCGCCGCATCGCTTACTGGCTGGCTTCGCTAAGGCGCTCGCCGTCTTGCCGACGATCCAGGTGGTGATGGACGGCGAGCAGGCAATCACACGAGGGGCATACGACTTCTGGGTCCCCGACGTGCTCATCGAGTGCAGCGGCGGCAGCATGGAGTCATACGCCAAGACACAGGCTCCGCTCATTGCCGCGTGCACGTACCTGTTTCTAGCGGAAGCAGCACGCTGCTACAAGGCATCTCCAGGCGGACCAACGACGAATCTTATTATCGCGGCGCATATCCTCGACACCGGCTCGGAGGACGCCAACTTCACCTCTGACAAACAGGTTGAAGCGTTTCGCCATATCTGCAAGCACACGAAGAAGGCCAAGACGGCGATCGAAGCGTATCTTACGCCGATGAAGATTCGTCAGCTCGTCGCATCAACGCAGCACGCCACCAAGAAGATTTCGCAGCTTTCCAGCGCCGTCAAAAAGACAATCGGAGGACTGCAAGAGCTTATCAAGAACGCGTTCAAGGAGGAAGACGTCGCAGAAGAAACGCAAGAAGCCGAAAAGTTTGACGACGATGAAGGTCTCATCTTTGACGGCTCGACGTCTCCTGTCCTCATTCGCCCGCAGCCAACGTACCCGTCAGGAATGATAGCGCGCGACTCGCCACGAGCCCAGCGCCTCGATCAAGCGATCATCGATTCTTGGTACGAGCCTCAAGAACCCCCGCGCCCGGAGCTGATTCCGGCTGCCGACCTCGAAAAGGAGCTGTGGTGAAAATGGCGTCCCGTTTTCATGCCGATCGCATTTATATTTCATACCCACATCCAACTGGATTGTGTGTGAAAAAAATGGAATCGGTTGACATTGCTGTAAATAAAGAAAATGAGAAGGAGGCGGCTGACGCACTTGTGCAGTTGTCGCAGAATGAGAATCCAGTCAAACCAGCAATGGTGTACACGCCAGAGACACTGCTGCTCAACATGGGCGCCACGTCTCAGGATCTGTTCATTGTGCGCTTCCTGATTCACTTTAATGACATCGAAACGCCATGCCCAGAGCGCTTCCAATGGGCTGACACGACGGCGCTTGCACAAGGCATCACGACGCTGACAGATCTGACGGCTCCCGCGGAAGGCTTGCCCCTGCGCAAATGCATGGATCGAGCGTTGGATATCATCAACGTCATCAAAGAGAAGGTCGAGTGCACGCTGACACCCATGTCGCTGCGCGAACGCATCCAGATTGACGATTGGATGAACAAGCAGAGCGGCGGGCCAAAGCACCTCATTCTATACGGCAGATCGCTGCAGCCGCTGTTCGAAACGCTGTGGACCAACCCGCTGTTTCTGTCAACAAAACCAGTGCTCGTGAACTCACTGTATGTCACGTTTACCGCGGTTACAGCGTAGCCACCTCCGTGCAACACGGATTCTCACATCTCTGTATCCTTGCGACGCCAACGACCATGATGTGTGTCACATTGGCGTTCTTCCAATCACCGACGTCCATCCAGTACGTATCCGGAGTAAACTGAAAGAAAGCGTCATTGCCAAAGTGATCCTCCAGTTTGCACGAGAACTTGATCGTTTGAAGATCGTAGGGCTGCCCAAACTGAAGAACGTATCCACGCTGCGCCTCTGCTGCCCAGTTGCGGAACTCGTGGTCGTAGACCTCGTGCAGCTTGTCCATCGCACGATCCTTGGTGCTATACGTGTCGTAGATCAGATCGATGCGATCAGGATACCGGTACCCCTCGAACTTGGTCGGCGTGATGACGACGTGGTACTCCTTGTCACCCGGTTTCGTCTCCACCTGGAATTTTCCAATCCGGATCGCGTATATCGGTGAAAACGTAAACGTTTCGTCATCGTATTCACACTCTTCCCCGCTTTCATCGTCAGTAAACGGATACTTCATTTTGAAGTAAAAATGGAGTCGGAAAATGATGAATCGTTGACGCGCAATACGTCGTCGTACTGGGGCTCACTTGCCGACGTCCTCTGTGACCACGTCGAACGCTTCGTTGGTCCTAAGTACGTGTACACGGCTGTCATAGCTACTCACTACTGTGACATGACAGAAGACGAACGACAGCAAGGAAAGATATTTTTGCGTTGGACTAACTATACAGGTCTTGTCTTCTCATCCTTCGACAAGGCGCGTCAACACGTCATCAAAAGGATAAAGAATAAGAAGCGTGTCATGATCGAGTACCACGGATTCAACGGTTACGAAGGAGACCAACACACTATCGCATATCCAGGAATGAGATTTGGTCGTCCTCCCGCAAAAGACGTCGTTCTTGTCTTGTCTATAATAGAATCATCAAGCTGGAATTCGACGTTTCTTGGAGTGATGAAGATACCAATCAATTGAATATCCATTTCAAGTGCCGTTCGATTTCTTCTTGCAGTAGAATTCCAGCGCCACGCGAGTTCCACCCGTGTTCGAATCGACT
>Ga0164296_1005402_pt1 | contig 11217 bp, 14 predicted proteins | sample GEODES057metaG_FD_113533 | JGI IMG/M metagenome (GOLD analysis project Ga0164296, IMG submission 113533) | Dystrophic lake water microbial communities from Trout Bog Lake, Wisconsin, USA - GEODES057 metaG | ecosystem: Environmental > Aquatic > Freshwater > Lake | place: USA: Trout Bog Lake... | reverse complement strand
GCTCAAAATCCGGCCGCGGCAAATCAATCGGCTCCTCCAACCTTCCCAGGTTGGTCGAGCAATCCAGTTGCCCGTTGCGGATCCGTCCCGCGTCCTTCAAATATTCCGATTGGAAAATCAGCTTGTGGAAGTATTTCATCTCCGCGTCCGAGCAATACGCATACGGAGAAGCATTCAGCGCCGACAGCACCACCCGCGCCTCGCTCGATACGCTGTCCGCCATCGCCAGCGCGTGGTCCGTCTGGTCGCCCAGCGCCGTCACTTCATGTTTAATGATGTAGTTTTTCCCCAGCAGATATGCAGTAAAAATGCCGCACACGGCCACCACTACCGTGGCCATCACTGTCACCAGCACTCGCTGATGGAATGTGCGCATCTTACGCCTCTACTGCGTCGCCCATCCTGCGGGCTGTGGGGGAGCAGTTACCGATGCAGTAAAGTGTAGACCTATTCCCCTAAATATCAAGCACTTTCCTTTTGCGTTCTTGCCTCTCCCCTTCGCACATCCCACATCGCAAAAAGTAATCCGGCCGCTGGCCACCCATTACAAATCCAACACACATCGCGCACCCCATCCATCGCCGCTGTTGCGATGGATAGAACACCCGCACCCGTAGTACAGTTGTCATCAAATGGCTGCCCCACCCGCCCCGACGTTACGGTGATTAACCCATGAAAAGCCAAGTATCTAAGCGGATATGGTTTACGGCGATCATACTGAGCTTTCTCCAGAGTGCATGGCCGCAGAGCCGCACATATGTTGGCTATCGCGAAGCATTGAAGTCACAACATAAGATGCGATGGACCAAATTAAGACAACAGCGTCAACTGACAAACTTACAACTCTTGAGGTCAAGAACAATAAGGCAAACGGAGATGCGTGGTTAAAACAAAAGGCTGCCGCAGAGAAGGCGGCGGCTGAAGCTGCGGCTAAAAAGCAAAAACAGGAAAAGAAAACAGACAACAGTAAGACCGAGATATGATACGCAAGAATTGCGAGGGAATAATGGGTCAGAAGATTCGTCGGCTTCTTGTCATCCTTGGCAGCGTTGTGCTGGTTGGTGTGTCGTGCTCGGCTCAAGAACCGGTAGCCCACAAGGTAACAGCAGACGAGGTTCTGCGAATTCTTGAGTCGAAAAACAGTAGCGAGGTCTCGTCCGCTTTCGACAAAAGCCAGAAATTGTACTGTGACCGCGTTGCTCAGGCCTTTCAACAGTATCGCCTGAATCACGCATCGGAGCAGGGGCTTTACGCTGTCTTGCCGACTTCTGCTCAGCAGATCAAGGATCTATATCAGCTTACGGTTCTCAACCCTCCCTCCGGGCACGAAGAACTTGTGGCCCTGTACGAAGGCTACTTTCAAGCAGTATTTAAGGCGGCTCCGCGACATCCAGAGTCATTCAATTTATTGTTTTCGGTAGCTACCAACTTCGATTCGCCACTCAGCGAGGGTGAGCAGCAGTGGTTCTGCGACTTGCTTCATGGACTCTATGTGAGCGCACCTGATTCGTACCTGAAGGTGTTGGCGGACCATCAAAATCGACGGCAAATGCTCCTTGTGTGCGCTTCGGGACGTAGTGAGGCGGTCCCGTAGGCTGGGCTGCACATGAAGTCGGCGGCTGGCCCACCCTTTATAAAATCAGAATAATTCGGGTGGTCCATCCTTCACGAGGTTCATCGTGAAGGATGGGAGATATTAACTTTCTCCAGCCGTGAAGGACAGAGCAGCGCGAACCGTTTTGTTGTTACACTTCCAGCGTGTCGAAGAAGTTGAAATATATTTCACTGAACTATTTTTGAGGATATTGGCTTCGTGATACGAGAAAGCGAAGAGCCGATGCTGCGCATTCACCCACCCTTTGGAACAAAAACAAAGCCGTCCCAAAGGATGGGGCACCCGGCTTATGGAGTGACTATCGCTATGGCTCAAGCGCAAGGAGCCAGTGTTCTATCCGGAACCAAGCCTGGTAGGAATATTTCGATGACGTTCTGGAATGGTCAAAAGTTATCGTATGAGAATCAAAATATGCGCTCGAACATGATTAAGACTTTATACCTGAGTTGGGCCATAAAGGCGTTTGGCGAGAATACAAATGGATCGGGATGGGGGACCAAATGAAGCAACTGTGGGTTGTCCTCCTTCTGCTCTGCCTTGTGACGAACGTAACTGCTCAAGACAAGAGCACTCAAAACTTCGTTCTGGATCAAACTAAGCCCTATGTGTATCTGAAGTTCGATCACATCGGGCCACGGAAGCCTCTTCGAGCTGGCGAAAGCGGTACGGGCCTCTGGCTTAGGGTTGTGAATAACTGCCGCCTGCCGATTGTGTTTACGAGCTACAGTATGCCTCCAAGCGTAGCTGGTGTGGGCCTGATGGACGAAGTCGTGGAGACCGAACCGATGCTGCAAATATATTCGACGGCGGAGGAGCGTCGCGAGATTCAGAGGCGGGAGAAGTTGCGAAAGCTCAAACATAAGCCTGAAGGCTATTCGTCCGAAACATCTGGCGTTGTTCGCGTGCAGCCAGGCGAAGATATCCTGTTCAGCGTTCCGCTGAACCATGTGGATTATGACTGGTACATGAGAGTCAAGTTCGCACTCGATCTTGACAAATCTTCGGTGGCGGTTGGCCCTTTCACCTACCTTCCGTTTTACGAATGGGACATACCGAAAGAGTTACGCTCATCCGTCACATCTGCACACACATCCAATCATTCCGTTGCGGGTGGCCCACCCATTACCAACCCACACCACACATCGCGCACCAGCAGCAAACCCCAAGTAAAGGAATATGCAGACAGTTTGGATTACTAATGCGGAGGTCAGAGTTCAGCCTGGCGATATGCCGTCGGGTGATGTTCTTGGCTTCATGAAAATCACTATGTGGGCTTCTTCGGAGCAAGACTTTACCGAGCGCGTTCGTGACTATCTAGCTAAATATGATTGGGAATTGATTTCGACAGATGACACAATGCCTGTAGATACTTCTCGCGACCATGGTGACGAGGTGAATCAAATGATTGATGAAACTTTCGAAGATCATAACTTCGTTCGACTTGGAACTTTCTACAGCTATAGACCAGATTAATTTTTTGTGATCCAGAGGAAAAATGATGCAATGGTTGAAAGATGGCGGTCGCTTCAATGAAATATTTTTACAGTGCATGACATGCGTGTTTATTGATAACGGTCGAGAATCGACATCTCTGGTGAAACTTACATTTGATGATGCAGAGATTTGCACACGCGTATTCTCTTCGCTCATTCAGAAGCTCCTGGAATTGTCAGGAGATCAAAGCTGCTATTATTTGGTGCTTCGCCCCGATCCTGTGCACTACTTTCACCGTTTATTTGGTAAATATCCGGCAGTTGAGATCAAACGCGAAACTACACCAGAAGAGTATCTTGCGGCTCTGAAAATCGGCCCAGAACAATCACCTGCCGATGCGATTGGAACTAACTACGATGAAAGAATTATCATGCCGATTTCACAAAGCTGGTTTGTTCACAGCTACAGTTCTAGTGGGTATGATGACGGCCATCTTTGGATACGAGCGGACTGGGTTGAACAGGTATTATTGATAATGCCATCGCTCAGCTGAATTCTATAGTTATGTTCGGCGGCTGCGCCACCCATTTCCAACCATCACAACACATTGGGTGCAGGAGGATATATGACAGATGAAGCAGTTGACGGGGTTGTATCAGCCAGGAATCTGGCGGACGCCTTGTGTGTCGCACGATCAAGGTCTAACCAGATGATCTTTTTCCTGCTCGTTGCTGCTACATGCGGTGCGTCTTTCTTCTTCGATATCCTTCTGTTCGGGCGATTCGGAATTTTCACTATTGTTTTTGTTTTGGTGACCATCTGGCAGGGCCTTAGAACCTATGTGGTGCGCACTGTGTTCACCTCAGATCGTATAGAACATCGCACGGCGTTGGGCATATGGCACGGAGCCGAATACTCCAGGATCATGATCCTAGAAGACAGAAATGAATCAATCACGATATTCGGCGAAGACCTTATGGGGAGAGGCTTAAAGTTCAGTCTCGTTAGAAGGGATGGGAACTTGGGCGAGATAGTAGCTTTCCTGCGCAGCAAAATTCCAAGTCGCCATGACGCTGCTTAGGCAGCCCATCGTTTTTCTCCGCATTATTATTCCGAGCGGGTGGCGAACCCATTTCCAACCCGCACAACACATCGCGCGCCCCATCCACCACAGCTTTTGCGATTGACGGGAATCGCGCATAGCGCGAGCCTTTGCATTTTCATCCCAAACAAATATTCACCCCAAGACAATCATCCGACGGGTGGGCCGTCCAACCAACAACCAACTCAGCACCTCCAGCTACGATGTCGCCGGCAACACCATTTACGACGCCTACAATACTTACTACTATTATCCCGAAGGGGATTTGTGTGCCGTGCAGCCGAACCTGACAGGCTCATCACTGACGATGTACGTCTATGACGCGGCTGGCACACGCGTGGCCAAGGGAACACCCGTCTGGACCGGCAGCGGTAGCCCAAACATGAGTACGCTCTGCTCGGCCCCAGGCGGCGGCACTGGCTGGAGCTTCTCTGCAGAAGAGCAATATCTGTTGGATCAAAATAACGAGCAGGTCTCTGAACTCACTGGAACCAGCACGCCGACGCCAGAACGAACAAACATCTGGTCGGGGACCAATATCGCAACCTATGACTTCGTCAACGGCGGCGTGCATTTTGCACTAACCGATTGGCTCGGCACCAAGCGTGTTCAAGTCTTAGGCACCGGCACCAACTACGGCACGATTGATCTCGCGTTTATCAGCCTGCCCTACGGCAATAACATCGGCAACTCACGTGCCGTCGAATCCGTCGGCTCCGGCACCGACGCCACCGAACACCACTTCACCGGCAAAGAACGAGACACCGAATCTGGTAATGACTACTTCAGTGCACGCTATCTAACTTCCAGCATCGGCCGTTGGCTTGTGCCAGACTGGAGTGCTACAGCCGAACCTGTCCCCTATGCAAAGTTGGGCGACCCACAAACACTCAACTTATATACCTATGCATATAATAATCCGTTTGGCGCTATTGATCCTGATGGGCATGACCTTGATTGTAGCGGGGCTAATAAAAGCATGATTGGATGTGTCGTAAGTACTGCAACGACGGCATTCTTCAGTGGTAAAGAAATGAGCTACGATGGCGAAAACTTGACTATTTCTGACCCTTCCAAATCCACCTCTACTTCCACGGCGGCCCAACAGCAAGGCGCGCAAACTTCCTCTCATCATACGAAAAAAGCACAGCCTACAGGTTTGCCTAAGAACGGGGAAGCCAGCATATACAGCGATTGGTTCGAGGGAAAGACAACCGCATCAGGTGAGACCTTCTCTCAAAATGGTTATACAGCAGCCCTTCTTCCCAAAAAGCGCTGGCACACTGTTCCATTGAGAACTCGCGTTGAAATCACGCATAACGGAAGATCCGTAGTTGTTGAAGTCAATGATCGAGGTGCCGGAGCACGAGATGAATCAATGACACGTGTCTTGGATGTCACGCGTGCAGCGGCATCCTATCTGACAGGGCAAACAATATCCAACGACAACGATTCAAATAGCGTCGGATTGATCTCAATCACCATTACTCAGGTCCCGAACACAACGCCATTAGGGCCTGTTTCTCAGGAGCAAAAATGAAACAGAACCGCACTGTTCTTATCGTCATTTGCTTGTCTATCTTGTCGCATTACTGTTTTGCTCTGCACGCAGACAATCTTTGCGATACTGCGAAGACCTCGTTCGGTCAGATTATCCCGATTGAAGCCACTTCTGTTCGCTGTGTTCGTTTGCCTGTTCCAATGGAAATATATGTGATGTCTTGGACAACAAGGCAAGGAGAAGATGTAGCATCGAACGTTCGTCTCATTGACGCTTCTGGAAAATCGCCTCGCACTGTGCAGCGCATCGAATTGCGCGACGGTTTCGGTACGAAAGTTAGCACAGAGAACGTCGTGCTGCCTGAAAAGGCGACGTTAGCATTCCTGGTAACAGACTTTGGGGCCGCTGCAACTGAGGTACGTGTCGAGAACTACAAGGAGAAGCGTCTCAGCGAAGTGTTCCGAATGGAAGGTGACAGCGTTGAGTTCCTTCACTTGAATGGCGAAGCTCTGCAAATTGCAGTTCATCATCATTTGAATGCGATCGATATCCCTGATCTTTTCCAAATGAAAAATGGCCGTTTCCAGAAATGCAACGCTCGGTATCCACAGTATTACCAACACATATTGGAAGCTCAGCACCTTTCTCGGGATAGCAATGTAGCACCATCATTGGCTACATGGTTCGCTCGTTTATTGGAATTGAGTGGGGATTCGGATGGTGCGAAGCTGCAGATTGCGCGTGCTTCATCGGCTAAGCCATAGTCGTTGAAGGTCCAACAGAATGCAAATCGACAGCCTGATGAGTCATACAAGGGCGGTGGCTCACCCATTACCAACCCACACAACACATCGCGCGCCCCGCCCATCGCCGCTATTGCGATGGGTGGGTTCTGAAATCCATCCCCACACAGCCTTAGCCAACGCACCCTACCCATTCAACAACTCCAGCGGCACCATCGACGGCTACGGCTGCTGGCAGTATGACGACTTCGGCAACCGCACGCAAGAGGCCTACTCCACCACCTACAGCAACCCCTGCTCATCAGAGAGCTACGCCAACGCCCAGTGGACCGTCACCACGCCTTGTGTCCCACCCATTTACAACCCACACAACACATCGCGCATCCTATCTATCGCTGCTGTTGCGATGGGTGGGAATCGCTCATAGCGCGAGCCTTTGCACTTTTATCCCAAGCGTAGCTCGAAGCACTGAGCTTGTTTCCCTAATCTCTAGCGCCTAACCCCTGGCTTTTTTCATCGCCGCAGCTCGGTCCGGTCTCGGCCCACGCAGCCGGCCCACCTGAAAATTCTCCGTGTCCACTTTGAAGGTCTGGTAGCCAAGGTTCGATACCAGCAGCGCCACCGTCTCCAGGTTGGCAAACTTCCGCACTTCCCCCCGCGCCGTCGCCAGGTATCGCACCGCCGACTCAATCTTCACGCGCAGGATCCACCCGTGCGGCATCCCCTCCGCCGTGATGGAGATATCGTCATCCTCATAGGCCTCATCCAGCCTCAGTCGCAACGCAGCTTCTTTAATCAGCTCAAATTGTCGTTTCATGGCCTCATTTTATATTATTTCTAATTCAAAGAACATTATCTCTAAATCAATTGATGTAACTTATTTTGCATTTATCGTTAAACATCACTTCAAATAACATTATCCCTGGCTTTACTTTTGCGATTCCAAAGCAAAGGAATTACGAAAGATTTAACTTGCAACTTCGCTTTAGATTCGCTACGATTTCGCCATGGCAATCACCCGTCGGCAAAAGGAAGTCCTCGACTTCCTCACGCAGTTTGTGCAGCAGAATGGCTATTCCCCCTCCTACGAGGAAATCGCCCGCGGTCTTGGCCTCAGCTCCTTGGCCACCGTCCACAAGCACATCACTAACCTGCAGAATAAAGGGCTCTTACAGCGCGCCCACAACCGCAGCCGCTCCATTGACGTGCTGCCCCCGCGCTCCAGAAATCGCCCCGCCGAACGCCTGCCGCTCATGGGCCGCATCGCCGCCGGCCAGCCCGTCGAGGCCATCGAACACGCCGAAACCATCTCCCTCGGAGACATCCTCGGCAACCGCGACGTTTTCGCCCTCGAAGTCCGCGGCGACTCCATGCGCGACGAACACATCATCTCCGGCGACTTCGTCTTAGTCGAACGCACCCGCACCGCCCGCGAAGGCGAAATCATTGTGGCTCTAGTAGATGGCTCGGATGCGACGCTGAAACGTTTCTATCGCGAAGGCGACATGATTCGTCTACAGCCCTCGAATGCTGAGATGTCACCGATTTACGCACCGGCTGCAAGCGTCGCCATCCAGGGCAAAGTGCTTGGAATTTTGCGTAAATACGCCTGATATTCCTTATAGTTTCCCGCTTTAGGACGTTTCGATTTTCAGGTTTTCACAATCGGGTTTGAACGTGCAGAAACTCTGTTATTTCTCTATGTACTTGCCTGATGATCCACACGCTGAAAGGCCCGGCTCAAAGCCGGGCCTCTTTTTTGCAGCTTGTAAACCTATTTACGCGAACAACTTATCAAGTCCTTCGGTGATTTTTTCCTTGGGCACGAAACCAACAATCTGATTGGCGACCTTGCCTCCCTTGAAGAAAATCAACGCCGGAATGCCACGCACTCCGTAGCGCGCCGGTGTTGCGCTGTTCTGATCTACGTCCATCTTCATCACTTTCAGGCGGCCGTTATACTCCTCAGCGATGGCATCCACTAACGGGGCCAGCGCGCGGCACGGGCCGCACCATGCTGCCCAGAAATCCACCAGAACGGGCTGCTCAGACTGCAGCACTTCGCTGTCAAACGTCGCGTCATTCACTTCCAGAACTGCATGCCCAGCCATGTTTCCTCCAAAATTCCCTTTATTTTTCGTATTACGATGCAACAAATTGCTTCTTCACTATCGAGTGTAGCAGTGAAGGCTTTGTCTATGAGATGCGTGGTGGTGGATTTTCGATTCAGGCATCCAGACGGATACATGCGAGCAATTTAAAACGCCCGCAACACCTGAAAGGCGTCACGGGCGCCGGAGCAGCCCTCCCCCAGAACTGCCCACGCAGGTAAGTTACAACGCAAGGAATTGTCCCGTAAAGTAAACATTGGTAATAAAAAAGTAACAAGCCATCTTACTAATTGCACCGTAAGACGATGCTAGGAAGAGTGTTTCTGTGGAGAACAACCAGAGCTATCTCATTGAAGCAGGTTGATTTTCCGGCTTGCAGGGGACAATCTGCAGATCCGTCTCGCCGGTTGTCGCAGCGGCCGTGCGCACACGTTGCACAATCTCATTCAGCGATTGAGCGGCATCAATGACCAGCAGCACCGAGGGGCCGGCACCGCTTAGAGCGACGCCGAGAATGCCGTTACTGCCGGCCAGCGGTTGCAACGCAGACATGAGTGGGCACATCGGGCTGCGATAGGGCTGGTGGATGCGGTCCTGCATAGCTTCCGCTAGCAGTTTGCCATCGTGATTGGCAAATGCAGCAGTGAGCAGCGCCATGCGTTGCACATTGAAGACGGCATCAGCGCGACTGTATTGCTCGGGCAGCAAGGCGCGCGCTTTTTTTGTGGAGAATGGATTTTTAGGCAGCGCGAGAAGCAACGACCACTCCGCCGGTGCAGACAAGCTGGAGGCAATGCACTTGCCGTCGACCATAGCGGAGACTGTGAGGCCGCCGAGCCAACATGCAGCAACGTTATCGGGATGGCCTTCAATGCGGCAGGCCTCGTTGAGGATGTCTTCCCTGCTCCACGACAAATTGCCGAAGTGCGCGGCGAGCGCAACGCCGGCAATGATTCCTGCAGCGGAAGATCCGCAACCCATACCGAGTGGAATTCCATTCTGCATGGTGATGGAGAGTGGCGTGATGCCGCTGTTGTTGCGCGAGAGCACCTCGCGATAGGTATCGAGGATGAGATTGTTTTCTAACGCTGAACAAAGTTCAGCATTGCGACCAGTGGCCTGAATGGAAAAAGCAGCAGCGTGTTTCGCTTCCATCTCCAAGTAGAGAGACATGGCGAGACCAGCTGCATCAAAACCCGGGCCGAGATTGGCTGAGCTTGCAGGCAGGCGCAATTTCAGAATCGATTTATCCGATGGAGCGGTGGTCATGCCGTGGGCCCGACGGTGGTTTTCATCTCGTGTTCCAACATGCGGAGCACTGCATCCAAGTTCGCTTCAAGAACAAAGGGCGGTTTGCGCAAGGTGTTGTGCTTGGCCTGCTCTGCTACACTGGCGTTGGCAACTTCCTCGGCCTGCAACAGTTCACCCTTGTGATACTGGATGGTGTATTCAGAGTCCTTGAGCGTGTGGCCGGTGAGCAGCAGCACAACACTTTCTTCGCGCTGCACCTGACCGTCGCGAACCAGCTGCTTCAATCCAGCGAGCGTTACGGCAGAGGCGGGTTCGCAACCGATGCCTTCTGCACCAATTTCTGCTTTAGCAAGAGCAATCTCCTGCTCGCTGACCTGCTCGCACCAGCCACCAGTGGCCTGTATGACACGGACAGCCTTCTTCCACGAAGCGGGATTGCCGATACGAATAGCGGTTGCGCGCGTGTCTGCATAGACGGGTTCAAGACCAGCACGATCGTTATTGAACCACTGGAAGAGTGGATTGGCGCCTGTGGCCTGGATGACAGAAATCTTCGGCTGCTTTTGAATCAGGCCGAGGCGCTGCATCTCCGCGAAACCTTTGCCGAGTGCGGAGCCGTTGGCGAGATTGCCGCCGGGAACAACGATGTGGTCCGGAACATTCCAGTCGAGCTGTTCGACCATTTCCAGCGCCGGAGTCTTCTGGCCTTCGAGGCGATACGGATTGACCGAGTTGAGCAGATAAATCGGAAAGCGGCTGACGAGCTCTGTGAGGATGCGAACGCAACCGTCAAAGTCTGTCTTCAACTGGATGGTGGTGGCGCCATAATCCATCGATTGCGAAAGTTTTCCCCAGGCGATTTTTCCTTCTGGAATAAAGACGAGGCTGCGCAGACCGGCGCGTGCGGCATAGGCGGCCATGGCGGCGGAGGTGTTGCCGGTGGAAGCGCATGCGACCCACTTGAAGCCACGTTCGGCGGCTACGGAGAGTGCGGATGTCATGCCGGTATCTTTGAAGGAGCCGGTCGGGTTCATGCCCTGATGCTTGGCGAGCAACGAATCGACACCGGCGGATTTTGCGCAGCGCGGCAAATCATAGAGCGGAGTATTGCCTTCGCGCAAGGTGACTATGTTGGCGGGCGAAGAAAGAATGGGCAGCATCTCACGAAAACGCCAGACGCCGCTTTGGTCCATCGCGAGGTTGGACTGACGCCGCTCCATCCAGAGATACTTCATGGCATTTGGATTGGGGAGGTTGGGCGCGCCGCCGTTGGGGCCGGTGTTCCAGGACGGGTACTCGACTTCATACAGGTCGTTGCAATTCGGGCAGCGGAAATCGCTGCTGGCTTCGGGGCCTTCGATAACAGCGCCGCAACCGGTGCAACGCAGATGATGTGTGATGGCAGTCATTCTAATAATTGTCCCTGTGAAGCCCGCGACGAACAGGGTTCACCCAATGAT
>Ga0164296_1005400_pt1 | contig 11218 bp, 8 predicted proteins | sample GEODES057metaG_FD_113533 | JGI IMG/M metagenome (GOLD analysis project Ga0164296, IMG submission 113533) | Dystrophic lake water microbial communities from Trout Bog Lake, Wisconsin, USA - GEODES057 metaG | ecosystem: Environmental > Aquatic > Freshwater > Lake | place: USA: Trout Bog Lake... | reverse complement strand
GAAGTGGAAGCTTGATAAAAGCGAGTTTTTTTCTCGAGTCCTAAAATCCGAATCGCTTCTAAAATACGCAGGGTTCCGAGTGCATCAACATCAGCTGTATACTCAGGAGACTCGAAGGAGACAGCAACGTGACTTTGTGCGCCAAGGTTGTAAATTTCATCGGGTTGAGTTTGTTGCACAATGCGAATCAGATTACTGGAATCAGACAAATCGCCATAATGTAGTACAAAGTTACGATTATCAATATGCGGATCTTGGTAAATATGATCAATTCGATCAGTATTTAAGGATGAAGCGCGGCGCTTGAGACCATGCACAATGTACCCTTTTTCCAACAGGAATTCGGCTAGATAAGAGCCATCCTGCCCAGTTACACCAGTTATTAGAGCGATTTTATGCATATTAATTTATTAAATTATTATTTAAAGTTAAATAGATTTTACTTTACCTATACTCCAGAGTAATCGAGTTTAGGCAACTTCCGTACTTTAAACAGCGTCTTGCGCATACACCCAATCGACAATTTCATCCATTGGTGAGTACTCTGGCACTAATTCAGCGATGAAAGCTCGCAGTTCTTGCATATCGTTCGTATGGTTTAGATTATGTTCTAGTCGACTTAACTTTAAGGTTAAATCCTCTAAAGCGATAAACTGTTCGCTTGCTTTAATAATTCTTGGGTGGCTAGTTTTTTCTGGGTTATCGCCAATTAAGAGCTCTTCATATAATTTTTCACCGGGCCGCAATCCCATTATTTCAATTTCAATATCACCATTGGGTTGGTCCTCAGTTTTGATGGTGAGTCCAGATAGCTCTACCATCCGCTTAGCTAGATCCATGATTTTGACGGAGTCGCCCATATCTAATACAAAGACTTCACCTCCATTAGCAAGTGCACCCGCCTGAATGACTAACTGAACCGCCTCTGGAATGGTCATAAAGTAACGCGTCATTTCAGGGTGCGTAACGGATATCGGGCCACCGACGCGAATCTGCTCTCGAAATTTTGGCACGACCGAGCCTGAGGATCCAAGAACATTCCCAAAACGTACCATCGTAAAAATTGTCTTTGACTGATGCTGCGCATAAGCCTGCAGAATCATTTCAGCAAGTCGCTTACTTGCTCCCATCATATTCGTTGGTCTAACGGCTTTATCGGTACTAATTAAGATAAAGTCCCGCACTCCGGTTGCAATCGCTACAGTGGCGATTGTGAGAGTACCAAACACGTTATTACGGATTCCCTCCGCAGGATTATGCTCCACCAAAGGAACGTGTTTATAGGCAGCCGCATGATAAACGGTCTCTGGTTGCCATTTATTAAAAATTTCAGATATTCTTTTTTTATCTTGGACTGAAGCAATTAAAGGAATAACCGAGGTCGGTTGAGTATTCCATTTCAGTTCAATTTCTTGATGAATGGTGTAGAGAGCGGCTTCACTATGCTCGATTAAGAGCAGTGTTTTGGGTTCAAGCAACATGATTTGTCGACACAACTCACTGCCTATCGATCCACCAGCGCCAGTTACTACGACGACTTTAGCTGTAATTTTTGCAGCCATTAACTCAGCCTTTGGAGCAATGGGCTCTCTTCCTAATAAATCTTCGATTTCTAATTCGCGTAAATCGGTAATACTAACCTTACCTTGAATCAACTCTCCCATACTTGGAAGTGTTCTAACGGCCACATGCGCTTCGCTAATGAGCGAGAGTACTTCATTTCTTCTTTCGCGACTGAGGTTGGGGGTTGCTAGCAACACATAGCTAAGCTCTTCAGAATCGGCTATTTTTTTCAACCACTCAGGTTTATAAATGGGCAAACCATTAATATTGCTACCATGTAACTTTTGATCATCTTCTAGAAAGCCAATGACTTGCATATCCGGACTATTAACTAAGGCATCGGCTAACTCACGTCCGGTATTACCAGTACCAAATATCAGGGCTTTCGGACGATTCATTTTTTTTAATATCTGATCGTAATCCTCTCCTAGCCAATACCGAACTAGCAAGCGAGAAGCGCTGATACAGACCAACAGTAAGATAGGTTGAATAATGCCGATAGTTCTTGGCACTCCAGGAAAGCCCGCCACAAGGATAATAAAAGAAAAAATCAAACCATATAAGGCGGCTGATCGCGCAATAGAAATAATGGCATTTAATCCACTGTACCTAAAAATCGCTCGGTAGAATCCGGTTTTAATAAAAATCGGGATTGCAATCCCAATAGATAAGAAGACTGCTAGCAGTCGATAAGGGGTGATGTCAATGAACTCACTATATCGAAGCACCATCGATAACCATACTGTCCATGCGCACAAGCAAACATCGACTAAAACTGCAATAAGTCGCTTGGTTACTCTGGGCAATCCTAATAAAGGGACAGCATATTGGCCGAAGGTTTTTTTCATTGAGTATTTGAGTTAATTATTAACTATTTTTTCTTTCAAGCGAGTTTTCAAATTATATTGTTCTTAGCAAGGTAAATGTTTTCTTAAATTTGCATTGTTCAAGCCTTATCAGGATAAATCTTCCTTTTGATTGAAATCTGATGAAAAAATAGTCGAATTAAAACTACTGATCCTCATTAGCGATTTGCTAATGCTTTACTCCTTGATGTTTGAGCACTTTTAAAAAGGTTTTCATCATAATTTCTATATCAAACCAGAAGGATTGTCTTTCTAAATACTCAAAATCAAATGCTACCTTTTGTGGAATCGGTAATTCGTCTCGCCCGTTAATTTGTGCCCAGCCAGTCAGACCCGGGGTTAGGATGTGAACTCCCTGTTGCGTTCTCAGCTCAATCAAGTCTTGTTGATTAAAAAGCGCAGGTCTTGGTCCGACAAAACTCATATGACCCATGAGGATAGACCAAAGTTGTGGTAATTCATCTAAGCTGGTCTTACGCAGGAATGAGCCGACTGGGGACAGCCACTGCTGAGGATTTTCAAGTAGGTGGGTAGCAACTGTTGGAGTATTGATCCGCATGGTACGAAACTTTGGCATCCAGAACAGTTGATTGTTTTTACCAACCCTTTGGGACCAATAGAAAATTGGACCGGTTGAGGTCATCGCTACTGCCATGGAAATAAGCAATAGAGGGAGCAAGAATATGACTAAGCAAATTAGCGCTACAGTGCAATCAAAGAGTCTTTTCATGCACTTATTGTATTTCAAAGCAGTTTTTACTCGGATGAATTGTTATTGAATCGCAATGACTTAAGCCTTGATTCACTGATTTATTAACTATTTTGTTAACTACTTTTTTATAAAAGCATCAATGGTGTACCGCAGCTCCTCATCTACTGTATAAGGAGCCTGCCAAGACAAATCCTCTTGAATCAATCGACTATCCACGGTTAAATTACCCAATAAGCGATCCGCTAAAGCTTTTTTACCTATTAAAACAAAGCTTAACTTTAGTAAAGAGGTTGGTACAAAAAATAGATGAATAGGCTTTGCTTGATTAGAAGCGGCCAAAGCCTTAGCAATTTTTTTCATTAATTCGGGGGTGGAAATGGGTACTCCATCGGAGGGTAAATACATCATTCCGGATGCGTTTGAATGATTGATACAACAAGTGATACAGTCTACAAGATTGCGCAGTCCCATCATACTTCTTACGTTTTTGACTCCTTTAAATGGGATTGGAATCCGTTTAAGAGAACAAAGCTGCACTATCTGAATTAATTTTCTGAAATTGGCTTTAACGCCTGGTCCATAAATGAGTGGTAATCTGAGGATTACGAGCTCCATACCCGTCTGTTTAGAAATTTCGGTTAATTTTTGTTCGGCATCTAGTTTGGACTGGCCGTAGTCATCTTGTGGCTGACAAATAGTGATGGATTTAAAATGACCTTGTTCACCGATTGCTTTAATGGAACTTAAAAAAATAAATCTTTTAACACCCGCCTGAGCTGCTTGTTTTGCGAGTTGCTCCGTGCCTAAATGATTGACAATGTCATAATCTTTTGAGCCTTGCATTTGGTGCACACAGGCAGCCGTGTGGAGCACTACATCCACGTTCTTTAAAGCTGTCGACCAATCGGTTCTCTGGTTGATCTCTCCGACAACAATGTGCTTTAAATGATTTTTATCTTTTAATTCTGCTTCATCTGAAACTAAAGTAGTTGTCCTTAATGCTCCAAAAACTTCAAATCCTTGAGTGGGTAAATAGTTCATCAGAGCTGACCCAATCATTCCATTACTACCTGTAATTAAAACCCTCTTGATTGATTGGTTAGATTGTTCATTGCCTACGTCATTCATGAAGATTTTCCAAAGTGTAATTTATTTGGTTATTGCTGGATACAAGTAAGAATCTAGTAGGTAAAATTTAAGATTGAATTTTCTATTCAATCATCTTCATAAGAAGGATCATCGGCTCTTTCAAAAAAGAATACATCGAAGATTGACATTAATATAACAAAAGTAACAGTTCCCAAACAGTCCATCAAAAAATAATCTGCGGTACTCATTTCAAAACCTATTAAATCGTTCGAAAATATATTCCTAACTAACTCATGAAAAAGGCTCAAGACAATTGCAATAAATAAAGTAAGGCCGATCCTTACTAATCTATCTAAACTCAAGCCTAGATAGATAAAAATAGTGAGTATGCCGTAGGAAAAAAAGTGAATCAAACTTGAATTTAATATCGCCTCATCACCCAATCTTGGGTTATCGTGAGATAAAAAAAGAAGAATCACAATAAAAATACAGCCCGCAAGGATTGAGTAATGATGCGGTTTAAGAATAGTTTGTGTCATCAATTTACCAAACTAAAAGATCATTCGGCGCCAGAAAACATATGGCGAACTTATTTCAAGGAAAACGGATTCTTTTAAATTCAGATGAATAAATTTTGAAATAAATTTTTAGTAGTATTTTACTACCAATAATTATTGATATCTGCCATGTAAAAAAATAGGTCTTTATGTATTAAGATTAATAAATACGTATTAATTGATTATTACAAATTTATTATTGACATTACTTCAACTTTTGCTGTAAGTGTTCTTTTTAATTTTTATTATTATCTTATGATTTAACTTTGATCCAGATCCTAAATTACATTTAATCTAAAGAAACACATTAATGACAGACAACTTGAAAAATGAAAATGTTGATATAAATGTTGTCGAAGATTTTGGTAGGGAATGGCAAACCTTTAATCAAAAAGATATTCATCATGACGATTTATTGGCGGCGTTTAATCAATACTTTCATCTTTTTCCTTTACATCAACTGAATACAGAATCGATTGGTTTTGATATGGGTTGTGGCAGTGGTAGATGGTCTAAGTTTATCGCCCCTAAAGTCAAGCAACTGAACTGTATCGATCCCAGTCCCTTGGCGCTTGAGCAAGCAAAAAATAATTTAAAAAACTTCTCCAACTGCGTATTTGAATGTAATTCAGTTTCTGAGACCCAACTTGAAGACAACTCCCAAGACTTTGGTTATTGTTTAGGCGTATTACATCACACACCCCGAACTGAAGAAGGACTAAAGTCTTGTGCCTCTAAATTAAAGAATGGTGCACCTTTTTTACTTTATCTCTATTACCGTTTTGACAATAAACCAGCGTGGTTTAAGATGATTTGGAATTTATCAGATCTTGTGCGTAAATTCGTGTCCATTCTCCCTTTTAAAATTAAATTATTTGTTTCCCAACTCATCGCAATTTTTGTTTATTACCCCTTCTCAAGATTATCTTTAGTCCTTGAAAAACTCGGCTTTGATGTTTCAAACATCCCCTTATCTGACTACAGAAATAAACCCTTTTATTTTTTAAGAACTGATGCGCTAGATCGATTTGGTACAAAACTAGAACAACGCTTTACTAAGGTTGAAATTCAGCAAATGATGGCGAATGCCGGTTTTATTGACATTACTTTTAGTGATAAAACTCCCTATTGGGTAGTTCTGGGTAGAAAGTCTTAATTAAGCTTCTGACTGAGGCCCAATCGAGCGCATTAAAGCTCAACCCAACCGCATGAATATCTTGTGGGTCTATTAGTCTTGATAAATTTGTCTTTTGTTAGCTGAGGTTATTTTAAAAGTAATATCAAATTTTACTCATAAAACAAGGAAATAAGGTTAGAAATAAGAGCATTACTTTGCTAGAATAGTTTTAATTAAAAATTGTTTAATAATTGCTTAAAAAAGGAATAACAATGAAAAAAATCGTTACTGCTTTGATATTTTGTGCTTTTAGTTCTTATTCATTTGCTCAGTTAGAAGGGGCAGCAGCGGCTGGATCTGCAGGTGCAGGTGGTGGAGCGGCAGGTGCGGGTGCAGCAGCAGGTAGTGCTGCAGGAGCTGCTGGTGCAGGCGCAGCGGCAGGTGCTGGTGCGGCGGCTGGTGGTGGCTTTGCAGCTGCAGCTGGTGCATTGGGAGTTTCTACTGGGGCTTTAGCCGTTGGTGCAACGGTTGCTGTAGCTGGAGCGGCGGCCGCAGCGGCTTCTGCAAACAATAACAACAATACTACTGGTACTAGATAATATTTCTAATTGAAAGAAAAACGCTCCTCTTTGGAGCGTTTTTGCACTATTCGATTTTCTTTAATAAAAAAATATCAACTTCATATTGGTTGGCTTAACGTTAATTAAGAAGTTAAGTTAATACTCAATATGTCTTCGAATATATAGATGAATGATTCCCCTTTCCAACGTTATTTTTTAAAGAAAATTTATCGACTTGTTCTGATTGGACTCACTATTGGGTTTCTAGGTTTTCTGCACGGCTGTTCTTCACAATCTGATGCAGCTTGGAAAACGATGCAATTAGGGTTTAGGAATGAAGCAGCTCAAATTGAAAAAGCGCCTTTAAAAAATAATTTGACTTACTTACGGGCCAATATAAATGGCTTAGACGTACTATTGGTAAAAGGATATGTTGATTCCAATCCTAGCGGCCCCATAGATGTTTGGTATAGTAGCGATCGATCTGTTCTGCGTATTCAACAGGGGCGATATTTAGGAAGTATCGGATTTGATCAAAACTGGTATGAGGTATCTCGAAGTGATGCCCCAAGTTTTGACCTGCTATTAAATACTGAAATGAGCTCTTCTTCTAAAACATCTACTTCTGCGATCAGAAATACTAAGAAATACTTTTCTACACAATCCTATGTTGTAATGCCGAGTTATCAAGTAATGCGCGAAGAGCGTATTTCTTCAGTTGTATTTGCCTTTAATCCCCCCTCTAACCCAAGCCTTACAGCACCTTTAACTTCAGTCTTAGCAACAGCGTCAATCCCTGAAACGATTCCTAGCTCTTTTAAAAAATATCTGCTCAATAAAGAATTGATTTGGGTATCAGAGACACCGCAACCGAATGATATTTTTAAGAAAAAAGGTACTAGTTTTGCTTGGTATGGTTTTGTAAAAACAAATGGGAGCTTTGTGCAAATAATCGGGCAACAGTGTTTATCTAAAGAGTTTTGTATCACTTGGACGCCTTGGCCGGTTCAACCATGAAATCTCGTCTACACAACTCTTCCATGAAAGTCCTTTCAGAAAAGGATTTCTCATTAAAAGCTATTTCTGTTAAAACTTTCTTAGTAAAAGCTAACTTAATAAATAGCTACTCTACGAAATCTGGCTTGATTGATTCCAAGTCTGTTGTTTGGGTGTCGTTCTGTTCTATTTTTTGTATTTCTCTATCTGTGCTACCCACCTCTGGATTTGCCCAAAAGAAGCCTAGTGAATTAACTCTCAAGAGCGCTCAACGCTTGAGTACTGTTATTGGTTCTGAAAATGCAACAGCTCTACCTCAAAATCTTCCAAATCCTAATACAGCTTCTCAAAACACTACCAATCAAGTGGTTAGCTTACAAGGAATGATGTGGAATACTCCCAGTGAGATTGCTGTACAACAAAAACAAAAAGATCATTTACTCAGTTATTTATCAAGTTTACAAAAGTCTTCTTCTAAAGAATTGAATAGCTCATCTCAAGCGAATAATCCATCTAGTCTTAGTTCTGTGAAAACCTCGGCTATCGATACTTTAAGTGGATTGATTCAAAGCCTACCGGTTACTGGCAGAGTTTTATTACCCGCTATTGACCCGCGTTGGTTAGAGACCCATCCTCAGTTAGATCCGATTATCAGCTCGCAAGATAGCTTAAAGAATCCTGAGAGAAAAAATACCGTAACTCTGATACAAGGAGACGGTCGGGTTTGTGTGATTCCTTTTACACGTAGTGTGTATGCCAAACACTATGCAAAGCTTTGCTCCAATACAAATTCTATTTCAGATTGGGCGTGGGTGATTCAAGCTGACGGAATGATTCAAAAGGTAAGTCTTTCTTCATGGAACGCAAGTACGCAAAACTATCCTGCAGCTGGCAGTTGGATTTGGGTACCTAAATCTCCTAAAGGGATGGATCAAATTACCCAGCAACTGCCTTGGAATACCTATGGATCAGAGAAGGGGTATTTTTCAGAAGCATTTTCGGAAGAGTTTGCGGCGTTTTTAGCTACTCAAGGACCTTCAGATCAAGTAGCTCTTTCTGAATTTCTTAAAGTTGATCGTACCTTTGTAGAAGATATCGTATTTGACCTTAAGTTAGATCAAAGTGAGAAATATCAGCCAAAAGATTCTGCATTGATTGCAAGCGATTGGGGAAGTATTGGCTTATTACAAACTCCTACATCTCGGATGATGCCTGCTGGTAGTGCTTTATTTAGTTATTCTCACATCACGCCGTATTCTCATTACAACTTTGTTTTACAACCCTTACCTTGGTTAGAAACTTCCTTCCGTTATTCCTCAGATACAAATAATGCCTATGGTTCCTATGAGTTATCTGGAAATCAGTCCTATGTGGATAAAAGTATTGATCTGAAAATTCGTCTTTTACAAGAAACCGCAACTTTTCCTGATGTTGCTGTTGGGCTACGTGATTTAACTGGAACAGGTTTATTCTCTGGTGAGTATGTGGTCGCGAATAAACGCTTTGGTGATTTTGATCTTAGTGCTGGCCTTGCTTGGGGTTATTTGGGTAATCGGGGTAATGTTAAGAATCCATTTTCACTCTTTGGCTCAAGTTTTGGTTCACGTCCTACCGCAGATGCAGGTTCGGGAGGGAACTTCTCCTTTGGTACTTATTTTCATGGGCAAACGGCTTTATTTGGGGGTGTTCAGTATCAAACCTCCATCCCTAATTTGAGTTTGAAGCTAGAGCTGGATGGGAATAATTATCAGACTGAGCCTTTTTCAACGACGCTTGAACAACGCAGTCCGATTAACTTTGGGGCAGTCTATCGTTGGAATAATGCCAATTTAACGGTTGGGGTTGAGCGCGGTAATACAGCGATGATCTCCATATCGGTTTTCGATAATTTATCTAAACTTTCTGTGCCGAAGTTAATGGAAGCACCAGCAATTCCTATTGCTTATAAGTCTATTAGTCCACCAACGAATGAGAGGATGAATGTTCCAAATATTGATCCTTGGCAGTCCACAAAAAATTCTGCAAATGATGGGTTGGTGATAAATAGCAATTCTAATCAAAATGTAATTAAAGTAGATCAATCAAAGATAGATCAAAATTCGGTGAATCTAAATCAACCTTCTGAAATTAGCGCTTTGCAGAATAATGGTAAAGAGGCTAGGAGTCTCTCAACTTTGATTAGCACTCCTGAAAAAGCTGGTGTGTCCTCTTCTATTGCAATGAATGTGTCGAATGTCGCTCTGGTTAATAAGCAGTTCGACATTGTAAAAACATCGAATGATATTCGTGAGCAAAGTGGTTGGCATTTAGTCCGTATTGATCAGAAGAATAAACGTTGGATCGTAACGCTAGATGAAGTGACTGGGGTTCATCTTAAAGAAAGAATCAATCGGGTGATTGCTGTTTTACATCGAGATGCACCGCAAGATGTGACTCAATTTGTGATTCAGTATCAACAACGACAATTACCTTTAATTATGCAATCTTACAATCGTCAAGCTTGGATGATGAAGAATATTTCTTTATTAGGGCCAACGAAAGCAGTACTAGCCGAGGGGCTTGTATCGGAATACCCTTCTGAAACTCTCTTGTCTTCTTCTGCTAATTCAACCTTTGATAATTCTACTTTGGGTACTTCTGGTTTCGTTAATCAGACTTCAACTACCTCGGCAGTAGTTGCGCCTTCTTCCACCAATTCAACTAGCATTGCAGACACAAATACTGGTGATGATTATTTATTAAGTGGTCCTAAAGCACAACGACTAACGGGTGGTTTTGATGTGGGTTATCAACAGACAATTGGTGGACCTAATGGTTATTTGTTTGCTTTAAGTGCATTGGGTACAGCTGAATTACGATTGTGGGATGGGGCTTGGATTAAAGGTATTACAAGTTTGCGTGTATTAGATAACTACGATAAATTTACCTATGATGCGCCGAGTGATTTACCAAGGGTGCGTACTTACATGCGAGAGTATTTAACTTCTAATCGTTTAACGATTCCAACCTTACAAGCTACTCAGGTTGCTAAAGTTGGGGATAGTCATTATTTCAGTGCCTATAGCGGGATGCTTGAGATGATGTATGGGGGTGTTGGTGGTGAGTGGTTATATCGTCCTCTGAATAGCTCATTAGCTCTTGGGGTAGATGTTAATCAGGTGCGTCAACGGGACTTTGATCAGCACTTTAACTTTTTAGATTATCAAGTTACAACTGGGCATATTACTGCTTATTGGCAAACAGGTTGGGAAGATGTTTTGGCGAAGATTAGTTACGGTCAGTATTTAGCTGGCGACCGTGGATACACCGTAGATTTTTCGAAAGCTTTTTCGAATGGTGTGAAGATGGGGGCTTACTTTACGAGAACGAATGTCTCAGCAGAACAATTTGGGGAGGGAAGTTTTGATAAAGGGATTTATGTTTCAATCCCTTTCGATGCATTCTTTACCAAGTACAGTAATGATACTGCTACGATTTTATGGAATCCGCTGGTTAGGGATGGTGGGGCTAAACTGAATCGTATGTATCAGTTATACAACATGACTGGTATGAGGGATGATCGGATTTTACGATTTGGTCCTGAGAGGTAAAAGGGGTAATTGAGATATTAGCAAAATGACAAATCAATTGGTAATCGTAAGCGTCCGGTCAGTACCGTCTTGACGTTCTTAAATCTTTAAGTTCCAAGGCAGAAGGTCATCAACTTGATTGACTGGATAATCGGCAATCACGTTTAATACATGACTCAGATAGGTTTC
>Ga0164296_1005398_pt1 | contig 11220 bp, 12 predicted proteins | sample GEODES057metaG_FD_113533 | JGI IMG/M metagenome (GOLD analysis project Ga0164296, IMG submission 113533) | Dystrophic lake water microbial communities from Trout Bog Lake, Wisconsin, USA - GEODES057 metaG | ecosystem: Environmental > Aquatic > Freshwater > Lake | place: USA: Trout Bog Lake... | reverse complement strand
GGGGTGGCTTCTTTGACTCAAATCAGTCCCCTATTGGGGGGGAAGAAAGCGGTACTGTGAGCACGACTTGGATGTGTTTAATTTGTGGGTGGATTTACGACGAGGCGCTGGGTGACCCCGAGCACGGAATTGCACCTGGAACGGCATGGGCGGATGTGCCCATGAACTGGACATGCCCAGAGTGCGCAGCACGCAAAGAAGACTTCGAGATGGTGCCCATTTAAGGGCTTCTAGCCTTGGGACCTCAAGGCGCTGAAGAATTCACATTAAATCGCTTTTTTGACCACCGAGTACCGCTTCAATGTGAGCTCACGAGCCTTGGCGTGGTCAACGATGGGAGCGGGATAGTTTTTACCAATTTGCACGCCTTTGAAGCTTTCATGGGGCGCACTGGCAAGCCAAGGGGCATGAAGCGCTTTGCTTGGCCAATCGCTGAATTGGGGCAGGTAGCGTTTGATGAATTTACCTTCCGGGTCAAACTTCTCACTTTGGGTGATGGGGTTGAAAATTCGAAAGTAGGGTTGAGCATCGCACCCGCTTGAACTCGCCCATTGCCATCCTCCGTTGTTGGCTGCTAAATCAAAATCATTCAAATGCTTGGCAAAGTAAGCTTCCCCCCAACGCCAATCGATGCCTAGATCCTTGATCAAAAAGCAAGCGCTCACCATTCTGAGTCGGTTGTGCATGTAGCCTGTTTGATTGAGTTGCATCATGGCCGCGTCCACCAACGGGTAGCCAGTTTCACCATTGCACCAAGCGTTAAAGAGTTTCTTTGCTGATGCACCACTTTCCCATACGATCTGGTCGTATTCTGGCTTGAAGGAACTTGTCACAATCCTTGGGTGATGGAACATGATTTGGTGATAAAAATCTCTCCAAATGAGCTCAGACAACCACACACTCGAGCCTGCATCGCCCTTAAGCATGGCTTCGTGAGCGGCCTTGGCCAATGTTCGAATGGAGATGGTGCCAAAGCGCAAATGCACACTCAAGTAACTTGGCCCTTTGGCAAAGGGAAAGTCGCGGCGATCTTGGTAGTGAGTCATGCGCTCTTTGAAGTCTTTGAAGAGTTGATGTGCACCCTGCGCGCCTTGCGGAACACCCAGGCTGCTCAAGTTGGTGCGTTCAAATCCAATCTCCTCAAGCGTTGGTGGTTGAGTCTTTTCAAGCCCTTTGGGTCTTTTGCCCCACTGAGCCAAAACGGGTGCGTGAACTGGGTCCAGGTCATGGGAGGTGACTTTTTTCAGCCAAGCATTTTTATAAGGAGTGAACACGCCGTAGGGCTTGCCCAATTGGCTGAGTACCTCGTCTCTCTCGAAGATGACATGGTCTTTGTGGGTTTCAAATGAAACCCCTAGATTGGCCAACTCTCCTCTGACCACTGCATCTCGGCTCAATGCTTGTGGCTCATCGTCGTGATTGGCAAAAACGATGGTGGCGCCCAGCTTTTTTGCAATTGAAGGAATCGCGTGTTCGGCGTTGTCGTGAAGGACCAAAAGGCCACAATCTTTGGATTGTGCAGACTCTTGAATACTGTTATTTAATTCATTCAAGCTGTTCAAGATGAACTCGACTCTGCGATCTTGTTTGGGGAGTTGATCGAGAATGTTGGCGTCGAGCACAAAGACGGCAAAGAGTTGCTTGCAGCTGGCCAACGCGTGCACCAATGCGCGGTTGTCCTCGAGACGAAGGTCTCTTCTGAACCACATCAAACCCACAGAGTGTTCAAGAGGTGTAATTTTTGTCATATTGGGCTTTGCTAAAATGCAGTGATGAACTCAGACGCACCCATTTCCATGAACCTGACGCATCATTTTTTGATTGCCATGCCCAGTTTGATGGATGAGATGTTCTCTCGAAGTGTAGTTTACATGTGTGAGCACAGCGAGCGAGGTGCCCTGGGCTTGGTGATCAACAAGCCCTCTCCAATGAGCATGACGAGTTTGTTTGAAAAAGTCGATTTGCCCTTGGGAAGACTTGACTTGTCTTTGTCCCCTGTTTTCATTGGTGGCCCAGTTCATTCTGAGCGAGGTTTTGTGCTCCATGAGCCCTTCGAGCTCGATCTTAATGCGCAAACTGCGGGGGACGCTGAGGGCACTGCCCATGACCCCATTTACGCATCCACCCTCTCCATTCCTGGTGGACTTGAGATGACCACTTCCAGAGATGTTCTCCAAGCACTCTCCACGGGCGCAGGACCCAAGCGGGTGCTCATCTCTTTGGGGTATTCGGCCTGGGCCCAAGGGCAGCTAGAGTCCGAGCTTGCAGAAAACGCTTGGCTAACCGTAGACGCCGATCCAGCCGTGATTTTTGACACCCCCATTGACCAGCGCTACGACAAGGCGCTGTCTCTTTTGGGGCTTGAGTCTTGGATGATCTCTCCCAGTGCGGGACGAGCATGATGGGTTGCTTTCAAAGATGAATGCCCCTCATCTTGAATCGACCAATGAGCCTTTGCCAGAGCGCAAGCCACAAACTTTGATGGCCTTTGATTTGGGGCAAAAAAGAACGGGAGTGGCTTTTGGCAGCGCAATGCTCGCATCTGCCCAACCCTTGGGTGTCATTGAAGCCAATGGTGACAAAAGATTGCAAGAGATGGCTCAATACATCAAGCAATGGCAACCGGAGGGCTTGGTGGTGGGGGTGCCTTTTTATCCCGATGGAAAACCTCACGAACAAACCCGTTTTGCACAAAATTTGGCCAAACAAATGAGAGCCCAATTCAAATTGCCGGTGATTGAAGTCGATGAACGCTACAGCACCACGCAGGCCAAATCTTGGGTTCAGGAGAGCTCGCTAAAAGGGGGGCAAAAGGCTGGCGTCAATGTGGACGCTTTATCGGCTTGCGTCATTTTGAATCAATATTTTGAAAGCCATAAAAGTTAGGGCTGCGTTTGCAGTTAGCATCCAAGAAACCTTTCACAGGACAAGAACATGACTCAAGGTCAAATCGCAATCGATGCCGAGGCTCTTTTTGAGGACCTCAAAAGAGGGATCCAGCCGTGGGTGAGTGCTCACACTCATGTGGTGGGGGTGACCTCTGGTGGCGCTTGGATGGCCGAGCGATTGGGCCGAGAGCTCCAAATTCAAAACCCAGTTGGGGCGATCTCATCGGCCATGCACAGGGATGATTTTGATCAAAGGGGATTAAGCAATGGAGGACAAACGCATTTGCCCTTCGAGGTTGAGGGTGCTGATATTGTGCTCTTGGACGATGTGCTCTTTACGGGTCGCACGATTCGTGCGGTGATCAACGAGCTCTTTGATTATGGACGCCCCAAGCAAATTCGTTTGGCGGTTTTGGTAGACCGGGGTGGCAGAGAGCTGCCACTTCAAGCGGACTTCGCTGCTGCCCGCTTTGCGCTTGATCGTTCACAATCTTTGGCGCTGGCCCTCAAAGAAAACGGTCAATTTGTATTTTCTCTGGAGAGTAGAGATGCGATATAAAAAGAATCCTCAACTCAATCGCCATGGAGAGCTGATTCACTTGCTCACCACAGAGGGCTTGCCCAAGGACATTTTGACGCACGTGCTGGATACGGCCAAGAATTTTGTGAGTGTAAACGATCGTGAAGTCAAAAAGGTCCCTTTGCTCAGAGGCAAGAGCGTCTTCAATCTGTTTTTTGAAAACAGCACTCGCACCCGCACCACTTTTGAAATTGCAGCAACCCGACTCAGTGCAGACGTCATCAACTTGGACATTGCCAGGTCCTCCACAGCAAAGGGCGAGTCCTTGCTCGACACCATTGCCAATTTAAGTGCGATGGCGGCCGATGTCTTTGTGGTTCGCCACAGTGAGTCTGGTGCCCCTTACTTGATTGCTCAGCACGTTGCGCCTCATGTGCACGTGGTCAATGCGGGCGACGGTCGTCATGCGCATCCGACGCAAGGTTTACTGGACATGTTCACCATTCGACACTACAAGGGTGACTTCACCAAACTGAGGGTGGCCATTGTGGGAGATGTATTGCACTCAAGGGTTGCAAGGTCCGATATCCACGCACTCACCACTTTGGGTTGTCCAGAGGTGCGTGTGGTGGGCCCCAAAACTTTGGTCCCCAAGGAGCTCGAGCCCATGGGTGTGAGGGTATTTCACAATTTAGAGGAAGGCATCAAGGATTGCGACGTGGTGATTGCTTTGAGGCTTCAAAACGAGCGCATGAGCGGTGCTTTGTTGCCTTCAAGTCATGAATACTTCAAAGGTTTTGGATTGACCCCGCAGCGGCTTGAGTGTGCTGCTCCAGGTGCGATCGTGATGCACCCCGGTCCCATCAACCGCGGGGTTGAGATTGATTCTTCTGTGGTCGATGGTGCACAAAGTGTGATCTTGCCGCAGGTGACCTTTGGCATTGCGGTGCGCATGGCTGTCATGTCCATTGTGGCGGGCAATGAGGGTGACAAAATCGGGAGCCGAACATGAAGACGAGCATCATCAACGCACGCATTTTGGATCCTCACTCCAAAACCGATAGGGTGGGGGATGTGCACATTGATCAAGGTCACATCAAAGCATTGGGAGACGCACAAGCGCCCTTTAAAGCCGATCATGTGGTGGATGCCAAAGGCTTGTGGCTGATCCCTGGATTGGTGGATTTGTCGGCCCGTGTGATGGAGCCGGGTCACGAGCACGAGGGCATGCTCGCCTCTGAGCTTTTTGCAGCAGTGGCCGGTGGCGTCACCTCCATGGTTTGTCCTCCTGACACGGATCCGGTCTTGGATGAGCCAGGTCTGGTTGAGATGCTCCAATTCAGGGCTGCTCATTTGCACCTTGCAAGACTCTACCCTTTGGGAGCATTGACCAGTTCACTCCAAGGGGTCAAACTCACAGAGATGGGGGCACTCACGCAAGCGGGTTGTGTGGGTTTTGGACAAGCTGAGGTGCCCATCAAGGATACCCATGTGCTCACGCGTGCCTTGTCTTATGCCAGTACCTTTGGCTACAGCGTGTGGTTGCATCCGAAAGATGCCTACTTGGGCAGCGGAGTTGCAGCAAGTGGAGCTTTGGCCTTGCGCATGGGGTTGAGTTCAGTGCCTACGGCATCTGAGACCATTGCGCTCAATACGATTTTTGCACTCATGAAGAGCACCGGAGCGCGAGTGCATTTATCGCGTATTTCAAGCGCCTTGGGTGTTGAGATGGTGAAAGAGGCCAAGTCCCAAGGTCTGGACCTCACGTGCGATGTGAGCATCAACTCTTTGCACCTCACCGAGGTGGACATTGGCTATTTTGACTCCAGGGCAAGACTGGCTCCACCCTTGAGGGGAGACAGGGACAGAGAGGCACTCCGGCAAGCTCTTGCACAGGGTGTGATCGATGCTTTGGTATCAGACCACCACCCAGTCTCCGGTGACTTGAAAGCATTGCCTTTTGCTGAAGCGCAAGCGGGCGCAACGGGGGTGGAGTTGTTGCTGAGCTTGGCGCTGAAGTGGCAACAAGAAATGGGTCTTTCGGTTTTAGATGGACTCTCGGTGGTGACGTCAAGGCCAGGTGCCATTTTGGCGGAACAATCTCCCGTTCGCAGTCAGCTCGAACCGGGTACCCTCACGGTGGGTGGCGCTGCTGATTTTTGTCTTTTTGATCCTCAAGCTCACTGGCAGGTCGTCCCCCATCAATTGAAGAGTCAAGGCAAGCACACGCCATTTGATGTGGATTTGACTGGCATGCAATTGCAAGGGCAAGTGAAATCCACTTGGGTACAGGGTCGTTGTGTCTATGAGCGTGAACTTTGAAGATCCCAGTTGTGATGAACGGATTGCTTGAGTCATGATCACGCGGCTCATTAAAGTGTTGAGCTTGGTGTATTTGCTCATCGATGGTTTGATTGAGGTGACTTGGTATTGGAGTCACTTGACCCCTCTGCAAGCGCAAGATCGGGTCATGAACTGGGCCCGCAGGGCTTGTCGAGTCCTTGGAGCCCGAGTTGAGGTTGAGGGAGACATGTCTCAAGTTGGCCCCCTCTTGGTGGTGTCAAATCACATTTCGTGGTTGGATATTTTGGTCTTTTTATCCATCCGCCCGGTGCGGTTTGTCTCCAAGTCCGAGGTTAAAAATTGGCCCGTGGTTGGGCGTTATGCGAGCGCTTGTCGCACCTTGTTTGTGGCGAGATCGTCCAAGAAAGATGCACTGAGAGTGGTTCATCAAATGGTGGATGCTTTGAATGCGGGTGACATAGTGGCCATTTTTCCAGAAGGCACTACAACCCAAGGTCATGAAGTATTGCCTTTCCATGCGAATTTGATGCAAGCCAGTGTGGCATCAAATTCGCCACTGCAAGCCGCTTCGATCTCTTATGAATCCATGCAGTCTGGGCAACCGATCACTGAGCCCAGCTACATTGGAGAGGACACACTGGTGGGCTCTATATGGGTCATTTTGGGACTTCAACCTTTCAAGGTGAGGGTCAAATGGTCCCAAGTTCAAGACAGGGGTGAGCGAGATAGAAGGGCTTTGGCCCACGATCTTCATCAAGCGGTGATTGAGCTCAGACCGAAGTACTGATTTTTATGGGCCAGTGTTGCGATTCAGTTGAGCATGTCGTGCCACAAATCATGTGCCCATTTCCAAGCCAATTCGCCTTCCGAAGCACTGGGCATTTGGGAGTTGTTGGAGGAGTTCTCATCGAGCAAAAAAGTTTGCTCTGAAGCATCAAAGTGATGTTTGGATGCAATGTGTATGGCTTGTCGATCATCCAAGAAGCTAAAGCAAATGTTGTCCAGTGTTGCGTTTTGATTCACGGCTTGATCACTCAATTCATTGACGATGGCGCTGGAAACCACTAGCGCTTGTGCGTGCGCCATGTGTGCTGACTTTGGCATCAGGGAGGCGGCTTGAATGGCATCTCCCAAAATATGCACATCTTGGGCGACTTCACTTTGAAAATCCAAGAAGCGCACCCCACACCACTTGTCGTTGACGTTGACCAATCCGGAGGCTTTGGCAACCGTGCCCGCTCGCATGGGAGGAAGCACATTTGCAAGATTGACAGAGAGGTCATCTTGCACTTCAAAGCTGAGCGTTAGTCCAGAATCTTGTACGCCAATCAATTTGTGATTGGGATGGTATTGAATGTGATCGGAGTAGTGCTCGCTCCAAAAACGTTTGAATTGTTGGGCGTTTGAGACCACGTTGTCGTTGGCGTCGAGCACCAACACTTGGCATTTGGGTTTGTGCTTCTTAAAGTAAGAGGCCACCTGACAGGCACGCTCATAGGGAGCTGGCGGGCATTTGTAAGGAGACTCAGGTATGGTGAGTGCAAAGATGCCCCCGTTGGGGAGTTCGAGCAATTGTTGTCTTAAAAGAGAGAGCTCACCATTGTTGCTCCAAGCTTGTAAGCACTGTCCCAATGCACGGGCCGCCTCAAGTCCCTCAACGGCGTCATGGTCAAAGGAGACACCAGGACTCAAAATCAATTTGTCATAGGGTAGGGGCGGACCCTCTTGAAGTTGAACCCATTTGTGGGCTGTGTCAATGCGAATGGCACGGTCTTTCTTAAAGGTGATGCCAAATTTTTCTGCCACGCCCTCGTAACTGAGCGTGATGTCTTCTAGTTTTGCATGTCCAGATAACACCAGGTTTGACAAGGGAGAGGAGACAAATTTGGGTTGCATTTCAACCAAGGTCACGTCAAGCAAGTTACCTGACAAACGGCGAAGGTATTTTGCAGCGCTCAATCCTCCATATCCCGCTCCAACCACCACCACCTTGGCTTTTTGGAGACCTTTTGGGGCTGGCCTCTTTTGTGCAATAGAGTGGGGTGCTAAGGCCATCAGTCCCAAAGCACCTAAGGTTTCAATGACTTGTCGTTTATGCATCTTTTGACCAGTTGGATTTTGTTCAAATGCGTTTCTCAGCAGCTCAATGTTTCTGCCTAGAGGGGCATCATACTGTAGAGCAAGTGCAGGTTTGTGTTTGGCGATATCATTGAGGTCTAGTGTGGGTCTGAAACATTACACTTTGCCTCGTACCCGCAAATTGCAGCACATTGAATGCATCAAAGTCTTTGGCTTTGGTGCATCGTGCATCTACTGGAGTATTCACAACATGAACAAGCGAAGAGAAGTCCTGCAGTGGGGACTTGCAAGTGGTGGCGCCGTGGTCTTGGAGGCCATGAGTCCAACTGAGGCTTTGGCCTACGAGCGCTCAGCATTTGAAGCCAAAACGTGGACAGATGCTTTGAAGCTATTGGGCTCCCCAACTCCAATCGAGAGCAAAGATGTGGTGCTCAATGCCCCAGACATTGCTGAAAACGGTGCTGTGGTTCCACTGAGCGCGAGTTGCGCGCTGCCCGGCGTCAAGAAAATGATTTTTTTGGTTGAAAAAAATCCTTCACCTTTGAGCAGTGTGTTCAATGTGAGTGAGGATATTTTGGCCAATTTTTCGATGAGAACCAAAATGGGTCAAACCTCCAACGTCTATGCGGTCGCTTTGCTTGCCGATGGTCGAGCATTGATGGCGAAAAAAGAAATCAAAGTGACCTTGGGTGGTTGCGGGGGCTAGGATCCAAGCCTGGTATATCGGTTTTTAAATCTATTCAATCAAAGGGGTCTCCAACATGGGTGAGCCAATGCGAATCAGGGCGCAAAGCGGTGCAGGTCAAACCACCGTGCGCATTCTCATGAGTCATGAGATGGAAACTGGACAGAGAAAAGATGCAGAAGGAAAAATCATTCCTGCTTGGCACATTCAAGATGTCACTGCGTCCTTGGGCGGGAGGGAGATTTTTTCTGCCGAGTGGGGTCCATCGGTTTCTAAAAATCCTTACTTGCAATTCATCATCAAAGGCACTCACACGGGTGAAAAGATATCCGTCACTTGGAAAGACTCCAAGGGCGACAGCAGAAGCGATGAGGCGGTGATCCTTTGAAATTTGTGACTGCTGAGTCTCTTCAAAACGTTCGGATGAGACAAGGTAAAGTCAAAAAACTGTGCACCAAACTTTGCACAAAGCTGTGCTTTCAATGGGCACTTCTATTGGGGCTGCTTTGTGCATGCAACCAGGCTTGGTGTCAATACGAGGTGACCCCTTGGTCCCAAAAAACGCTGACTCTGCAAATCAAGGGTGAAGACTCAAGAGGCAGGGCTTGGACGCCTGAGTCGACAAGAAGGGGTTTAGGGCATCCGATGCTGGTCAACTTTTGGGCCACGTGGTGCGAACCCTGCAAGGAGGAGTTGCCCTCGCTTGAGACCTTGGCCGAATTGGAAGGAGAGGAACATTTGGGCGTCCTTGCCATCAATGTGGGCGACTCTAAGTTGGTGATGGAGCGTTTTGTTCAATTGAGCGCTTTGAAATTGCCGACCCTCCAAGACACGACTCGCCAAATTGCCAAATATCATGGGGTGCACATTTACCCCACCACATTGCTCGTCGACTCCAAAGGACGAATTCGCTGGATTGTCACTGGTGCTGTGGATTGGACCAGTCCCAAGGTTCAGACTTGGATCAAAGGCTTAGACGACCCCAAGGCGCCAAAGCCTCAGTGATAGCTTGATTGCCTTCATAGAGGAGTGTAATGAGAGATAATGGTAGGGCCTGAGGACCTATGGGTGCTTGGGTGTTTTGCCTTCGGGGCATTGGCTTGAAATATTTTTCTAGCCTCGTGTGTGCCGACAAAACTCTTCGAACTACACCAGGGTACTTACCACCATGAACAATCTTCGTCGCTCCTTTTTGAAGAGCAGCGCAGGTCTTGGCGCTCTTGCCACAGCACCTGCCTCACTTTGGTCCAATTGGGCCCAAGCTCAATCCCCCACCAACACCGAGAGGCAATTCTCGCCAACGGTCTCTGACTGGAGAGAGTTTGAGGTCACGACTCGCGTTGACATCAGTGCCGTGCAAGGCGAGACGCGTGTTTGGTTGCCCATTCCCTCGCTTGAGACGCCATGGCAAAGCACGTTGAGCAGTGACTTTGTCTCCAATGGACAGTCCAAAGTGATCAAAAGTGGACCTGAGGGAGCCGCCATGTTGGCCAGTGTCTTTGGCAAAGACAACAAAGCCCCCTTCATTGAATTGGTCACGCGTGTGAAGACCAAAAATCGCCAAACACGATTTGGTGACATCTCACAGCAAAATGCAAGCTGGACTCGTGAAACAGCAGACAACTTGAACTATTACAAGCGATCAACCCGTTGGCTTCCAACGGACGGTATTGTCAAAGCCACGGCTCTCAAAGTGACACAAGGCGCCAAGACGGATGCACAAAAAGCCAAGTTGATCTACGACTGGGTGGTGGCCAATACATACCGCGAAGTCAAGGTCAGAGGTTGTGGCGAAGGTGACATCAAGAGCATGCTCGAGAGTGGAAACTTGGGCGGTAAATGTGCCGATATCAATGCTGTATTTGTAGGCTTGTGTCGTGCCTCAGGCTTGCCTGCTCGAGACGTTTACGGCTTGAGGCTTGTGCCTTCTGCTTTTGGTTACAAAGAACTATCGGGTAACCCCAGTAATTTAAAAGGTTCGCAGCATTGCAGGGCCGAGGTCTACTTGAGCGCCTTGGGCTGGGTTGCGATGGATCCAGCCGATGTGGCCAAAGTGATGAGACAAGAAACTCCCACTTGGATCAAGCAGGTCAATGACCCAGTGGTCAAACCTGTTTACAGTGCCTTGTTTGGTTCATGGGAGGGCAACTGGATGGGGTGGAACACGTCTCACGATGTGTCCTTGCCCGGCTCAAGTGTGAAAGAGCCATTGCCCTTTTTGATGTACCCCATTGCTGAAAACGATTCAGGGCGATTTGACTCTTACGATCCAGACCTCTTCAAGTACCAAATCACGGCCAAGGAAATAAATCCCGCGGCTTGAGCAAGGTTGGAGGGGGGGAGCAAGAGCAAAAAGTGGTCACGGCCACTTGAGAGATTGCGAAGGAGCAGGAGTTGGTCTCCCCGGCAGGAATCGAACCTGCATTTCAGCCTTAGGAGGGCCGCGTTCTATCCATTGAACTACGAAGAGAATGAGCAACTGAGCATTCTAATCCATTGGGTGTGAATGTGCGTGCTCACTTGCTGAGCATGCGCATGGCCTGCTCCAACCCTTCGAGGGTCAGTGGGTACATGCGTTGACTCACCAAGTTTTGCATCAGCGATACGCTTTGACGGTAGGGCCACACACCCATGGGCTCTGGATTGATCCAAGCATAGCGCGGATAGGCGTGCATGATGCGCTCAAGCCACACGGCTCCCGCCTCCTCGTTGTTGTACTCCACACTGCCCCCAGGGCGCGTGAT
>Ga0164296_1005397_pt1 | contig 11221 bp, 12 predicted proteins | sample GEODES057metaG_FD_113533 | JGI IMG/M metagenome (GOLD analysis project Ga0164296, IMG submission 113533) | Dystrophic lake water microbial communities from Trout Bog Lake, Wisconsin, USA - GEODES057 metaG | ecosystem: Environmental > Aquatic > Freshwater > Lake | place: USA: Trout Bog Lake... | reverse complement strand
TAGATATATCTGCTTGTTGTCTTGAATTTTCTTTTATATTTTCTAATTGTTCTTCAATGTCTTTACTCCAATTATGCTCGTCTGTTTTATCTGTCATATCTTCTACTAAAGGATTATCCATATATATTTACATTTTAAATTTTAATGCATGGCGACCTCCTTCTCTCTTCTGTGCTGCTCCACCATGAGCGTGATGAGCGATGTGTTTAGCATGATGCATGTGTCCTAAATGATGCTTAGCATGAGAGAGATGGCTGTGAATTTTACCGTGTATATGCTTAGCATGATGCATTGCCTGATGTTGTAAATGCCGAAGTTTATGAAAGTGTTTGTGTGAATGAACCATAGCATGTAAATGTTTCATTATATTATGTATAAAGATTATATTTTTGAATTTGTTTTTTTTCTAATTAATAATGTCACAGCAATATTTGGATCATTAGCATAAATTGTGTTTAAATTTTGATCTACAAAGTTTATATAGAAATTACTAAATGTACCATTATTTACAGTAATCCATTTTTCGAAACTGGGATTATATGTTATGTTACTTCCAAATGTAGCATTGATAGGGAATCCATCTAATATATCACTTGGAACAGTGACATTATTTTTTAAAATACTACAACGAATGACTATACTATTTACAGTTGAACCTACTGGGGTAAGTGTTCCTGTTGTTGTATAAACTCCTGATGCTTGTGTTGCTGTAGCTGGATATGTTCCTGCTGTATATCCGATAATTGTTCCGAATGTGTTTGTGCTTAATATAACTAACTGAGGAACTTGATTTGATGTTGAAGGTAGACCACCAGATGTAGAATATGCTCCACTTGATGCATAACTATATCCTGATGGTAATGTAGTAGGAACAGCACTACATACAATTTGAGTAGTATAATAAGTAGTATTTGTAGCAATTGTAAAATAATAAACATTTTGTTTGGATGAATTGATAAGATAATAACCAGCAGAAATCATTTGATTTTGAATAAAATTTTGTATATCTGTTACAGTATAAAATCCTGACGTTAATGTAATGGTTAATGTGGCTGTTGTTGCACCAGTAGGAAAAATAAGCTGAAATGATTGGTTATTGTAATACTGTGATACATTGAAAAAAGAATATGGTATTGTTATACTGGATACACACATCTCCATATCTTCAGCATGAAAATTGCCTCCTAAAAAGTTATATTTAAATTGAGTGTTTGTTGTAGTATTTACATTATTAGAACTATTTAAAACAAGAGAATAAGCCATATATAATGAATATATATATTTTTTTTACATTCTTAATATATATGTCTGCTTTTAATCCTCCTACTTATACTGTGAGTATATATAATCCTGCATTCTTTCCAACATCAACAACTGGTATATCACAATCACAAGCCAATGCTCTTTATTTACAAAAAACCACAGCTGATACAGCAACAGCTTTAGAGACATTTTCATCTGGTATTGCTACTAATAGTGTTGCCACCACTACTACTGCTTCCAATTTACTTATTGGATCTTCTTCTAATACTGGTACAATTACTATTGCTACAGTCAATACTGGAAATACAGACGCTTCACCTGCTATTTCGATTGGTGCTGATTCCGGAACAAAAACAATTAAAATCAATAATAATACAAATTCAGTTCATTGTAGTAGTTTAGACATTACTGGTAGTGGTATTAATAACATTACAAATGCAACAGGATCTGTAGACATAGGCAATTTACAAACATCAGGAGTATTAAATATTGGTGTAAATGGTTCACGAACAGGTGCTATTAATATTGCTACAAATGGCGGTCAATCTACAAACATTACTGTTGGAGCTTCTTCTACAAGTGCTTTTAATGTTGCTTCTCCTTTTTCAACATTTTATCCTTTACAACTTACTTATACTTCTATACCAACTCTTTCAACTAATTCACAAGGTTATAGAACTACACTTGTAACAAATGGAACAGCAACAACATCAGGAACAGCAAACACAGTTACACAATGGTCTAGTTTTTCTGTTCCTGCTGGTATTTGGATAGTTGAAGTTTCTTTATTTGTAAATGCTTCATCAATTGCTTATTTCGAACATTATATATCATCTACTACAGGTTCATCAGATTCATCACGAGCGGCAGGTGGTAATACATCATCAACAAGTGGATGCATTTCAAGAAATACAGTCATTATCAATACTACATCAACCGCTTCATGGTATTTAAATGGTAAATCATCAGGTGTTTCAATTGGTATAACTACTATATATGTTACAATTACACGAATTACTTAAAATTATTTTAAAAACTTAATATATGACGGCATATAATCCACCATTATATTCTTTTTCTAATTTAAATTTTAATCCTACTATATTTGAGACAGGACAAACTTCGAATCTTACATTAACACAAGCAAATGCTTTATATTTACAAAAAACTACTATGGATACAGCAACAGCATTAGAGACATTTTCTGCTGGTATAAACACAAGTATTATAAATGTAAATACACAGTTAAGCACTGATTATATTGAAGGATTAACTTATAATGGTGTTTTAAAAATTGGAAAAACATGATGAAAAATGTAAGTTGTATAATGAAATAAATAAAGAAACCATTTCATTATATCAAAAAGATTATCAAAAAGAATATTATGAAATTAATAAAAATAAACTTGCTGAAGATAGAAAAGACTATCAAAAAAAATATCGTGAGATGAATAGAAAAAAATTAAATGAAAAACAAAATGAAAAGAGAAGTTTAGAAAAAAATAATGTTGTTGTATAATATATGGAAGTTGTCAATTGGTATGATAAATTACCTGAAGACTTAAAATCAAATAACAAAACAGATAAACATTTTAAAAAACATCATATTTTACCAAATTCGATTATTGTTTGTATTGGACAAACAGGGACAGGTAAAACCAATGCCCTTATTGATTTTTTATCGAGGAAAGATGAAGCCTTTTATGATATCATTCTTTTTAATCCTGTTTCAAGTGATGAACCTCTTTATAATATGTTAAAGCAAAAAATACCTGAAATGAAAGTAATCACAGATATTGCTGAATTACCTGATGTGAAATCATTTGAAGATGATAGAAAACATGAAAAACTTATTATTTTTGATGATTGGATTAATTTAAAACCAAAAGATATGAAAAAACTCAATGATTTTGCTATTTCAGGACGTAAAGCAGGATTTACCAGTTTTTTTATGGCTCAAAATTATACATCTGTACCAAAAGTAATTTCTCGTAATGCTAATTATTTTATTTTATTTAAATTAAATGATACACATACTGTCAATAATATTTTAAAGAATCATAATGTTTATGATATAGAAAAAGAACATTTTAAAAAAATGTATCAAGATGCTACAAACGAACCTCGTTCTTTTTTCTTGATAGATTTAAAAGGTCAAAAAGGTGGACATTTACGAAAGAACTTTTTAGGTTTCTATCGTGTTTAATCTTTTAGAATGGCTTGTAATATCATGTCATTCTTTTTTGTATCTTTATCAAAAAGAGAGACAAATGTTTGAAAGGCTTTCATAGAATTACCATGTTCTCTCATAAATTTTATAAAAGCAACACAATAAAAACCACAAGATGATGCATCTAAATCTTGATTATCTCTATTATTATAAATATAATTTCCCATCTTTCTCTCTATTTCTTCTTGTGCTGGAAATCCAAAAGAATCATAATAAAAACATATATCGCCATTTTTCATAAGACAAGTCCAATGACTATGTCCGTTTAAATTAATAACATAAAATCCATTTGTTAATTTTGGTAATTCTTCTTTTGTAAAACATCCTTTGTATCCTACAATTCCTTTACACATTTTGTCAATATCATCACTACTTGTGATATTATTGCCTCCCATTTTTAGTTTAATACCTTTACCAAATGTTTCATTTGTTCCTTGTAATGTATCAATAGAATGAGCGGCTAAAGGATTTAAATTTCCCTTTATATAGTGTGTTTGATTCATTGTTTGAAAAGGATTTAAAGCCGAAACAGCATCATTTTGTGTTCTTATATCTGTTTGATTTTTTGCTGGACTATTCGCAAATGGTCTAGTTGCCTTATTTAATGTAATGGTTTCTTTTCCTCGTCGTCCTAATAATTCGGCTTGTAATCCTCCTTGTGAATGTCCAATAGTTGATATATTTTTATTACCATATTTCGTTTCAGCTGCTTTTTGTACTTTATGAGCTTCTTTGAATCGGCTTGTATGTTTATATGCTTTTCTACCACCTAAAGCATACACAAGATTATTTCCCCAATCCATAATTCCTGATGTTCCTTTGTGTGCTACTACAGTTTGACCTGTTTCAGGATTTACATAAACTTTTGATGTTTTGGTAGATAATGATCTATCTTGTTGAAAACCATCTACATTTCGTATTTTCTTATCATAACTTGCATTGAGTAATCCTTGTAATTGCTTAGAACTTAAAGCCCCTGCTTTTTTAGGCATTATATATTAGAACATATTTTTTTATGTTTTCTTAAAGAATTTTTTGATATAATTTTACCACATTCACAAGTAATTTTTTCTTTTCCTTTTGTTAATATTTCTTCTTTATGTAAATAATAATATTCATTACATTTTTTTTTTTTTTCTTCTTTATTACGACATTCTTTTTCATAGTTTGGATTTGCTATTGATCTAAACATATTTAATTCAGGTTTTATTTGTTCTATCCAATATTGCTCTCGTTCTTTTAATTCTTCTTTTGTTTTACATTCATATTTTTCAATTAATTCAATTTTAAAATGTTCTATACCAATTTCTCTCATATGAATATATAATTTTGAATTACGACGACCACTTGTATCTTTACAAGACATACGATGTATATTCATTCTATTACATAAATATTGATAAGTAGAACTTCCAATATAAATTTTATCATTTACATCATTTATAATCTTATAAATTTTTGCATTTTCCATTTATATAATTATATCAATATGCTTTAATTCAATTTTTATATCAATACCCTCATCGGTCTAATAACCAGCAGGCATCAGCGATTTACCTGTATGGCGGCGTTTTGGTGTCTTACGATGTTTTGGTGTCTTACGACGACCTGCTCCCATCTCATTTAAACGGATTCGTAAAGCTGCACGACCTTTAGCTAATGCTGCTTTCTGTGCCTCACTCATGATACGTTTTGGACGATGTGCTTTTTTACGACCCATTCCATGGGAATTGCTTTTTGGTTTATGTCTACGATGAATACCTGCTGCATATGCTTTGCCGTATGGTATTTCGTAATTATCAGGAAGAGGTGGAAGTCCTAAATCACTTGCCCCATTGAGTTCACTAACATCAGGGTAATATTGAACTTCAGGTGCTGATGTTGCTACTTGTGCTATAACTGGTTTTGGATATTGTCTTGGTCCACTTGGAAGACTTGGCTGTCCCATTTTTGATAAAGCCATATTTGTTGCTCCACGAAGTAATGGTTTTGCTACTGGTTTAATGTAATCACCAATAGATTTAATAGTGTTTCCGATTTTTCCCATCCATTTATCGAATTTTTTACCACGATTCACATTACCACCTACACGCTTAATATTACGACTTACCATTCTTCTCATTGGTTTTGGTGTAAATGCCTTAGCCATACTCATAATACCATGACCTGTTTGAATACCACGAACACCACGCTCTACACCTGCTGTAATAAGAGGCTCAAGACCTTCATGAACGATAAATTTACCAAAATTCTGTCCTAATTTTCCACCCATACCTACATCATGGCGGAGATGTTGATTATGTTCTATAGCATAAGGATCTAAAGTTAATGTAATACCACAACCTTTAGCATGTGCTTTATGTAGTTTTTTGTGGTGTTCTGCTGAAATGTGTATTTTGTGATGACCGCCACCTCTTACTCTTACAGGGTGACCGTTAAGTAATTTACTAACTTGTTTTTTCGAAAGAGCGGCTATGTGAGCTGGATGATACATATATTATTACTAAAGATAATAATTTCCTTATTTCTTGGATTTAGAGGCTCTATTTTGATATTTTTCTCTCATATTTGGATAAAGATATTGATGAGCTTCATGATGAGTAATCATTCCAGCAAAAGCCATTCTATGTACTAATTGTTTTAATTCTTTTTTTATTTCTTTATTATCATTTCCTGCATTTATCTCTCCATCTAATAAATCAAAACGATGTTTCATTGCTTGTTTTGTTCTGTCTAAATTATGCTCTACACGTTTATGTAAACCTGCTAAATGAATGACTGTATCATACAATTCTTTTTCTTTTAAATCAAAATGTTTTAAATCTTCATGTTTTGGTGATTCACTATTTAATAATTTCATCATAGCATTGACAAAATGATCGCTTACTTTTGTTTTATTAAATCCATTTAAATGATGTTTATTATGTTTCATTACAATTAAATTATTGTCATAATATAACGCTCTTGGATTAATGGCTATTTTTCCGAATTGTAAAAACTTAGGAACTTCTTCCAAGAATCCTGAACCAATAGGACGACCTATTTTCTTTTTTTGTGGTGATTTTTGATATGTATCAGGTGTACCAATGATTCTAGAACTTTGTAATCGTTCTAAAATTTCATCTCTTGTAGGTGGTTTTCCACTTATAATGGAATTACTTCTTAATAAATTACCTCTTGATTTTCCTTCATCATATCTTGGTCCAAATTCTGCAAGTATTTGTTCTTTTTTCATTTCATAAGGATTAAAAGGAATCGCTTCAGCTGCTCCAATTGATTCAGCTCGTCCAATCGTTGGAGGACTACCTAATTCTCTAAATTCAGCAACTGGTAATAAATTACCTTCTTCACCTATTGGTTTTGTAGTAACTGGTTTAATTGGAATGACTGGTAGAGTTTCTTCAGGATAATATCCACCTAATGCTCTTTGTTCTAAATCAAATATTGCATTAATTTCTTCGCTTGCTGCTCGTCTTACACTTTCAGGTGGTTCAAAATCTAAAATTGCTCGTAATGCATCCTCTGTTCTTGGTGTTTCTGCTGCTCTTGCTTCACGAGTTAATTCTCTATATCTTGAAACATCAATATCAGGTATAGCTCTTTTACTAACACCACTAATTGTTTTATTAAAAAAATCAACTAATTCTGGTGCATCTCTTTCAGTTAATTTAGCACGACTATATACTTCTTTAAATTTTGTAGAAATAAGAGAGAAAAATTTATTATATTCAAAAATACTCTCTGCTCCTGCAATCATAATGATCTGTTCTACTAAAGTATTATTTCGTGTTAATTCTTTCATGTTTTGTTTAAATTTTTCGATTGTTCTACGCTCTGCTGCTTGTATTACTGCTTCTTCATCATATTCAACTTGACCCACATCTAATAATCGTTGTTTAAATTCTTCATCGCTTTCATTTGGTTGTTGTTTTAAATTTAATTTTCCACGATTTAGTAAATTAATTTCATCACTTTTTTCTTTTAGTAAAATACGATTTGCTTTATTTACTCTATCGATTTCTGCTTGATTTTCTAAAAGAGCTTCTTTATTTCTTTTTCTAAAATTTTCAGCACCATCTATGTATCCTTGTATTTGTATTAATCTATCTTTTCCGATTTCTATTCTACGCTGTAATTCTTGTATTTGAGGTAATTCTTCAAACTCAGCAAATTGACCTAATAATTTTTTACGTTCTCGTCCATGTATTGCTTCATTATTTCTAATAAATTGTATTGCTTCATAAGCAGTTACTATTTCTTGTTCTGTTCTTTTATATTGTGCTGTTAATTGTCTTAAATCATCTACAATTTCGCTTTCATTGACTATATCTCTTAATTCAGGTGATTCTAATGTAAAATCAGTATTAGAAGGAACATATTTTAATTTACGACCTGTTATTGGGTCTATGTAAGAACTATTTGCTAATTCATCTTGATATTCTTGTACCATTTCTTGTGTGATATCACTTTGTATTTTTGTTGGTTTCCAACCCCATACTTCTTTAATAGAGTTTCTGCTTATTTTTTGTAATTGTTCTTCTATTCCTAAATCTCTAAGATTAATATCTGCTACTAAAGAATTTGTTAATGTTCCATCCGGTTGATTCTGTTCTTCTTTAGAAGGAATAGATCGTTTAGAGATATCTTCTAATTGTTTATCTAATAGCAAATCTCGCCTTGTAAGTAATTCTTTACTCATATACAATATCTTAAGATAAAAAATAAAGGAATTGGTTTAGGAATATCTAATTTTATTTTCTGTGTTTAAATTATAATGAATAGCGACAACTATGAATTTAGCAAATCCAGCCAACCACAATCCGTAGATGCTTATTCTTCCTACACTGACAAACAATGGAACTACATAAATGATATTAACAACGGCGTGTATGCTAATAACAGTGGGTTAACACAGGTTCAATTTGACCTCACTTCCATCTACAACTCAGGTGGCTTCACTGATGCTGGGGATATGTACTTAACTATCCCAATTGTCATGACTGCTGCTTTCGCTACTTCGGCAGGTGCTGCTGTCACTCTTCCTGCCGCCTCGGTTGGTTTAGGAGGTGCCGCTGCCTCTGTAGGTGGTTGTGCTGGTTATTCTATCATGGCTCTAAAATCCAATTTCCAAAACTTAATACATCAGATCGAAATTCAGGCTGATGGTAAAGTAATTAATGATACCCAGCCATTCATAAATGTTATGCAGGGTTTTCGTCTTCTTTCTGAAATGTCTATTACTGATCTTAACACTTTTGGTCCTTCCCTCAATTACAATCAGGTATTAGACAATGAAAAATCTATGCAATTCAATCAGGTCACACCTCCATACAGTGCAGGAACTGCCACAGGTGCTGTCAATGTTGCTGGTGCTGGATTACTAAACAATGTTCCTTATTATGGTTCATCTATGGGTATGAATTCCCAGAGTATGGGTTCCCCTGTCATGAATCAGGGATGTGTAAATGCTGCTATTGCAAATCGTATTTCTCGCTATGCTGATTTAACATCTCTTCCTGCTGCTTCTGCTCAATCTCTTTGGGGTGCTTCTTCAGGCACACAGCTTACTTTCATGACTGCTACTCAGCTACAAACTGAATTTAAGCCTTATGTTGCTTATATTGGAAATGTAATCACATATTATGATGTTGCTCTTATCCCTCTTAAATACTTAACTGATGTGATGGATAAATTAGGACTTGTTCGTAAATTATCAGCTGTCATGAGAATTTACTTTAACACTGGTTCGTGTGCTGCTAAAATTACCAATGCTGGAACTACTACTCAATACATTTCTCCTGTATCATCGAGTTCTGTTTTCCAATCTACTTTTGCTAACACTTGCCCTTTCACTTTTAACAATGTTGCTGGTGCTACTTCTTCCGCTCCAACAGCCAATTTAAACCCTGCATCATGTCCTACTACTGCTGGTTATGTAATTGGTGGTCTTTTTATTTCTCGTGCACCGACTACATCGATTTCTGTTGGTGGTGGTTCAGGTATCAACATCGGTCTCAATGTTCCAAATCACCCAATGCCTTCATGCCGTGCTTATTACTCACTTGTTAAAATGGAACCATCTAAAGCATTACGCTATGTTGAAGAGAATCGCTCGAAACTGGTTGTCTACGAACAGATAATTACCAATCAGTATGATGGAATTACCAGCGGTTCATCATTTAGTCAGCTTGTACAGAGTGGTATTAAAAACCCACTTGCTGTAGCCATTATTCCGCTTATTTCACCATCTCAGGCAACTGGATCAGGTTCTAATACTTATGGCTTTGCTCAATGGGCTTCTCCTCTTGACACTTGCCCTAATACTTTTGCTCCAATTTCTCTTACCAACTTACAAGTGACTTTAGGAGGCCAAAATGTATTAAATGGTGCTTCTCTTTTTTACACTTATGAGAATTTCTTAGAGCAGATTATTCTTGCTGACAATCTTACATCGAGCGATTTAGGGATTGGTGCAGGTCTTATCAGCCAAAGTTTTTGGGAGTCCAACAGAGTATACTATGTAGATCTCAAACGATGCCGTGATGCTGACAAAGCTGCTACACGAAACCTCAATATCTCTTTCACTAACAACAGCAACATGACTATTAGTATTTTAGTGTATACGATTTACCTTGATAAATTAATTGTGGACGTGGAAACAGGCTTGATAAAAAAGTGAATTTGAGTAAAAATTGATTTAAAGATTAATCAACATCTATAATATAAAATGGCTAATTATTCAAAAACAATCATTTACAAAATTCAACATGAAACTAAATTAGATTTATTATATGTAGGTCATACAACAGAATATTCAAGACGAGAAGCATATCATAAATCTCAAACAAAATCTCATACAAAAAAATTATATCAAATGATTAGAGATAATGGTGGTTGGAATTCATTTAAAATGACACCTATTATGGAATATCCTTGTGAAAATAAAATACAAGCATGTATTCAAGAAGAAAAATGTCGTATTGAACTAAATGCAAATATGAATACTAATAGTGCAATTAATAATCCAATAAAACAAAAACAAACAAAAAAAACATACAAACAAGAACATAGAGAAGAAATATTAGAAAAAAATAAACAATATTATCAAGAACATAAAGAAGAACGAAAGGCATATCGTGATAGTATTGCTGAAGAACAAAAGATATATAAAAAAGAATGGTATGCTAATAATAAAGAAAAAATTAATACTGAAAGATTACAAAAATATACTTGTGAATGTGGAAAAGAAAATATGTTATGTAATAAAGCAAGACATGAAAAAACAAAGTTTCATTTAGAGTTTTGTAATAAAAATTAATAATTTATAAATATATAAATGACAGCCATTTGTATATTTTCCCCTGTTTATATCGAAAATGCTACTCTTTTGTCTCTACGTTTAAAGATTCCTATTCTAAAAGAATTAAAAGCGAATGAAACCATAATCTGTTTTGGAATTGCCATCAATCCAAAAGAAATGTTAGAGTTTTCTCTCCGAAATTCAGTAAAATATATTATTTTGAATGGTGAAAATATTACAAGTAAATATTATGATCTTAATGATGAAGCAGGTCGTTATTATATTTATTTACAAAAAAGACATTTAACTTTTCAATATAGCCCATATACAGCAGAATATGTGGAACAGAAATTTGGCATTAAATGTGCTGGATTGGTTGATTTTGAATTTATGAAAAGAGATAATATTTATACAACATGTGATAAACC
>Ga0164296_1005395_pt1 | contig 11224 bp, 12 predicted proteins | sample GEODES057metaG_FD_113533 | JGI IMG/M metagenome (GOLD analysis project Ga0164296, IMG submission 113533) | Dystrophic lake water microbial communities from Trout Bog Lake, Wisconsin, USA - GEODES057 metaG | ecosystem: Environmental > Aquatic > Freshwater > Lake | place: USA: Trout Bog Lake... | reverse complement strand
CTTAAACCAAGCAGTTTCTAAGGCCGCGCTACTTCTTCTTGGACGATTCGTCGGGCGTCGTCGACTGCTTGGTCTCGTAGGCGCCGGCGGAGGGGAAGAAGGGGGCAATCCGGTCAACCAGGGGGGTCAGGAACTTGGGCTCCGTGCGGTGGTAGATCCAGTTGAACCATATGAGCCCGCCGCCTACGAAGAGGACGCCCCCGAGGACGAACTTATTTATCTTCAATACCTTCTGGATGATGATGAAGACCACGATCACGGCCAGGATCGCCCCGCCCGCCTTCAGCCAGAAATCCTTCGGGATCTTCTGGAGCCTATCGAGCGTCGTCGTCGCCGCGAAAAAGGTGAGATTCGAGACCATGGGAATGCCCGACGTCGTAGCAACGGCGGCCCGGCGTGTCGAGCCGAAGGACGGGCGCGGAGTCAGACCGCGGGGGCGGGACCCGAGGCGCCCGGACCCCGCGTGGCGCAGTTGATCCACTCGGTGGAGCCGTCGGCGTAGTACTCCTTCTTCCAGATCGGGACCCGCGCCTTCGTCTCGTCGATCGCGTACCGGCAGGCCTCGAAGGCGGCGCCGCGGTGCTCGGCCGTGACGGCGATCCACACCGCCATGTCACCGAGCTGGAGGCTCCCGGTGCGGTGCACGCACACGGCGTCCAGGATCCCGAACTTTAGCCGCGCCTCCTCAAGGATCCTCATTCCTTCCTTCTCCGCCAGCGGTGCAAAGGCCTCGTAGTCCAGCGAGAGGACGCCGCGGCCCTCGTTCTGCCGGCGCACCCGGCCCTCGAACGTGACGCAGGCGCCGGCGCGCGTGTCGCCGAGCGCCCCAAGCAGCGCCCCGGGGTCTATCTTTTCTCCTGTGATCCGGAATTCCATCGGGCTCAGCCTCCTGCGACCGGGGGAAGGAAGGCGATCCGGTCGCCGTCCCGCACGGCGACCTCCCACGGCTGGAAGTCGTCGTTCACCGCCACGCGGACGCGGAGGGCCGGCAGCGTGAAGCCGTGCCGGACCCGGAGCTCCTCGTAAAGCTCGGCTGCGGTCGCCGAGTCGGTCGGGACCACCTCGGTGCCGAGGCCCCGCTGCTCGCGCAGGACCGCGTAATAGCTGACGCAGACGGACTTCTTCACGGCGCGCGGTAGGTGCTCTTGCCGCCGGTCTTGGAGAGGAGCCTCACGCTCCGGATCACGATCCCGTGGGTCACCGCCTTGCCCATGTCGTAGAGCGTCAGGGCAGCGACGGTCGCCCCGGTCAGGGCCTCCATCTCGACCCCGGTCCTCGCCTGGGTCCTCGCCGTGCAGCGGACGGAAACCTCCGCCGAGCCGTCGGCCGCGGGCGGCCGGGACTCGATCTCGATCTTGCAGTCGTCCAGGGGAAGGGGGTGACAGAGCGGGATCAGGTCCGACGTCCTCTTCGCCCCCATGATGCCCGCAAGGACCGCCGCCTGGAAGACGGGTCCCTTGGGCGAGGCGATGTCCCCGTCCCGGATGAGGCCGGCCAGCGCCTTCGGCAGCACCACAACCGCCTCGGCCACCGCCGTCCTCGCGGTCACGGCCTTCGCCCCCACATCCACCATCTGGGGGCGGTTGCGGGTGTCCAGGTGCGAGAGGGTGCGCTTCGTGGCCATCGGGAGATCGCGAGCTTGTGGCGTGGGGACGGGCGACCGCAACCCTTCGGTTCCGGGGGTCCTAGACCCAGGGCCTGTAGGGGGCGACGTAGCCCGCGGGGAACTCGTCCTGGCCGGCGGGGAGCTCGACGAACCCGTCAGTCCCCACGAGCCCGGCGAAGTCGCCGGACGAATTCGTGGCGCACGGCTGGGCCAGGAGCTCCGCCCGGGGGCCGCTGGAGAGCCGGACCGGGAGCAGGCAGGCAAGCTTCGGCTTGAAGACGACCCGCTCGGCGAGCGCCGCACCGAAGGGCGCCCGGGGCGCCAGCCCGCTCGCATGGTCGAGGGCGGGAAGGACGTAGCGGTGGAGGCAGGTGTACGCCGACACGGGGTTGCCCGGCAGCGCGAACACCGGCGTCATCCGCCCGCTCAGCCCGAACCAGAAGGGCTTGCCCGGCCTCTGGGCCACGCCCTGGAAGATCTTCTGGACCCCCTGCCTGCCGAGCTCGGCGGGCAGGAAGTCGAACTTCCCCTTGGAGACCCCGCCGGTGATCAGGATCACCTCGTACTCGGCCAGGATGTGCCAGAGCATGTGCTCGATCTCGTGGCGGATGTCCCGGAGTTGGAAGCGATCCGACCTCGGGTACCCGGCACGGATGAGGGCCGCCCTGAGCGCGTGGTCGTTGCTGCGGCGCACCTGGTGCGGCGCCACGAGCGAGTCCACCTCCACGAGCTCGTCGCCCGTGGAGATCACGGCCACCTTCGGCGAATGGGTCACGGTGAGGGCCGGGTGGCCGCACGAGGCCGCCACCGCGATCTCGCGCCCCGTGAGCCGCACGCCGGCCCGGACGATCACGTCTCCCCTGGCGTGGTCGGAGCCCCGCAGGTGGACGTGCCGGCCGGCCGCGGACGGCTCGGCGTCCGGATGGACCGTCATCCACTCGCCCTCGCGGGTCGCATCCTCGTAGGGGACCACGCAGTCGGCCCCCTCGGGGAGGACGGAGCCCGTCATGACCTCTATCGCTGCGTCCGGCGCCGGACCGAGCGTGAAGGGCCTCATGCCGGCCGCCTGGGTCGCCCCGACCCGGAACCGCGAGACGCCCGAGGCGCGGGAAGAGGAGCGGATGGCAAATCCATCCATTGTCACGCGGTCAAAGGGAGGGAGGTCGCGGTCGGCCTTCAGGTCGCTCCTGAGCACCCTGCCGTGGGCCTCCGCGATCGCACAGTCCTCCCGGTGGAAGAGCGGGATCGCCTCCAGGATCAGCCTCTCGGCGCCATCGGGTGTGAGCACGCACAAAGGTTAGGGCACAAATACCGCCTCGCGAAAATAACGATTTGGTGCTTTTTTGAATTATTACATGGCAGGACCCCGCGACACACTCGGCCGACCCCTGCGGGACCTGCGTGTGTCGGTGACCGACCGGTGCAACTTCAGGTGCCCGTACTGCATGCCCAAGGAGGCGTTCGGGCCGGACCATGCGTTCCTCTCAGACGGCCGGCTGATGACCCACGGGGAGCTCGTGCGGATCGTGGGCGCCTTCGCCGCCCTGGGCGTCGAGAAGGTGCGCCTGACCGGGGGCGAGCCCCTGCTGCGGACCGACCTGCCGGCCATCGTCGGGGACCTCAAGGGGCTCGGGGTCCGGGACGTCTCCCTCACCACCAACGGATGGTTCCTGGCGAAGCAGGCCTCGGCGCTTCGCGCCGCGGGCCTGGACCGGGTCAACGTCTCGGTCGACGCGCTCGACCGGGAGACCGCCGGACGCATGAACGGGCTCGGCTTCGACGTCTCAAGGGTCCTTTCCGGGATCGACGCGGCGGCGGCGGCCGGGCTAACGGTCAAGGTCAACTGCGTGGTCCAGCGCGGGGTCAACGACGGGGAGATCCTCTCCCTCTGCGAGTATTTCCGGGAGAGGGGGCACACGCTCCGCTTCATCGAGTTCATGGACGTGGGCAACACGAACCACTGGTCGACCTCGCAGGTGGTCCCCGCCCAGGAGGTCGTGGCCCGAATCTCGGCCCGCTGGCCGCTCGAGGCCGCCGCCCCGGCCTACCGCGGCGAGGTGGCCGCCCGCTACCGCTACGCCGACGGCAGGGGCGAGGTCGGCCTCGTGTCCTCCGTAACCGAGCCTTTCTGCAAGGACTGCCACCGGGCGAGGCTGTCGGCGGACGGCAAGTTCTTCACCTGCCTCTTCGCCTCCGAGGGCCGGGACCTCCTGTCCAGCCTCAGGGCGGGGGCCTCGGACCTCGACCTGCGGGGCCGGATCAGCGGCGTCTGGGGCGCGAGGACGGACCGCTACAGCGACGAGCGGGCCGAGATCCTCGCCTCGGGAAGGCCGCGCGAGAAGATAGAGATGAGCTACATCGGCGGCTAGGCCGCCGTCCCCCGGGCGCGCACCTTCTTGAGGATGGCGCGGAGCGCCGCGAAGTCCTCGTCCCGGGTCCTGCTCTCGATCACGTAGTCGAACTTGGGCGCCTCGCGGAGCTCCGCCTCGGCGGTCTCCATGCGGCGGGCGATCTCGGCCTCGTCGTCCTTGCCCCGCTCCCGCATCCGGGAGAGCAGGCGCTCGTGGTCCACCACGATGAAGATGGTCGCCATCGCCCGCTTCAGGAAGGGGTTCTTCGCCGCAAGGCGCCGGAAGCTCTCCACCCCCTGGACGTCGACGCTCATCACCAGGTTCTTTCCCAGTAGCAGCGGCCCGAGCACGCTCGCCGACAGGGTCCCGTAGCGGCGGTCGCCGTGGACCCAGGCCCACTCCAGGAACTCCCCGGCCTTCACCTTGTCGTCGAATTCCTTGGGCGTGAAGAAATGGTAGTGGACGCCGTTCTCCTCGCCCTGCCTCGGGGCGCGCGTCGTGCTGGTGACGACCCGCGTGAACCCGGGGTCCTCGGCGACGAGCCGGTCGCAGAGCGTGCTCTTGCCCGAGCCCGCGGGGCCGGCAAGGACAAGGAGGACGGGGGAAGGCGTCATCGCTGGTTGAACGCCGCCACGCAGAGGACCAGCCCGTACGCGAGGAGGAGCCCGCCGAGGCTCCTCGAGCGCAGCGGCCGGGCGAAGAGCCAGCCGAAGAAGTCGCGCAGGCGCCAGGGCTGGGCCCCGAGCCAGATCGCGGCCGCGATCGCCAGGTAGACGAAGGACACCATGAACAGGCGGGCCGGGTGCGCGTACTCCATGTAGGCGGCCTGGAGGAAGGGTCCCGCGCCGATCAGCACCAGGGCGCTCGCGCCGCGGACGCCGAGGAAGTCCGGCACGCACTTGAAGGCGAGGACGGCGACCAGGGCGAAGCCCACGAAGAGGAGGTTGCGGTACTCGCCGAAGTCGGCGTTCGAGAGGTGCAGGATGTTGTAGAGGAACCAGACGGAGGCCGCGCCGAAAACCAGGTAGCCCGCGGGCGCGGACCTCGGGAACGCCTTCACCGCGGCCTTGAACGCCGGCAGGTCCAGGAGGAGGGGCAGCCCGACGAGGATCAGGAGGAGGCCGGGCAGGAGGGAGGCGGTGAACAGGGACATGCGGCTGTGGGGCCCTAGAGTGACGCCGCGGCCTGCGGGGATTGCAAGCCGGCGCCCGAGACGACGAGGTTGCCGTAGAGCGTGCTGACGCTGGCGCGGGTGACCTCGACCTGCACCAGCGACCCGACGAGCCGCGGCGCGGCCTCGAAGACGGTCGCCCGGTTGCCCCGGGTGCGGCCCATGAAGCGCTCGCCGGTCTTGTCGGGGCCCTCGACCAGGACCTCCTGAACGGTGCCGACCAGGGACTGCGCCCGCCGGAGGGAACCCTTCCCGAGCTCCTCGAGCAGGATCCTGTTGCGCTCCTCGCGCACCTCCTCGGGGACCTGGCCGGGCATCGTAGCCGCGGGGGTCCCCGTGCGCACCGAGTACTTGAAGATGTAGGCCATGTCGTAGTCCACCTCACGGCAGAGATCCAGGGTGGCCTGGAAGTCCTGGTCGGTCTCGCCGGGGAAGCCCACGATGATGTCGGTCGAGAACGCCATCGCGGGCTTGGCCGCCCTCAGCATGCGCACGATCTCCAGGTAGCGGTCGCGCGAGTAGGGCCTGCGCATGGCCTTCAGGACCGCGTCGCTTCCGGACTGCACCGGAAGGTGGACGTGCTCGCCGAGCTTGGGCATCCGCGCGAAGGCGTCCGCGAGGTCCTCCCGGAAGCCGCGCGGGTGCGGCGAGGTGAAGCGGATGCGCTCGAGCCCGGGGATGGCGTTCACGCGCTCGAGCAGCTGGACGAACGGGGTGACCCCGCCGGTGTGCGGGTAGTCGCGCCTGCCGTAGCTGGTGACGATCTGCCCGAGGAGCATCACCTCGCGAGCCCCGCGCGCGACGACCTCCTCGCACTCCCGCACGATGTCGTCCATCGGGCGCGAGCGCTCGTCGCCGCGCGTCGTCGGCACGATGCAGAAGGAGCAGTCCATGTTGCAGCCCTGCTGGATCGAGACGAAGGCGCACACCTTGCGGTCGGGGGACTCGTCGTGGTCGCGGATCGTGTTCTGCGAGCCGGCCTCCTCGTCCGTGTCGATGATCGCCCGGCCGACGGGAACGCCCGCGCTCCTGGCCGCCCGGAGGTTGTCCAGGTAGTCGGGCACGCGGTGGAACTTCTGGGTGCCGACGATCAGGTCGACGTCGGGCAGGCGGTCCAGGAGCTCGGCCCCGCGGTTCTGCGCCATGCAGCCGAGGATCCCGAGGACGAAGTCCGGGTTGCCCTTCTTTCTGTGGAGGCTGTAGCCGGCCTTGCCGATCGCCTTCTGCTCGGCGGCATCGCGGACGCTGCACGTGTTGAGCAGCAGGATGTCGCAGTCGTCCTCGCTCTCCACCATGCGGTAGCCCCGGGCGCGAAGCATCGCCGCGACGGCCTCGCTGTCGCGCTCGTTCATCTGGCATCCGTAGGTCTTTATGTGGACGCGGTTCACCGGGGGAGGGGTTACCAATAGGCCGCCCCAAAGGACGGTCAAACGAGGAATTGCCCCGGTGCGGGGGCCTACCCCCCGGGGAGGGGCGGGCCCCTCCAATTCTGTTCGCCACGGGCGCGGGGGTTGCTTTGCTCCGTTGCATGGGATTCTTCGACCGTTTGGCCGGCAAACCGGCATCACCCGCCCCGGCGAACGGGCACGCGGCGGCGCCGTCGGCGCCGCTTGACCCGTCGGTCTCCGGCGTGGCGCCGCGCCTGCTCGCCGCGCGAGAGAAGCTCGACAGCAAGGACCTGAAGGGCGCGATGGCGATCTACGAGGAGGTGCTGGCCACGGCCGGCGACCGCGCCGACGTGCTTGTCACGATCTCGGGCGACCTGGGCGCCACCGGCCACATCCCGCAGATCATCGAGCTGGTCGCTCCCCGCTACGACGCCCTGCGCCACGGTCCCGCCACCGGGATCAACCTGATCCAGGCCTACCTGGCCGTCCGCGACTCAGACGCCGCCCAGCACGTCCTCGACATCCTCTTCTCGCTCAACCGCCCCGAGCTCGAGGAGCGCCTCCACGGCTTCTCGAACGCCGTGGCCGAGCTGATCAACCACGGGGACGTCCAGGGGATCCCCGCCTTCACGCCCCAGCCGGGCGACCCCCCGCCGGCCGACGCCCCGGTCGGCGTCGCCCTGATCACGATCAGCAGGCCCATCTGGTCCTATGGCCTCGAGTCGGTGACCGACCTCCTGCCCAAGAAGGAGGGCAAGCTCCGCCGCGTCGCCTTCGCGCAGCTCTCTCTTCCCGGCGTGTACCCCGACCCCGACGCGGCCTCCCGCCTTCCCGAGGACGAGTTGGGGAGGCTCTCCAGGGCGATACCCCTCTGGTTCGCCGAGACCTTCTACTTCTCGCCCCTGTACACCTCGGTCGCTGCGCTCGGCGCGGTGCACGAGCCCGGAGCCCCCACGCGTCCCGCCATCTTCGCGACCGACTGGACGGTCGACAACCTGAAGAAGCTCGAGTCGACGACCTCGGGCGGCCTGGACTACATCTTCACCGGATCCCTCAAGCGCGACGGGGCCGAGTATGTCCTGATCATGCGGGTCTGGGAGGTGAAGAAGATGCGCGAGAGGAAGCAGATCACGGTCAAGTGGACCGCCGCGACGGCCGACGCGGAGCTCAAGAAGCTCCACGAGTACCTGCAGGCCTTCATGGAGTGGCAGCCCTACCCGGAGGGCTCGGGCGTGCCGTACGCCACGCACGGCTCGCCGACGGTCTGGCTCGAGGCGCTCGGCGCCCTCCTGGCCCTCTTCCTGGTCGAGAAGAACCTCCACACGAAGGAGCTGCTCGCCCCGCTTTCGCCGGTCTTCGACGTGTTCGCGCCGCACGCCTTCAGCCCGCCGGCCTCGTCGCTCGCCTGGGTGTCGCTCAGGCTCCGCGCGTCCTCGCTCGGCATCGCCCCGAACCTCTCCGAGGTGCTGCTGAGCCGGCACCCGACGGTCGTCCAGGCCCGGGCGCTGATCGGCGCCTAGGATCCGGCCCCCGGCCGGAAGCCCTGCATGCACAGGCCCACGTACGATCTTCGCATCCGCACGACGCGGCCGCTGCCGCCCCCGTCGGCGCTCGAGGCCGAGTTCCCGCTGGACGACGCGGGCGCCGCCCGCATCTCCGACGCCCGCACCGCGATCGCCGCGGTCATGGCGGGCCGGGAGGACCGGCTGCTCGTGCTCGTCGGGCCCTGCTCGATCCACGACCCTGAGGCGGCCCTCGAGTACGCCGCCCTCCTGAAGGCGGAGAGCGACCGGCACGCGAAGGACCTGCTGGTGGCGATGCGCGTTTACTTCGAGAAGCCGCGGACGGTGCTCGGGTGGAAGGGGCTCATCAACGACCCCGGCCTCGACAAGACCTTCGACATCTCGAGGGGCCTGAGGACCGCCCGGAAGCTGATGGCGGACGTCACCCGCCTGGGCCTGCCGATCGGCACCGAGTTCCTCGAGACGACCTTCGGCCAGTACTTCGCGGACTTCGTGAGCTGGGGCGCCATCGGCGCGCGCACGGTCGAGAGCCAGATCCACCGCGAGCTCGCCTCAGGGCTCTCGATGCCGGTCGGCTTCAAGAACAGGACCGACGGCAACGTCGAGGTCGCCGTTGACGCGATCCGATCGGCCCGGCACCAGCACTGGTTCCCCACCCTCGCGCACGACGGCACGCCGGCGTGCATGCAGACGACGGGCAACACCGACACCCACCTCGTGCTCCGGGGCGGGTCCGGCGGGCCGAACTTCTCGGCTGCGGACGTCGAGGCCGCCGCGGGCCTCCTCGAGCGGCACGGCCTGCCCCGCCACCTCATGGTCGACCTTAGCCACGCCAACAGCCGCAAGGGTGAGCCCGAGCGCCAGCGGGTGGTGGCCGGGGACGTGGCCTCGAGGCTCGCCGCGGGCGACCGCACCGTCTCGGCGGTGATGATCGAAAGCAACCTGGTCGGGGGCGCGCAGGACTACGCCAAGGTGCCCCTGGTGCGCGGCCAGAGCGTCACCGACGCATGCCTTTCCTGGGACGACACGGTCCCGGTGCTCGGCCTCCTGGCCGAGGCCGTGAGGGCCAGGCGCGGATCGCGCGCCTAGGCCTGGGTCCCGGCTTCGGGTGACGCCGGCGGAGCCTCGGAGGGGGCCTCCGCGGCGGGTGCGTCCTCGGACGCGGGCTTCTTCTTGGACTTCGGGCGCCTGCCCTTCGAGTCCCCGTCGGAGCCCTCGGACGCGTACTTCGAGGCCTTGGCGTTCAGCCAGAGCTCGCCCTTCGCGTTGCGGTTGAGCCAGAAGATCTCGCCGGCGTGCTCGCCGAAGACCGGCTTCTCGCGCGCCTTTTCGGGAACGCGGAGTCCGGAGGAGGTCAGGGCGGCGATCAGCTCGTCGACGCTCTTGCCAAGCTCGCCCGCGAGGCGGTCGACGGGGGCGGCGACGGAGCCGGTCTTCGTCTCCTTCAGGAGAAGCCTGACGGCGGCGAACACGTTGCCCGGGGCGGGCGCGGCGGCCGGGGCCTCTGCGCCCGCGGGGGAGTCGGCCGCGGGTGCGGACGGCTGGCCCGCGGGGGCCTCGCCGCGCTTCTCACGCGCGTTGATCCAGACGCCACCGCGGCTGTCGGTGTTCAGCCACCAGGTCTCATCGCCGATCTCCACGAAAACCGGGGGGTCGCCGGCGGCAGCCTGGGCGCTCAGGCCCATGGACACGAAGGCGCCCACCAGGGCGGCCTCGGTGCACTTCAGGGCCCTTGAAAGGAAGCTCATGCTGCCGGAGCCGCCCGGCTCGCGGCGGTTCTTGCGCATCAGGGGGCGGATGCGGTCGAGGAGGGCCGGGCCCTCGGGAAGCGGGGCGGGCGGCGCCGACGGGTCGGCCTCCGGCTCGTGCCTGCGCTGGGCCTGCTTGCGCTCCTCGTGCTGCTGCTTCTCCTGGCGCCTCTCGATCATCTTCTCCTCGGTGGGGTGCCTCGGGGCCTCCTCCTCCGGGGGTTCGACCTTGGTCGCCTGGACGGTGCGGAACACCGGGCGGGTCTTCTCCTTGGTGTTGATCCAGAGCTCGCCGCGGCGATTGATGTTCACCCAGTAGAGGTCGCCGTCGTAGTCGACGTAGGTGACCTTGGCGTCCTCGTCCTCGGGGATCTCCAGGCCGCACTCCTTGAGCGCGCCCAGGACCTCGTCCTCGGTGATGTCCCACTTCTTGGCGAGGTAGTCGACGCCGACCGAGAAGCCCGGTCCGCGCTGGTTGCGCCGAAGGTGCGGGCGGATGGCCTCGAAGAAGGTCGGAACCTCGTCCTCGGCGCCCAGCTTGTCCCAGTCGTCCTCCGGCGTCTCCTCGTTCGGGGCGTCCGGGTCGGAATCGCGCTCGGTGTCCCTGAGGCGGCGAAGACCGTCGGTCTCGCGCAGCCCCTCGTTGGACACGGGCTCCGCCTCGGCCGGCGAGGCCGGCGCCGAGGAGGTCGCGCTCTTGAACTTGGCCTCGAACTCGACGCGCAGCTTGTCCGCCTCGACCTTGGCCGCGGCGGCGGCCGCGTCGCCGAGCGTCCAGTCGCGCTGCGTGGGACGCCGGGCGAGGCCGGAGAACGCCAGGGGGTTGTCAGGCTGCCCCCGGAATTCGACGATCTCCCACTCGTCCGTGCCCAGTTGATTCAAAAATGATTCAAGCAGCGCGGGCGTGGCGAAGCCCCCCTTGCCGCTCGAGATTACCTTATATTCCCATACTGCCATAAGTGGTCGTAAAGGTAAGACATCCCAAAAGCGGGTCGGGTTGCCGAGTCAATTCTTGGAGAATCGGCCGATTGGCCCCAAGGCGCCTATTGATCTGGAGGCCCTAAACTGCCCCAATCGGGCCTTCAATGCGCCGCCTAGACCAACTACTTGCGAGCCTGGGATACGGCTCCCGCCGCGAGGTGCGCTCGTGGGTCGAGGAGGGGCGGATCACCGTCCGCGGCTCGGTGGCCGATGATCCGGGCGCCCGGGTCGAGGCGGCCGACGTCCTGGTCGATGGCGAGCCTCCGGACCATCCGGGCGAGCTCCTCATCCTGCTCAACAAGCCCGCCGGACTCGTGTGCTCGCACGACGGCGCCGAGGGCCCCACCGTCTACGGGCTGCTTCCCGAGCGCTGGAGGAGGCGAAACCCGCCGGTCACCACCGTCGGCAGGCTGGACAAGGACACGACCGGGCTCCTTCTGCTGACCGATGCCGGCG
>Ga0164296_1005394_pt1 | contig 11225 bp, 8 predicted proteins | sample GEODES057metaG_FD_113533 | JGI IMG/M metagenome (GOLD analysis project Ga0164296, IMG submission 113533) | Dystrophic lake water microbial communities from Trout Bog Lake, Wisconsin, USA - GEODES057 metaG | ecosystem: Environmental > Aquatic > Freshwater > Lake | place: USA: Trout Bog Lake... | reverse complement strand
CGAGGCGGATATGACGGCAAGGGCGTCTGGGTGATCGAGCACCTCGATCAAGTTCAGCAGGTGTTGGAAACTTCGCTCCCGCCCGACGCAGTATGGCTCGTCGAGGCGCATGTGCGGTTCACGCGCGAACTCTGTGCGCAGGTCGCCCGAAGTCCCCACGGGCAGGCCGTGGCATACCCGGTGGTGCAGACAGTGCAGCGTGACGGCGTCTGCGCCGAGGTCATCAGCCCCGCACCCGACCTGGACCCCGAGCGGGCGGTGTCAGCCCAGGCGATGGCCCTGCACATTGCCGACCTGCTCGATGTGACCGGAATGCTGGCGGTCGAGATGTTCGACGACGGCGAGCATCTATATGTCAATGAGCTGGCGATGCGTCCGCATAATTCCGGTCACTGGAGCATCGATGGCTCAGTGACCAGTCAGTTTGAAAATCACCTTCGTGCCGTGCTGGACCTGCCCCTGGGCTCCCCGAGAGCCCTGGCGCCGTATGCGGTGATGGTCAACATCCTCGGCGGTGATGTCGGCGACCTCTATTCGGCCTACCGCCATGTGCTGGCACGGGATCCGGGAATCAAGGTGCACTTGTATGGCAAGGCAGTCCGCCCGGGGAGAAAGGTCGGCCATGTCACCTGCATTGGTGACGACCTGCCCTCGCTGCTCGAGCGAGCTCGCCACGCGGCTGATTACTTCTCAGGCACAATTGATCATTAGTCAGCGGCCGACGACGGCCGGTTCGGAGGATGCATGACCACCAAGGCACCGCTCGTCGGCATTTGCATGGGCAGCGATTCGGACTGGCCGATCATGCGCGCAGCGGCCCATGCCCTCGACGAGTTCTCCATCGCCCACCATGCATCGGTGGTCTCGGCGCACCGCATGCCAGTGGAAATGGTCGAGTACGCCCAAAGTGCAGCCGACCGCGGTTTGCGCGTGATCATCGCCGGAGCCGGAGGAGCCGCGCACCTTCCCGGGATGCTGGCGTCGTTGACCCCGCTGCCCGTCATCGGCGTTCCGGTCCCCGTAGGCACGCTTGACGGCATGGACTCGCTGCTGTCGATCGTGCAGATGCCATCGGGAGTTCCCGTGGCAACGGTTGCCATTGGCAATGCCCGAAATGCCGGACTGCTGGCCGCACGCATCCTTGGCGTGGCAGACGATGACATTCGTCAATCAATGGTGCAGTTCATGGCGGACCTGAATGCCACCGCCAAGGAGCGCGGAGCGAACTTAAGCGATCGCTAGCTCACCTGGCGCGCGAGCGCTGAGCCCACTCAATGGCCGGGCAGCGGTCTTGAATCATCACCATGCCGGCGTTCTCAACACGGGCAGCAGCAAGGTCGTCGATGACATCGAGTTGAAACCACACTGCCGCAGCACCGGCGGCGATCGCCTGATCGGCGAATTCACCGGCGCGGTCAGAGCGGACAAAGACGTCAACCACGTCCGGGACCCCAACAGCCGCAACAGCCTCCTCAATCGAGGAGTATCCCTGTGCGCCATGCACTGTGTCCGCGCGAGGGTGGATGGGCACGATTGTCTTCCCACGCTGCTGTAACACCTGCGCCACTGAAAACGCGGCGCGATCGGGATTATCGCCCAGGCCGACAATGAACCACAGATTGCTGTCTCGAAGCACCCGGTCAATGTCCTCGGGATCGTTCATGCGGTTGGCCGGCCCAACGCGCGATACGTCCAACCGGCAGCTCGCCAGGCCTTGGGGTCCAGTGCATTTCGCGCGTCGATGACATGCCTGCCTGCGGCAACAGCAGCGGCGGCAGCGGGATCCAATTCGCGGTAGTCAGACCATTCAGTGGCATGAATGACCAAGTGCGTTCCTGTTAATGCGGTGATCAGGTCTTTCTCGTACGTCAGCGTGGGAGAGATACGTGCGGCGTTGTCCAACGCCTTGGGGTCGTGCACCACGACGGAGGCACCCTCGTTGTGCATCATGGTTGCCACCGCCAGCGCAGGGGAATCCCGCACATCATCACTGTCCGGCTTGAAGGCTGCCCCGAGCATCGTGATCTGCTTTCCGGCACAAGTGCCTCCCAGGATCTGGCGCGCCAAATCCACGGTGTGGGCTCGGCGACGGAGGTTGATCTGGTCCACCTCGCGCAGGAACGTCAGCGCTTCTTCCGCGCCGATTTCGCCGGCGCGAGCCATGAAGGCACGAATGTCCTTTGGCAGGCATCCGCCACCGAATCCCAGGCCCGCGGCCAGGAAGCGTGGCCCGATGCGCGGGTCGTAGCCGATGGCCTGTGCCAACTGGGTGACATCAGCCCCTGCCGCTTCGCACACTTCTGCCATGGCATTAATGAATGAGATCTTGGTGGCCAGGAATGAGTTCGCGGCCACCTTGACCAACTCGGCAGTCGGGAAATCAGTGACTAAGAATGGAACGCCGTCGGCAATCAGCGGGGCGTAGACCTGTCTCAGACGATCCTCGCCTCGGGGGCCGTTAACGCCAACGACCAGGCGGTCCGGATGCAAGGTGTCCTGCACCGCAAAACCCTCACGCAAGAATTCAGGATTCCAGGCGACCTCAACGCCGGGAATGTCTGCCAATCGATCAGCGATCAGCGTGGCAGTGCCTACGGGCACGGTGGACTTGCCCACCACCAGGTCTCCGTCTTTCAGGTGCGGCTTGATGGCGTCAACGGCCGCGCACACCTGCGAGAGGTCTGCTGCGTTGGCACCGGCCTGTTGCGGGGTTCCCACGCAGATGAAATGGATGGTTGCGGCAGACACTGCTTGCGCGAAGTCCGTGGTGAACTGCAGTCGGCCGGCTGCCAGGTTCGACTGCAACACCGGGTCCAGGCCAGGCTCGTAGAACGGCACGATGCCGGCATTGAGGGACTCAATCTTTGACGGATTGACGTCCAGTCCGATGACGGAAAAGCCAAGCTCGGCCATGCAGGCCGCATGCGTAGCCCCCAGGTAGCCGGTGCCGATCACCGACAGCGTCACGCTCATGGGGGTAAGGGTATCGGGCAGTTTGCCATCCAGGGGACTACGCTAGGAAGACCGTTAGTAGGACACACAAAGAACCCTCATTCGTAACCCGAATGTTGCCGGCCAGGGAGTTTGCATGGCGCTGAAGAAGAACCCAGCTTTCGACGTGTACCAGTTGTCTGAGGAGCATCAGGCGTTGAAGGATGCGGCCACCCAGTTTGCGACGGACAAAATCGCACCGCGCGCGGCGGAAGTCGATGAGACGGGCATCTTCCCGGTCGACGTCTATGAGGCGATGGTCGCTGCTGACTTGCACGCCATTCACATTCCCGAAGAATTCGGTGGCCAAGGCGGTGATGCTCTTGCCGCATGCCTGGTGATCGAGGAGGTGGCACGCGCCTGCGCTGCCACGTCCTTGATCCCAGCAGTCAACAAGCTCGGCACGCTGCCGCTGATGATCGCCTCGAGCCAAGCCCAGATGCAGGAGTACCTACCCAAGGTCGCTTCAGGGGAAGCGATGTTTTCGTACGCGCTATCTGAGCGGGAAGCCGGAAGTGACGCTGCTGCGATGAAGACGCGCGCCGTCGCCGATGGCGACGGCTATGTGCTGAATGGGCAAAAGAGCTGGATCTCCAATGCCGGCGTCTCGAAGTACTACACCGTCATGGCGGTGACCGAACCCGATGCCGGCGCCCGAGGTATTTCCGCGTTCGTCGTCCATGCTGATGATCCGGGCTTTTCCCTGGGCACCCCCGAGCGCAAGCTCGGAATTCACGGCTCGCCCACGCGCGAGATCTTGTTCGACAATTGCCGGATTCCTGCCAATCGGATGATCGGCGATCCCGGCACGGGTTTCAAGACCGCGATGGCAACGCTGGACCACACGCGCATCACCATCGGTGCGCAGGCGCTGGGAATTGCCCAAGGGGCATTAGACGTGGCGGTGAATTACGCCAAGGACCGGCAGCAATTCGGCAAAGCCATTGGTGCCTTCCAGGGCTTGCAATTCATGCTCGCCGATATGGCGATGAAGGTCACCGCGGCGCGTCAGTTGGTATACGCCGCAGCGGCAAAATCCGAGCGCGGAGACGATGATCTGACATTTTTTGGAGCAGCGGCCAAGTGCTATGCCTCCGATGTGGCCATGGAGGTCACTACCGATGCCGTGCAGGTTCTCGGTGGTGCTGGCTACACCAAGGACTGGCCGGTCGAGCGATTCATGCGTGATGCGAAGATCACCCAGATCTACGAGGGCACCAATCAGGTGCAGCGAATCGTGATGGCGAAGCAACTCCTAGGGCGTTTGGGCTAGTCCGCGCGGCTAGGCTGGCAGCGTGTCAGCCCCATTGCCTCTCGGCGTGCGCGTTCGCCGCCGCGGTCGGCGGTGGTCGGTGCGCTGCCTAGACGAGCAAAGCCTTGCCGAGTTGGCTGTGAGCAGTGTCGGCGTTGGCAATATTGAAGAACTGCACGTGGAACTTGCTACCCGTTCTGCGCCCTCAGGCTGGTTCGGCCCGGCACGGCTGTCAGGCATCGTCTCATTCTCAGTTGACGATCGGGGATCGCGAGCTGAAGTGCGCTTGAAGGTTGGAGGGCCAATTGATCCGGCCCTGCTGCTATCCGCGGCCTATCGAGTCTTGGTCCCGATGGATCAGGCAGGTGACCGAGAGCTGATCAGCGTGGCGCCGAACGTACCGATGCAAGCCCGTTCATTCGCAGGGCACTTCCGGGCGACGGCCGGATCGGGCCACCCAAACGACAAGCATTTGCGCACCACCGATCTGATCGTCACTGGCCCCGATTCTCCCACAGTGGCCGATACCCACTTCAGGGTTGTCGAGGTGGCAAACCTATGGGTGGTCGGCGGGATCGCCCACCAGGTCGACGTCGATCCGCGCGTCCACCGGCCAATGGGTCGAAGCAGCATCAACACCGCCACCAGTGTTCGAGCCGAGTCCGTGGGCTCACGGTGGGTCTTCGGATCGGTTTCCTGCCAGGGGGAATTGCGCGCTGCCGACGTGTCCGCCCTCACCTCGGTGACAGCGGTGTATGCGCCGGAGAACTTTCCCTCGGTACTTGGCCATCAGCTCACTGCGTGCGGGATCGATGTCCTGCCATCCAGTGAGGCCGGGCAGCACCCCGTCACCTCGGTGGACCGTGATCAGTGGGCAGTCCACCGATCCGAAACGGCGCAGCAGGACCGGCTGCTGTCGGTGCACGCAGCTTCGGTGCGCGCCAGTCGTCAGGCATTGCGCGCATGGACTCCTCAGGCAGCCCTGGCAGATTGGCCCTCGGTCAGTGCTGTCCTGCTCACGCACCGCACGCAGTACCTATCGTCGGTGCTTTCCCAAGTGGCCCGCTGGCAATATCCACGCCTTGAATTGGTGGTTGCGCTTCACGGTCCACAGCAACTCGATGACGGGATCAGCGCGCAGCTAGCCGAACTTCCGTTCCCGCACAAGTTGGTGCGTATTGACGGGGATGTTGTGTTCGGGGCGGCGATGGGCATGGCCTGTGACATGGCAGATGGAGCCCTGATTACCAAAGTTGACGATGATGACATCTACGGTCCTGCGCATATTTGGGACTTAGTGCTGGCCCGAACGGTCTCTGGTGCGCAGATTGTCGGCAAGACACTGGACTGGATCCGCGTGGAATCGGCTGATGTGACCGTATGGCGGCCGGAGTACCGCGCAAACGAGTACTGCGATTTTGTTGCCGGCGGCACGATGTGCCTGTCGGCTGAGGACTTGCGCGCCGTCGGCGGCTGGCGGCCGGTGCCCAAGTCCATCGATCGTGCGCTCTTGGATCGGATGTTGGGCGCTGGCGGCCTGGTGTATCGCACCCACGGTCTGGGCTACGCATATGTCCGCCGTGGCATGGGTCACACCGCGCAGGTTTCCGATGCGCACTTCCTCAAGCGCACCATTGCGACGTGGCCCGGCGTGCTGGCACATGCGGAATTCGGGACCGGCGATGACTAGTGCGCCTGTGCCAATGGTGTCGGTCATCATGCCTGTGCTCAACGAACGAGAACACTTGGAGCATGCGGTAGGCCAGATTCTGTCGCAGCGGTACGACGGAGAGCTGGAGCTCATCATCGCCGTGGGCCCGTCCAGTGATGGAACGTGGGCTCTTGCCCAGGAGTTGGCACGGGATCCCCGCGTTCGCGTCGTGGACAATCCCACGGGAAAGACACCGTCGGGGCTGAACGCAGCCATTGCCGCGGCTCGCGGGGAGATCATCGTGCGCGTGGACGGACACGCAATGATCCCCGAGGACTACGTCGCAGTGGGTGTGCAAACCCTGGAACGAACCGGGGCTGACAATGTTGGCGGCGTCATGGATGCCCAGGGCCTGACCCCGTTCGGCGAAGCCGTCGCACGTGCGATGACGTCGAGATTTGGCGTGGGTGGTGCCTCGTTCCATGTCGGCGGCCAGGAGGGCTCGGCGCTGACGGTGTACCTGGGGACGTTCCGCAAAAGTGCGCTGGTTCGGGTCGGCGGGTACGACGAGTCGATGGTCCGGGCTCAGGACTGGGAGATGAACCTTCGCATCCGCAACAGTGGCGGGACAGTCTGGTTTACCCCGCTGATGCGTGTGACCTACCGACCCCGTACAACCTTGGGGGCACTTGCCCGTCAGTATCGCGATTACGGACGCTGGCGACGAGAAGTTGCTCGCCGACACCCGGAGACAGTCTCCCTGCGGTACCTTGCAGCACCCGCACTCGTGACTGCGCTCATCATCGGTGCAGTTCTGCTCCTGGCCGCAATGGTCACGCTGTGGTGGCCCCTGGCAGTTCTTGGCGTCGTGCCATTTGCCGGATACGCCATCGCCAATCTCGCCGCGACCCTGCTCACCGCACGCACTCCAACGCGACTTGTTCGCGCAGCGGCATTCCGACTTCCGGCTATCTACGCAACGATGCATTGCAGCTGGGGATGGGGATTCATTCGCGGCGGCGCCGATCGAGGCCAGCCATGAGCCGATCCCCATCGGGCCGATGGAGCGTGGTGTGCGCCTCGCCCGCGGGGGAGAGCGGAAATCAGTGGGGTGACACGTGGTTCGCGCGGGACCTGGTTGATGCACTGAACCGAGCGGGCAAGCCGGCTGAGGTGATCTTTCGTGATCAGGAGCATGCACCTGAGCGGATGACCGATGAGGTGGTGATCGTCCTGCGTGGACTGCGGCGGATTCGTCCGCAGCGAAGGCGGTGGCGGCAAAGCCCCACATGGGTGCTGTGGGTCATCTCCCATCCGGAGATGGTTACCCAATCGGAAATTGACGAATACGACCTAGCCTTCGCCGCGAGTACCACATGGGGAGGACCGGAGGTTCGGCCCTTATTGCAGGCGACCAACGTGCATCGATTCACCACCCGGCCGGATATCGCCGATACGGGTGAGCCAGTGCTGTTCGTCGGATCAACGCGCGGACAGTTTCGACCCATCATTCGCGATGCGATCGTCGCCGGCATCCGGCCAGCGGTCTATGGCGTCGGTTGGGAGGAGTTCATATCGCCTGAGCTCCATCGGGCCGCATTCCTCCCCAATGAACGGCTCCCCACAGCGTATGCCTCTGCGCATCTGGTCCTCAATGATCACTGGCAAGCCATGGCTGACAACGGGTTCTTGTCCAATCGCTTATTCGATGCCGTCGCCTGCGGGGCACGGGTGATCTCCGATCCCGCACAGGGCTTGACGGAGGTATTTGGCGAAGCGGTCGCCCAGTACAGCAGTCCGGCAGAGCTTGCATCACTCGTGGCGAACAAGGACCTGGTCTTCGGCACCACACAACAGCGCATCCAGCGTGCCCAGGATCTTTCGCAGCGCCATAGTTTCGATGCCCGCGCCCGTGAGCTGATCACCGTGGTGGAACAGTGGCAACGCTCGTGAGCGAGGTCAGCGTCATCGTCGTGGCAGGCACGGACATGCGGCGATTCACCCGCACGATGCGCAGCATTGCTCATCAAACACTGGCCGGACTCCAGATTCTGGTGATGTGCGATCGTGATGCCCCGCAGGTGATTGAAGTCGCTCGCCAGGCAGCGTTGCAGGATCGACGGATCGTGGTCATGGTTGATGCCCGACACCATGTGGACGAGTGCACTTCCATCAATGACGGCTTGTCAGTCGCGACGGGCGAATGGGTGATGTTCTCGCGTGCGGGCGATGAGCTGGAGGTCCATGCCTGCAAGAACGCGGTGATAGCGGGGGAGTCCAACCAGGTCGAGGTGGTCTGCGGGGTGCTCCAACGGCGAATTGATGGCACGGCAAAGTTGACCAGAACTCCGCGCTCGGTGAATTGGCTCCAATCTATCCACGAGCGTGAAATTCTGGACACCATTCGACGTCGGCCGGAGTTCCTCGATGACCACGCCCTCACCAACAAAGCGTTTCGGCGCTCACTCCTGGAACGCCATGACATCTTGCTGACCCCGGGTGCACCAGATCCGGATGCGGAATTCGTCACCGAGGCCCTCGTACATGCGCGCGGAATTGCTGTGCTCCCGGAAGTGTTCGCCATTCGTGTCGTGGACCATCTCGACGAAACGCACGGCCCGAAGCGACGAGATGTCCGACAGCTGGCGAGCCGGCTGGAGTCCCGTGTGCGCATCGACGAATCGGTATCGACAGTCCTGACCGACGAGCAAATGCAGATGCGCACCGCCCGATTCCTCGGGCGAGAGGTGTACCGGCAGCTGTCGGCGATCTTGGACATCGATGACATCACTGCTTGGCAGACCATCGCGGTTCTTCGCCAGTATCTGCTCGGGGTCAACCTGCATTCCGCCGCGCAGGTGCGACCGTTTCTGCGTGTTGCGATCTACCACGTGCTTGTCGATGACCTCCCTGGCGTGAGGGCTGCGATGCGCTTCATCCAGTGGTCTGCAGTGGTGGACGGAACGATCGTGGTTGACGGCCAGGCCCAAATCTGGGGCTGCGAGCACCACATAGACGGCCCCGCAGTAGCGGGCCTCAGCAATCGTTGGTGGCTTGATGTCACCGAGCATGATCTGGCGACCATTGAATTTCCCCATCGCCGGCTGTGTCCAATTCTTGCTGAAATTCCCAGTAGCCAGCCGAAGGCGGCCGTTCACGGCACGATCGCCAATTACCGTGAAAGCTTGGCCGGTGCTACCTCGGCTCGGCTGGAAGCAGTCGATGGCGCCGGACGAGTGCGGGCCAGAGCGCTGGTGACATTGAGCCAGGGTGATCCACTGCGATGGACGTGGCGCGCAGCCAGGTTTCGCCGCGTCCGATCTAGATGGCGTTTCGGGAGTGTCGGCACGCTGCGATTGACGATTGCCGGGCCGGCCGGCAGCAATTGCTCTCAACTTCGGTCATCGGATCTGCGCATCGGGACGACCCTGCCCATCCGCTTGGGGATTGCCCGCACTGAAGGCTTGCATTTGCATGCAGATGATGATGGCACCGTCGGCTTCAAGCTCATTCGGCGCTCGGCACTGTCCTTGATGTCAGCAGGAATACAGCGAGCATGGCGTGCCGTGCCAGGAGTCGCTGCATTGGGCCGTGCGCGAAGCCGGTGGTCGCAGGACACCTTCCCCAGATGGATCGGGCGGATAGCCGCTCGCTTGCCTGCGACAAATGCCTATGTGTTCTCCAGCCAGGAGGGATCGCGCATCGATGGGCATCCCAGGTATATCAGTGAGCTGCTTGGCGCCACTGCGCCGTCGGCACGCCAGTACTGGATCTGCCATCCGGGCCTGACGCCACCAGATGGCGCCGGTGCTTTGCGTCCCGGTTCCTGGCGCTACCGCTGGGTCATGTCTCGGGCCCGTGCCTGGGTTGACGATGTCGGCATCGATCGCACTGTCCACAAGCATCGTCACAATCGCTACGTGCAGACATGGCATGGCATCGCCTTCAAACGCGTTGGCTCCGACGAACCGGACTGGTCGATGCTGCCAGGCCCCGTGCGATGGGCCAGACACGCCGGCGCCGGGCGCTGGGATGCCATGGTGAGCCCCTCGCCATTTTTCGCCCGAACCACCGCCGTGGCCGTGGGGTTCACCGGTGACACGTGGATCTTGGGAACTCCGCTGGGTGATGCTGTTGCCGCGATCGCGCAGCAGGATGCCAAGGTGGCGCTTGGCTTGGATGTGGATAAACCAACCGTGCTCTACGCACCGACTTCGCGCCCGGATTCGATGGAGCAGGTGAGCGTTCAACTGGAGCTCTGGTGGCATGAGATGTCCGGCGATTGCGCACTGTTAGTTCGTGCGCATCCCGATGCTCCCATCGCCGTGTCACCACGATGGGCGAACAGCATCACCGATGTCTCCGCGGTGGATGACTGGGCGCTGCTGCTTGCAGCAGCCGATGTCTTGGTGACTGACTACAGCGCGGTGACGTTCGACTTTGCGCGGACAGGTCGACCCATCACGTTCTTTGCGCCTGACCTCGTGGACTTCACCAGACGTTTTGTCGGGACATACGTTCCGATTGAGCAGTGGCCCGGACCGATATGTTCCACCCAAAAGGACCTCCACGACAGCGTTCGTGCCCAACTCAATGACCCAGGGCTGTGGGCTGCAAGGGTCAGTGAGTTCGCGGAGTGCTACAGCGGTCCGGCAGATGGCCTAGGCGCTGCACGCGTGCTGCGCTGGCTGACGGAGCAGAGATGACGCGTATCGTGTTCGTGGCCAATTCCATCGACGAGATGGGAGGAGCTCAGCGCGTCGTGCACCACCTGGCACAGGAGTTGTCGCTGAGCGGGTTCGACGTTGACGTGATTGGCATCGTCCCGCATGGCGCAGGTCACCAGTTCATCGAATCACCGGCCTATCGCCAGTTCACCCTCGGCGATCGGCCGTCCCCGGCGCGTGATGACCTCCAGGGGACTGCAGACCTTCGGGCCATGTGCGTCAAGAACCTGGAGTCTGCGCTGACTGATGGCCCACCGGGAATCATTGTTGCGGCACAGCTGTGGGCACTTGAGCATGTGCTGGAGGTTCCGCACTCCACGTGGCACGTCATCGGCCAGTACCACTCCTCATTCGAGGCAGCCCGAAGCAACGGCGATCTCGAGCGGGCGATGGCAGCGGCTGCACAGATCGACGCCTTCGTGCTGCTCACCCAAGCTGATGCCGACCGTTTCACCGCCTCTGGGCTCAATAACACTCGGGCCATCGGCAATGCGGTGCCCTTTTTCCCCAAGCTGCCCGCTGCGCTTGCATCCCAGACCATCACCTACCTGGGGCGGTTGTCCAGGGAGAAAGGTCCGACCTTCCTGCTGCGGGCATGGGAAAT
>Ga0164296_1005393_pt1 | contig 11225 bp, 13 predicted proteins | sample GEODES057metaG_FD_113533 | JGI IMG/M metagenome (GOLD analysis project Ga0164296, IMG submission 113533) | Dystrophic lake water microbial communities from Trout Bog Lake, Wisconsin, USA - GEODES057 metaG | ecosystem: Environmental > Aquatic > Freshwater > Lake | place: USA: Trout Bog Lake... | reverse complement strand
GCCCATGGGGCCAACCAGAAGTGGGGACCCATGCGGTGCAAGTCAAACCACACCAGCGTGCCGCCGAACACAAACACCATGATCATCGCCGGATTGATGATGAACCGCAGCAGCTTGACCTCCATGGTCTTGAAGGTCTCGTCCATCTCCGAGCCGGGCGTCGCGCGCGTGTGGTAGGCGAACAGCCGCGGCAGGTAGAGCATCCCCGCCATCCAGGCGATCACCGCCAGGATATGCAGGCCACGCACCACATTGAAGACCGTTTCCGAGCCCTGCATCACGCGATCGTCCCCTCCAGCCGCGCGGGGCATTTCGACCATTGCGCCGCGCAGGTAAAGCCCGAACCCGGGGCCGCGCCCGACGGCCGCGACAGGCTGGCCAAGGCGATGTCGGCCAGGGCGCCGATGAAGCCCTCCTCGACGCCCAGGGTCGGCGCGCGGATATAGACGCTCACTCCCGCCGCCGCACCGGCCTTGGCGTAGTCGTGGTCCAGCTCGACCAGGGTCTCGACATGTTCGGAGACGAAGGCGATCGGCGCGATGACGACGCCTTTACCCTCGTGTCCTGCGGCCTCGATCTCGCCCTTGGTCTCGGGGCCGAGCCAGCCCAGGGGCCCAACCCGGCTCTGGTAGCAGACGCGCCAGTCCCAGCTTCCTTCTAGTCGGGCCTCAACGGCCGCCGCGCAGGCCTCGATCTGCGCCTGGTAGGGATCGCCGCGCGCGACCACCACCTCCGGCAGGCCATGGGCCGAGAACAGCAGGCGCACGTTGTCCGGTGATCCCCCCGCGCGCCAGGCCGCTTCGATGCGCCGGGCGTGAGCGTCGATCAGCCCGTCCAACGTTGGATAGCAACAGACCGTGCGCACCTTGCCGGGCCCACGATAGGCCTTGGCCCAGGCCGCCATCGATGACCCCGTGGTCGTGGTCGAGAACTGTGGATAGAGCGGCAGCAGCACGATCTCATCCGGCCCGAACGCCGCCACCGCCCGCGCTGTCTCATCGCTCATCGGCTTCCAGTAGCGCATGGCGATGAAGACCTTCGCCTCGGTGTCGCTCGCCCGCTCGGCCAGCAACCCCTCCAGCGCCGCCGCCTGGGCCTTCGTCTCGGCCAGCAGGGGCGAGGCGCCGCCCATGATGTCGTAGTTGGCCCTTGCCGACTTGGCCCGGGTGGTCGAGATCAGCGCCGCCAGCGGTAGCCTCGCAATCGCCGGCAGGCCGATGATCGCCGGATCGGCGAACAGGTTGAACAGGAAGGGCCGCACCGCCTGGGGGCCGTCCGGCCCACCCAGGTTGAACAGGACGACGGCCAGCTTCTTTGTCACGCCAGCCAATGGGTCACCCGCGCCAGCACCTGGTCGACATGGGCGATCGGCGTGTCGGGCAGGATGCCGTGGCCGAGGTTGAAGACGTAGGGCCCATCGCCCCACTGGCCGAGCAACTGGTCGACCCGCCGGTCCAGGGCCGCCCCGCCAGCGCGCAGCAACAGCGGATCGAGCGCGCCCTGGATAGTCAGGTGCTTTTGCAACCGCTGGCCCAGCGTCGCCGGCGCCTGCACGTCCAGCCCGACCGCGCTGACGCCCGACGCCATCGCATAGGCCTCGACCAGAGCGCCGCCGCCGCGCGGAAAGCCGATCACCGGCACGGTCACACCCGCCGCCCGCAGGCCGCGGATGATCGCCGCGTGCGGCCGGGTCACCACTCGCTCGAACAGGTCTTCCGGCAGGTTCTCGGCCCAGCTCTCGAACAGCTGCAGCACCTGGGCGCCGGCGTTCACCTGCATCACCAGGTAGCGGATGGTGGCCTCGGTCAGGATCTCGATCAGCCCGTCCAGCGCCTCGGGGTTCTGGAAGGCGTAGGTGCGCGCGCCCGTGCGGTCGCTGGAGCCCCCTTCGATCATATAGGTGGCCACCGTCCACGGCGCCCCGGCAAAGCCGATCAGCGCCCGCTCAGGCTCCAGCGTGGCCCGAACGCGAGCGAGGGTCTCCCCCACCATCGCCAGCCGTTCGGTCGAAGCCTCGATCTCACCCCTCAGCGCCGCCAGCTCGGGCAGGGGTCCAAGCTTCGGGCCTTCGCCGACCTCGAACCAGACCTTCTGGCCCAGCGCCCCTGGAAGCAAAAGGATGTCGGCGAACACGATGGCCGCGTCGAACGGGAACCGCCGCATTGGCTGCAACGTCGCCTTGGCCGCCATCTCGGGGTTGAAGCAGAAGGCGATGAAGTCAGACGCGCGGGTGCGCAGCTCCCGGTACTCCGGCAGATAGCGCCCCGCCTGGCGCATGAACCACACCGGCGGCCTGGCCAAGGTTTCGCCATTTAGGGCGCGCAACAGGGTGGGAACGGGATAAGAGGCAGGGGCGTTCATGCCCGTGTTAAATCCTCTCAGACGTCCGGGCTCAACCCCACCCCTCGCCTTCTTTCTTAATGAAAGATTAAAGGGATTTGAGGGGGAAGGCAGGGCAGGGGCAGATCGGGGATAACCCTCCGACGCCGGATCGATCCGCCGCTCATACCGAGATTGTCCGCCCATTCTCAACAGGCCCAGGTCCGGCCTGTGGATGCTGTTGAGAACCCGCCAGGGCTCGAAAGAGGTTAATCAATCCTTAACGCGGCCTGGTGGGCGAAGGCGGGGACGGCCATTTCATTCCGCTCCGGTGCGTTGGACGGGTCGAAGACGGTCCCCAGGCCGCCGATCTGGGGGCGAAAGACGAGAAAAGCCGCCGCTTATCCCCTTCCAGCTTGGCAAAGCCGGCCGGAGCCGCTTTTGTCCCCCTTAACCGCCCGGCTTTCAGGTCGCCGTTAACCTTTCGTTAACGAGATTTCCACAGCCGCGCGGAGGGATACGCCGGCCCCCGATGTCCACCAGCGCGCGTTTCGCCACCTACTTCCACATCCACCTGGTCTCGGATTCGACCGGTGAGACCCTGAACGCCATGGCCCGGGCAGTGTGCGCCCGCTTCGACGACGTCCTGCCGATCGAGCACATCTATTCGCTGGTCCGCTCGCCCCGCCAGCTCGAGCGGGTGCTGCGCGAGGTCGAGGGCGCGCCGGGCGTCGTCCTGCACACCATCGTCGACAAGGATCTGCGCGCCGAGCTGGAGCGCGGTTGCCGCGCGCTAGAAATGCCCTGCGTCGCCGCGCTCGACCCGATGGTGGCGGCCCTGGCGCGCTATCTCGGCGCCTCGATCTCGACCCGCGTCGGGGCCCAGCACGCGCTCGACAACGACTATTTCAACCGCATGGACGCGCTCAGCTACGCCATCAACCACGATGACGGCCAGGGCACGCAGGACCTGGAGGCCGCCGACGTCGTCCTGGTCGGCGTCAGCCGCACGTCCAAGACGCCGACCTCGATCTACCTCGCCCACCGCGGCATCCGCGCCGCCAACGTGCCCCTGGTCCCCGGCGCCGAGCCGCCGGCCCAGCTCTTCACCCTCAAGCGCGCGGTGGTCGTGGGGCTGACCCTGTCACCCGACCGGCTGATCCAGATCCGCCGCAACCGCCTCTTGAACCTGCGCGAAGACCGCGAGACGACGTACACCGAGATCGATTCCGTGCGCGAGGAGATCATCCGCGCCCGCCGCATGTTCGAACGCTACGGCTGGCCGGTGATCGACGTCACCCGCCGCTCGGTCGAGGAGACGGCGGCGGCGATCATCAACGTCATGACCGCCGGCGGCGGCCAGGTCGAACTCCTGTCATGACCCAGATCGTTCTGGCGTCGACCAGCGCCGTGCGGCGCACCCTGCTGGCCGCCGCGGGCCTCTCCTTCACAGCCATCAGCCCGGGTGTCGACGAAGACCTGGTCAAGACCGATATGCTGGCCAGAGGCGAGGGGCCGAAAGCCGTCGCTCAGGCCCTGGCCGACATCAAGGCCGAGCGGGTGTCGCGCGAAATGAGCGGCCTGGTCATCGGCGCCGACCAGACCCTCGACCTGGACGGCGTCCTGTTCGACAAGGTCCCCGACATCGCCGCCGCGCGCGAGCGACTGATCCTGCTGCGCTCGCGCGAACACCAGCTGCACGCCGGGCTCGCGGTCGCGCAATCCGGATCGGTGATTTGGCGGCGCACCGTGACCACCCGCCTGTCCATGCGCGGCTTTTCCGACGCCTATCTCGACGACTATCTTGCCCGCAACGCCGAGGCGGCCCTGTCGTCGGTCGGCTGCTACCACCTGGAAGGCGAGGGCGCGCAGTTGTTCGATCAGGTCGAGGGCGACTACTTCTCCATCCTCGGCCTGCCGCTGCTGCCGCTCCTCGGCTTCCTGCGCGAGCGCGGAGCCCTGGAGACATGAACCGCATCACCGGCGCCACCGCCGTGGCGGGTATCGTCGGGCGCCCCGTGCGCCATTCGATGAGCCCGATCCTGCACAACGCCTGGCTCGCCGCGGCCGGTATCGACGGCGTCTATGTGCCGTTCAGCCCGACGCCGGAAGGCCTGCCCGCCCTGATCGCGGGTTTCCGGGGCGGCGCGATCCGAGGCCTCAACGTCACCATCCCGTTCAAGGAGGCGGCGCTGGCCGCGGCGGACGAGGCCACCGACCGCGCCAGAAAGGCCGGCGCCGCCAACGTCCTCGTCTTCGGCGAGGAGGGCGTCATCCGCGCCGACAACACCGATGGCGTGGGCCTGATCGGCGCCTTCGCGGTCCAGGCGCCCGGCTGCGACCTGACCGCCGCCCCGGTGGTGGTCTTGGGTGCGGGCGGGGCTGCGGCCGGCGCGGTCTCGGCGCTGCTGGACGCCGGCGCCCGCGTGCGCCTGGTCAACCGCACCCGCGCCAAGGCTGACGAGATCAAGGCCCGCCTCGGCGGCGCCATCACCGTCTTCGACTGGGCCGAGCTGAAGACCGCCAACGCCGGCGCCGGCGTCCTAGTCAACGCCACCTCGCTCGGCCTCGACGGCAAGGATCCGCCGCTCGCCGCGCTCGAAGGCCTGCCGCCAACGGCCGTGGTGATGGACATGGTCTACAAGCCCCTGCGCACCGGGCTGTTGACGGCGGCGCGCGCGGCGGGGCATCCGGTGGTCGATGGGTTGGAAATGCTGATCCGCCAGGCGGTCCCCTCGTTCGAGGCCTTCTTCGGCCAGGCGCCGCCGGCGGACGTCGATGTCCGCGCTTTGGCCGTCGCGGCGCTGGGAGAACAGGAATGATCACCGTCGGCCTGACCGGATCGATCGGCATGGGCAAGTCGACCACGGCCGCGATGTTCGCCGCCGCAGGGGCCCTGGTCTATGACGCCGACGCCGAGGTCGGAAACCTATACGTCAAAGGCGGCGCGGCGGTCGAACCGCTGGAAGCGGCCTTCCCCGGCGTGGTCAAGGACGGCGCCGTGGATCGCGAGGCCCTGCGCCAACGCGTGCTCGCCGATCCCGAGGCGATCAAGACCCTGAACAGCGTCGTCCACCCCCTGCTCGGCGCTGGCCGCGCCGCCTTCTTCAAACACGCGGAAGAGAGCGGCGCCGACATCATCGTGCTCGACATCCCCCTGCTGTTCGAGACCGGCGGCGAAGCGCGCGTCGACGCGGTCGTCGTGGTTTCCGCCAACGCCCAGATGCAGCGCGAACGCGTCCTGGCCCGCCCAGGCTGGAGCGACGGCAAACGCCTCGACGCCATCCTAGCCCAGCAGACCCCTGACGCCGAAAAACGCGCCCGCGCCGACTTCGTCATCGACACCAGCCAAGGCCTCGAAGCCGCTCGAGAACAGGTCGCGGAGGTCATGACGACCCTGCGCACACCAGGCTGGACACGGAAGGTGGCGCCGGCTGCTCCGGCGTCTTGAAGCGGCGCCCAAACGGCCGCATGGATAGATCATGGCGCGCGAGATCGTACTGGACACCGAAACCACCGGCCTGGACCACAGGACTGGCGACCGGCTGATCGAACTCGCCTGCGTCGAGCTGGAAGACTACCTGCCCACGGGCCGCACCTTTCACGAATTGATGCACCCCGACCGCGACATCCATCCCGACGCCGAACGGGTGCACGGCATCTCGCTCGCCTCGCTGGAAGGCAAGCCGCGCTTCCATCACCCGCAGGTCAGCGACGCCTTCCTCGCCTTCATCGGCGAAGACGCCGCCCTCATCGCCCACAACGCCGCCTTCGACCGCGGCTTCATCAACAGCGAACTGACACGCATGGGCCGCCCGACCCTGGCGGATGCGCGCTGGATCGACACCCTGCAGCTGGCCCAGAAGCGTTTTCCCGGGATGAGCAACTCGCTCGACTCCCTGTGCAAGCGCTTCAAGATCTCCTTGGCCGACCGCGAGAAGCACGGCGCGCTGATCGACTCCCAGCTCCTGGCGGCGGTCTATCTCGAACTGCGCGGCGGCCGCGAAAAGACCTTCGATCTCGATCCGGTCGCCGCGGCGGGCGCCGCCTTCGCCGCGACCGGGCCCATCGCCCATGGCCCACGACCCCGCCCCCTCGCGCCCCGCTCCACCGAAGCCGAACGCGCCGACCACGCGGCGTTCGTCGGCGGCGTTCTGAAGGACAAGGCGATCTGGCTGAAGTTCGGGATGGAGTTGGGGTAGGGGCGGGGCCTGATCGGCTGCGGCGCGTACCGGACCAATTCGGCTCGCCAGCGGACCTTAAAGAAATCTCAGCATCGGGTTCTCGAAGCAGATGACCTCGACACAATGATCAGGTGTTCTCACGAGACATGAAAAAGTCTGCTCCGGTTCTTGTTCTCGGGCATGAGCGCGATACTCCGACAGATACGGCGCATCCATGCTGAGTTCTATACTGCAACCGGTAACGGTAGCATCCACTAACGCCTTCCCATGGAACGCTTTCAGATAGTGCCAATAGTCGCTTTCCGCATAGCATCGGAATGCTCGGGGCGGCGAGAACGAGACCTCTAGCAGCGGTCGATCAGCGCCGTCGCCAAGGAGCAGCAGGAGGCGGTCGAGGTTGAAGGCAACGCTCAACAGGAAAAGGGTGGGGAGAGCGTCACTCGGTTGATCGTCCATTTCGCGACGATGCAATGGCTGGCGTTCGCCCGCAACGGGTCGTTAGCGGTCTTCATGTCGCGTGCCTTGAGCAGATGTTGACGGCGAGGCCGCCGCTCTGCGCCTTAAACCTTGGAGGCGAGCTTGCTTTGGCCCTTGGCCTTCTCAAGGACGGGCCAAAGGCCCGCCGCTGCGCGGCCGCCAGAGGCGGTCCTTGACAAGGCCAAGGGCCAAAGCTTCAATTCCACCAAGGATTTAAGGGGAGCTCACGCCCTCGCTGGCGCGCCGAGCAGCTCGCGATTCTACGCGAGTTGAACGACCTCAACATGCGCCTGACCCGCGCCGTGGTGGCCAGGGCCGAGGCGGCGGCGGAACAAGCCGAGCCTGACGAACACCCTGTCGCCCGCACCCCCGATCCCTCCCTGGGCCTCGCGCGCCTCGGCCGCGCCGTGCGCCTGACCCTGGCGATGGAGGCCAGGCTACGGAGCGAGGCTCAGGAGCCCTCCGCGGCCAAGGCCGAGCGCCCTCAGGAGACCGGCGCCGACCCACGCGATCCGGCCAGCAACAAGTCGGCCCACATCAGCATCAAACGCTGGCTCGTCGCCGACGCCCTGCAGGAAGCAGCCGAAGAGGCCAATGACCGAGAGGCGGGCGAAGCGCCCGAGCGCGAAGACCTGCTGGGCGACATCATCGAACGCATCAACTGCCTGTCCGACGAGGTTCTCTACGACGTACCCAAGAGCGTTTCTCCTCGATCGCCTCGGCGCCGAGCTCGGCCTGGGCTTCGAGCCGGAAACGGTGGAGGAACGGCGGGAACTTCAGCTCTGGCGCGGATGGGAACTGCCGCCGCACGAACCCGAGCCGCAGGAAGACGCAGAGCAGGAAGACGCGATCGAACTGTCGTCCTGAGCGCTTCTTCCCGCTAAAATCCATCGTCATCCCGGGCAAAGCGTAGCGGAGACCCGGGACCCAGGCGTTCAAGCTGTGCGACGGCCCCTGGGTCCCGGCTCTGCGCGGCTACGCCGCTCCGGCCGGGATGACGAGGATTTTTGAGCGGGGTGGCTCAGCGAAAACCCTACGCCTGCCCGCTCGGCTCCGACGCCATCTGGTTGCGCCGCGCCAGATAGATGGCCGCGAAATCGATCGGGTCGAGCAGGAAGGGCGGGAAGCCGCCTTCCATCGTCACGTCGGCGACGACCTTGCGCACGAACGGGAACATGAAGCGCGGGCATTCGATCAGCAGCACCGCCTCCAGGCTCTCTTCCGGCACGCCGCTGATCTGGAACAGGCCGCCGTACAGCAGCTCGACCTGGAACACCGTCTCGCCCTCGTTCTTGGCGCTGGCGGTGAACTTGATATCGACTTCGTGCAGGTCGTCCATGCGGGTGCGCGCGTTCAGCTCGACGCCGACGTCGATCTGCGGCTGGGTCCCGGTCGGGCGCAGCGATTCCGGCGCGCGCGGGTTCTCGAATGACAGGTCGCGGATGAACTGGGTCAGGATACGGATCGAGGCCATGCCTTCACCGGATTCCGGACCGGCGGGGCCCACGATATTGCTGTCGGTCATGAACGGCCCTGTCGCTTGCTGTTCCGCCCCGCGCCGGGGGTGGAAAGCCGGGCTGCTATCACGCAAGCGGGAGGGGCGCAACGCGGCGCCTGACGCGGGCGCGCAAGCCGACTATATTGGCGCTTCGCGCGCCGGCCGCCGATCGGCCGGAACCGCGCGCAGCAACCCTGGTGTCTGACGTGCCCGTCATCGAACTGATCATCCTCGCCGCCCTCGCCGCCGTGGTGCTGTACCAGCTCTACGCCGTGCTCGGCCGCCGGGTCGGACGCCAGCCGGGCGACGGCCCGCCGGCCCAGCCAGCGCCGCTCGGCCGCCCCGAGGTGGATGTCAAACCGCGCGAGATCGACCCAGCCCTATCCACCCCCGGTATTGGCGGGCTCCTGGCGCGCGACCCGAATTTCGACCCCAGCCATTTCCTCATCGGCGCCCAGAGCGCCTATGAAGCCATCGTCCGCGCCTTCGCCGCTGGTGATCGGACGGCGCTCGGCAGGCTGGTGTCGCCGACGGTGATGACCGGCTTCGACAAGGCCATCACGGCGCGCGAGGCTGAGGGCCGCACCGAAAGCGTCGAGTTTTCCCACCCGCCGCGCGCCGATATCGACGGCGGCGAGGTCAAGGGCGACGTCGCTCAAGTGCGCGTCCGCTTCCTGGCCGAGTTCCGCAGCCGCACCAAGGGCCCGGAAGGCGAGGGCGTCGATGATCGCCGCACGGCCGAGATCTGGACCTTCGAGCGGCGCATCGCCAGCCGCGATCCCAACTGGCTTCTGGTGCGGGTCGACGAGGCGAATGCCTGATCGCAAGCGCTGGTCCGCCTGGCTTGGGGTCATCGCCGCAAGCCTGACGCTCGCCGCCTGCGCCACGCCGCGTTATGAGCCGCCGCCGCGCCACCATCACCCGCATCCGCCGGCGCCAGCGCCAAAGCCCTACGCCCCGCCGCCGCGCGCCGAGCAGCAGCCTGTCAGCCCAACGCCCGAGTTGGCGCACGTGGCCGACCTGCCGGGCTGGGCGGACGAGGATCACCTGGGCGCGCTTCATGCCTTCCAGGCCGGCTGTCGCATAACGACGGATCAGGCGCTCTATGCGCTGTGCCGCCAGGCGCGGGCGATGGATGCGGGCGACGACGGCGAGGCGCGGGTCTTCTTCGAGCGCAACTTCCGGCCCCGTGCGGTCCAGGGGCAGGGCGTGCTGACCGGCTATTTCGTGCCGGAATACGAGGTGCGCTCGGACCCCGTCCCACCCTTCCTCGCCGCCGTGCGCCCCAAGCCGGCCGACCTGCCGCCGGGCAAGGGCCTCTATGACGACCGCGCCACGATCGAGGCGCAGCCGCCGAACCTGGCCCTGGCCTGGATGAAGCCCGAGGACCTGTTCTTCATGCAGGTCCAGGGTTCAGGCGTGCTCGACTTCCCCGACGGCCGTCGGGTCAAGGCCCTGTTCGCGGCCAGCAACAACCAGCCCTTCACGCCCATCGCCGTGCCCCTGCGCCAGCGCGGGGCGCTCACCGCGTCGAACAGCTCGGCCGGCTCGGTGCACGGCTGGCTGGCCGACCATCGCGGGCCCGACGCCGACGCGGTGATGGACCTCAACGCGCGCTATGTCTTCTTCACCTTCGCGCCCGACGACGGCCGCGATCCGGCGGGCTCGGCGGGTTTGCCGCTGCCGCCCGGCCGCGCCATCGCCGTCGATCCAAGCCAGCACGTCATGGGTGGCGTCTACTGGATCAGCGCCGACGCGCCGGTTCTGAATGGCGCCGCGCTGGCCTATCGCCGTCTTGTGATGGCGCTCGACACCGGCGGCGCGATCAAGGGCGCCGTGCGCGCCGACCTCTATGTCGGCCGGGGCGACGCAGCCGGGGTCGAGGCCGGCCATATCCGCCATGCCCTGCGGATGTACGAACTCGTGCCCGCGACCGGATCAGGCTGGTGAAACGCCCGCTGCGGCCTGAAGAGACCAACCTCTGGGCCAAGGTCGCCGCCAGTGTTCGCCTGGCGCCGGGCCGCAAGGCGCCAAAGCCGGTCGAGGCGGCGCCCGCCAAGGCCGCCGAGCCAACCGCTCCAGCCCCGGCCCATGCCGTCCATCCGCGTCCCACCTCAAGGCCGCACCATCATCACCGCCACGGCGCCCCCGATCCGATCGAACCGCGCCGCCTGCGCCGTATCGCCCGGGAGCGCGAGGACCTGGGCCCGCGCATCGACCTGCACGGCATGAGCCAGGATGTCGCCCGCATCGCGCTGGAAGGCTTCTTGCGGCGCGCGGCCGACGACGGCTGGCGCTCGGTGCTGGTGATTACCGGCAAGGGTTTGTCCGGTGACGGCATCCTGAAACGCCGCACGCCCGACTGGCTGGCCGAGCCGGGCATCCGGGCCCTGGTCGCTGGCGTGTCCGAGGCGCACCGCCGCCACGGCGGCAAGGGCGCGCTCTATGTCACCCTACGCCGTGCGCCGCACTAGCCGCGCGGCGAAGAAACCATCGAGACCGCCCTCGATCTGGTGCGGCAGGATGCGCAGCCAGCCGCTCTTGGTCGCCGCCGCCTCGGGCGATCCGCCTTCGCCCGGCGCGATGGGATCGAGGCTGAAGTTGCCATGCCGCTTCAGGAAGGCCTCGATCTGGGCTTCGCCCTCTTCCGGCTCCAGTGAGCAGACGCAGTAGACCAGTCGCCCGCCCGGCGTGACCCGCTTGGCCACCGCGTCCAGCAGCCGCGCCTGCACCCCGGCCAGCTTGGC
>Ga0164296_1005392_pt1 | contig 11226 bp, 12 predicted proteins | sample GEODES057metaG_FD_113533 | JGI IMG/M metagenome (GOLD analysis project Ga0164296, IMG submission 113533) | Dystrophic lake water microbial communities from Trout Bog Lake, Wisconsin, USA - GEODES057 metaG | ecosystem: Environmental > Aquatic > Freshwater > Lake | place: USA: Trout Bog Lake... | reverse complement strand
AGTAGATGCTGTTGTTGGGTACACATACGCTACGGCATTTTCCCATACAGGAATGGAAGAATTTTGAGGTGCAGTGGTAGAAGTGATATTGGTCTGGTAGCCAAAGATGCTGACAATGCTGTGACCCATGATCTGACCACGAGCAACTTGTAAATTAAACGGCTCATACCTACCCGCACGGGTTACCGACGCAACAATGTTATTGCTCATAATCTATCCTTAAAGGTGGAGGCGACCTGAGCCGCCCCCGTTCCTGTTTACCAGCTTCCGCCTTTTTTCATAGGCTTATGACCCGACTCGCCGCCGTAGCACATCGCAACGTGGCCGCCTTTCTTGTAACCCGCGGGTGATTGTTTAATCTCACCAGTGCCGAGTTTCTTGGTAGGCATCTTAGGACCGCCGTGCATTTCGGTGTTCTCGTAAGGCTTAACCGAACCACCTTTAGCGTAGTGAGCTTTGCCACCTTTTTTGTAACCAACGCCTTCAAGCGCACCAGTCTTTGAGGAGATTGACTTGCGCATTTTGGCACCAACTACCTTGGTATTGGCTTCAGATGCAACGGTGTCTTTCTGAATCTTACCGCCCATAGCTTTGTGCATTGCTTTGCCGCCTTTCTTGTAGCCCGGACCTTCTATGCCGCCAGTCTTGCCTTTGCTGTGAGCGCCGTAAGCCTCAACGCCACCCAACAAACCGCCGGGTACGTCAACCTTACCGCCCATCTTAAGACCATGATGAGCCTTACCAGCTTTCATGCTCTCATGACGGTTGAGGCGCTCGTCTACACGATGCAACTCTTCACGCTCTTTGCGGATTTCTTTCTCAAGCTTACCGCCGCTTTTACGCATGACGGGCATACCTGAGGAAGGACGACCCATTGCACGAGGTGCCATCATAGTTGCGCCACGAGGACGAACAGCAGCCATTTGAGCGGCCAATGCAGGAGCGGCTGCACCAGTAATACGACCCATAGGCAATCCACCGCCCAAAGCCATTTTCTTGCGTGCATGACCACCACGCTTCATGCCACTGCCGACTTCATCAACTGAAGGCTCAGCGGTGTCCATTTTGGACATTCTGCTAAATGAAGTTGCCATTTCTTAGGCTCCTATTAAGCTTGGGTGACGCCAAGAGCGCCGGTGCGGGTTGCGTTCGGGCCAACTGCAATAGCAGGCATGGCAATCGAAAGAACCAAGCGGTTTTGACCGTTAGGGCTGTATGTACCCGTGTTAGGTGCATAAGTACCACGAACATCGCCGGTGCTTGAGGTAGCAGGATTGGTCATATCAGCAGCTACAAAAGTACCCGTATCAGGAGCAAGCTGACCTGCCCAACCCGGATCAATAATGTAACCACCGTCAATAATACGAACTGGCGAACCAAAGATGTTCGACGTTCCGACTGCAATCGTACCGCCGCAGTTACCAGCAACAGCGACTTGGCTGATTTGGTAAAAAGCTTTCTTGCCGTTCACGGTGGTTGACTGAGTTGTGCCAGTCGAAATAACTTGCGTCATTGGCTGGTTGTAATAGTCATAACCAGAAATGGTGACGTTGGTAGCGGTGATCGTACCCGTACCGATGGTGATGCTAACTGCACGAGGGCAATCCAACTGAATAACAGTCGTGCCGTCTGAGCGAACAACCGAAGTTGTGCCAGCACCTGCTGCCAACGTAGCGTTACCTGCCGTGCTATAGGAAGCTGCGGTGGAGATGTTGTTGGTAGCCGAAGCCTCTGGGATAACATCCCAAATGTAAACACGACCGAGTGGGCCAACGCCTAGGGGCATCGGAGCTGGATCGCCAAGATAGTTGTTACCCGATGCATACATCGTTTCAGCCGAACCTACGGTTGAAGATGTGTTCAGGGTGTAAGTGCCTACGCCACCCGAACCGGTGCCGAAAGCCGTAATGTAAGAACCTGCTGTTACGCTTGAGCCGGCAATGTATTGACCCAACACGATTGGATCGCCAGACTGCAAAGCAGTAATAGTAAGGGTGGTGCCGGAAATTGTTCCGGTGAAAACTGAGCTAATTGCATTCTTAGCCAAGCCCATATAAGTTGGGGCTGTACCTAAGAATAGGTCATCTGAATACTGAGGCATTTTATTACTCCTGTGGCTTGAACCACTCGGGGTTAATCGGATAAATAATTTATTGCAGACTTTAAACTATCTATACTATCTTTGAACAGCCCCAGTCCACGATTGCAGGCTAAACAAAGCAATCCTCTTGCCTGCCCAGATTTGTGCGAGTGGTCAACGGCAAGACGCAATGTCCGTCCTTTAATCTTCGCTGTTTCTGGATTTTTACAGATGGCGCAAGCACCATTTTGTTCAGCAAGTTTCTTGTTGTACCACTCAAGATCAACGCCATAATTGCGGCGTAAGTCTTGATTAAAACCATATTCTGGATTTGCTTGACGAAATTTTCGTTGCCACTCGCTGTTGCGTTGCTTTTTGTCTTGAGATAAATCTTTTGGCTCTCTCCAATAGAAATTATCTTTTGACCAAGGCTGCGATGCATCAGATCTAAATGCTTTTCCATTTTCTGGCTTGTCTGGAATTTCTGATACGAATTTCCAAAAATCATCAGCCCAATCTGGCGGGATGTTCTGACGATGGTATCGACGCAATCCACACCAAGCTTTGTAAGCTGGGTGCTTTTCACGTTTACCCCAATCGTCAGAATGTCCTGCATTTACATCTCCGTGTCGCTTTACACGCTTGTCATGCATCTGGCATAAACCATTTGCAACTGACGGTTTAGAGCAACTTATGACATAGCACTTACTTGGCATTTCACTCTCCTAGGCTGTTACACCTAGGATTGTACCATTCCTCGTTGTGCTATACCAGTCCGCTACACACCGGGCGTTCCGTACGAACACCTTGGATCAGTCCAGCTAATCCAGTAACGCTCGGTAGCCTTGTAACGCATGGAGTCGGTTTCAAAGTCACCTTCCATCGTCTTCTCAAGGCCACGACGCATCATCAGCTTGAAGCCTTCTGGTGCATCGGTCTGTACCCACCAGTTCGTGGCGGAAGTCAGACGGCTCATAACAGCAGCGCCTTCTGGCAACAAACCAATCGATTTGACTGGGTTGATGTCGTTGTTAGCGGTGCCAGTACGCAGAACCGATTTCAACAGAACTTCAGCTTGGAATACGTTGCCGGGAGCAACGATCAGCTTCAGAGGCTGCAGACGGATCTTCTTGCCGTTGTTGTCCACTGCCTGACGAACCTGAATGAGCATCTGCTCAAGCGAGGTCTGTGACAGGTTAGCAGCGGTAGCCAACTGGTTCGAGAACGTGCCGTTTACGATTGGGTGTGCAGTGTTGGTCAGCGAAACGCCGTCACCGCCAGCATAGCTGCTGTTGAACGCACGGTTCAACACGTTAGCTGCAAGCAATTCTTTGGTTTCAACCAACGACTGTGCCAAGTGCTTGGCATAAACCTGACCGATACGGATGTGGTCGCCGTCTTCCACCAGAACTTTGGTGAGCGCAAATGCCAAGCCAAAGACTTGGTAGACATAACGCTGCAGGAAGAGAACACCACCCTGCTGATACGATACAGGAGTACCGTCAGGCAGTTGTGGAGCTGCGCCGAAGCCGTACAGAACGGGTTCTTCGTGGTAGTTACGGGGAATACCCATTTGCTCACGGAACACTTGGCTCCATTCGTCTGAGCGCTGATCATAGACTCCGTCGAAACATTCGTTGAGGATTGGCTCAACGATCGACCGGAAGTCAGTACTTCGCATTGGGGCTGCCATTTCTCAGTCCTCCTTAGATAGCGTTAGTCGTTGCAACGAACTGTGGCTTGGAGATCTGTACGCGAACGATCACGTATGGATCACCCCAGTTGTTGTCAACATAAGGACCGATATCAACGATACGGAACTGACCAGCCGAACTCGAACCAACCAATGAGGCTGATAGGGTCATCTGTGACAGACCAGTGGTTGTTGAACCAGCGGTGAAGTTGCTGAGGTTGGCTTCGTTACCGATTGCCGTCTGAGCCATCGTACCATCAGTCTGGATTTCATAAACGATCTGCTGATCATTGTAGAAATAGGCGATGATGTTAGTACCAGAGGTACTTGCAGGCCAGTAGTTCGACACACGGCGACGACCAGTCGTGTCAGTCCACTCAACGCCTGCGAAAGCGCCAGAGACTAAACCGCTGTTAGTCGAGGTATCAAGAACGGGAAGAATTACTCCAGCGTTAGGCGAGTACTGAACAGCCTGACCTTTCAGGATGTTAGTAGCGTAGCCCGACGTAATGCCGTTGGCGAGTGCCTGTGCTCGTTCCAATCCAGTTGGGAAGAACGCAGGACGCAGACCAAAAGGTGCAGATGTTGCACTCATAGGATGCTCCTAAAAACAGTTAAAGGAAAATTTTGGTTTCTGCTTTATTCAAAGCGTCGGGCAAAATCACCAGATAACGTGATTTTTAGGGTACTTATTCGTTTGACCACCCGCTTTATGCAAAACGAGTGGTCTTACGCTAATTATGCGCTTAATTTAAAACAATATCAATAGAATGTTGGTAGACGCACATTGTCTTCATTGATCGTGCCTTCGATGCTTGCAAGCTTCTTGCCACGACCATGAATAGCGCTCTCACCAACAATCTGCTCTTGCTGAAGCTTGATCTTCTCGGCTTCATCCAAAGGCTGATAGTGGTGGTTTTCCAACATGATGTCCTGATAGACGTCCATTGGCATCTTGCATAACAACATCTCGTTACACATGATGTGACCCGTGTTCTCGCCTTCTTTCACACGGTACATATCGTAGCCGGGGATTTCTGACGCTTGTACAGGCTGATAACCCATCTGGAAGCGGCGATGTAGCGGATCATACTGGTTGTTTGATGCCAGCCAGCACAGGTGATAGCCGGGGATATCTGGGATAGTCGGCAACACAACGTGCTGGAATTCATGACGGAAGCGGCGACGCTCTTTGGTCAACGGGAAGTTTTCCTCGGGCGCAGCACGGTTATCGTCCTGAGCATTACGGTTTTCACGGCTTGCACCGGGACTGCGTTTTAGTCTGTTATCCATGATTAAGTCCTTTTGTTTTCACGATCCCAAGCGGCGTACTTCTTGATTGCCTTTGCCCGGAGGTCAGGGTTGTCCCACATACCAGCTTCTTTCATTGCTGCTACACGCTCAGGACTGATCCTGAACTCATTGCCACGACCAGATGGTGCGGATTCACGCCCTGAACTGGTTTGGATGGACTTGTGCTTAACTTTGTCTTTCTTCTTGCCCATGTTGGACTCCGTGCGATGAGGTAGGTATTTAGATACCCGGCTGTCCAACTCTTCCCAATACTCTTCCGATGATGGATCATAACCCTCTTCGGTCAGTTTTTTGTCAAGGCGCTGGGCAATTTCAGAATCCAAGTCCTTCCCTTGTGGGTCGTACCAAGGATTACGCTCCATCCATTCAGCAGCATTCTTCTGCACCCGTTGATCTGGGACATTGATTGCCTGCTTGGGTGGTTGGGACATTTGCTTGGCTGCTTGATCCTTAATAGCCTTCAAGGACTCAAGTTTGCGCTGCGATTCATACATCAACTCTTGCGCACGCACCACAGCATCGCCATCCTGACTAGATACGGCTTCCCGCATCTTCATCTTGGCATACTCAACCTGCACGGCTGTGTCATCAATCGCCTTATCAACACGAGCAAGCTCAGCACCTGATGTGCGCTTCTCAAGATGCGCCAGACGTTCTGCCAGCTCTTGGTTCTGCTTTTTCAGGGCGTTGATCAGGTGGTTTGATTCCTTTGCTTTCTCACGGTGAATAGACTTCTTGAGTTTGCGCTCTTCACGTCGTGCAGCACGGATCGCTTCACGGTCGGGGTCGGTATCCAAGCCGTCGTTCTTTTCTATCTGCTTGTCATCGACCTCGCCGCCTTCTGCGAGTTCTTCAACAGGAGCTTCGCCTTCAGGTAATTCAACAACTGCCGAACCGTCCTGTTCCTCAGCAACCTGCAATTCCATTTTGTCTGTTGGGTTCATACCATTTCCTTTTCTAGACAACTATTCATTGCCTTAGATGATTGCATATGATTAACAAGTGCATTTGCCATTTTGAGCAATTCATCATCAGTCATAGTTCCTTTAAATGCGTTAATTGATGCGCACACCAATCTGACATTACCTTGAACATAACCTTGAGAATTATCAATCCTGTCCATTGATATGGAGGTTGGCATCCATTTTCCTTGTGACCAAGTTAATTTGACACCTGACAATGCACAACAACCCATTTGCTGATCATAAATTTCTAGCAAATCATTTACGGTTAAAGTTACTTCCGCACGTTTCTTTGCCAATCTAAGAGTTGAATACAAACTAAAACGTGGGCTTTTCTGTCTTGCGGCTCTGCAAACCTCAAGATTTCTTTCCTTGTTTAGCTTGTACCATTCAGCATGAGATTGTTGTTTTTTAATCTTGTCCATTAAACAAATGCCTTCATTCCAAGAACTTTATCGGGGTCGACAACGCACCACAGCTCATGGTCGTTCATGACTGTGAAGCTTGCCATCTCAGGGGGTAGGCGCTCGTCATCGCCTTCTTTGCGTGGTAGTTCCACCTCGAATCTGTCGCCAGACCAGCGTGGCACACGGACGTAGTCGCCTACCTTGCACCAAACGCCTTCGGGCCAGTCCTGCATCGTGTCACGATTCTTGAATGCAATCGGGCCGATGGCAATGACTTTGCCGATCATGTTCTGGTGTTTTTCGGTTTCTTTTGTCTCTTCAACAAAGATGATTCCAGACTTGGCTTTTTTCTTGACTTGCCTTAGCTGGATGAGAACTCTAGCGCCGCACGGACGGACGCCAGTATCAACGACGGGGAACGCATCATCAAGCGTATCGTGTTGGATTTCCTGCATAGACTACTCCTTAAAGCGCCATTCGGCACTTGGTTAAAAGCTCCATTCGGAGCGGAAGATAGGGTTCTCAGATTTCTGAAAACCCTATTACAAATCTTCGTCTTTCTCACTCAGGATGTCGTCAAGTATGTCTAAGGCTTCACCTAAGCCCTGATACGTTCCGACAAGACGATGGTATGACTCAATGTTGATAGCGTGTCCATCAGCAAGAGCCAGCGCTATTTCCAAGCGCCGAGCCTTTACCTTGCCGATTAGATCGCTAGTAGGATTAACGACCACGACCTGATGCCTTACGCATCGGTACAGCAATAGCTACGCTGATTCCAACGCCTTTCTTAGCAGGTACCTTGCCGCCTTTCTTCAAGGTAGCGATGGCGTGAGGTACAGGCTTCTCAAGCTTTGGGGTACGAGCCTGTGCAGGCAGGTTAGCTACGCCTTTCTCTGGCATAACTGCGCCGCCTTTGGCGTACTTTCTAACTTTGCCACCCTTTTTCAAGTGGTTAGCTTCAGACTCGCCCATCATAGCGATGCGCTTGTGCATATTGATTGCTTCAGACATTTGGTGCTCCTTCAGGGGATTGAGGTTGTTGCTGCTGTGCCGCTGCAGCGATTACGCCCGGGGGCGGTTGTTGCGCAGCCTGCTGTGCGGCAAGTTGCTGTGCTTGTTGCGCCATAGCAGCCTGCTGTTGCTGCTGGGCTTGTTGCATTTCAAACTGCTGCTCAAGGGTCAGCGTGTTGACATCGTGCGTGATATCAGCAGCTTTCTCCTGCTCAGACGCAATAATGTCCATTTCCTTGAACTTGGCTTCTTGTGCAAGCTTGGCGGTGTCGATCTGCGCACGTTGCTGGTCGTATTGCGCCTTGCGCTGCGTCTCTGCCATCTGGGTCTGCACCAGAGCTGCCACGCTAGGATCTTGCGGCTGCTGCATTTGACGCATCTGCTGCATAACTCCCATCATTTGCTGCATGACAGGTGCAACACCACCGAATTGCTGTGGTACGTCCATGAAGACGTGCTGTGAAGACGCCGCCAATAGCTGTTGCGCTTCCCGAATGATCGGCTCTTCCTTGAGGACATTGAAATGTCTTCCCAAAGATTGGCTTGCATAGTTGTCCATCTGATCGAGATACCATAGTGTCAGGTGCTGTTTCAGGTGTTCAAGGGCGGCTGGCATGAAAACTGGTGCCATCAGGGGATTTGAACCATACATTGGGTTGCGTGCGTAGTCCAAAAGCACCTGAATGTGCGCCAAATGGTCTTGCCCGGGGAATGCACCCACTGGTTTGCCCAGTGTCATCGCCACATTCTCCAACGCAGGGTTCATTTGCTTAATATCTTGCGGATCAGGTAGCACTTCATTGATATCAGGTATCTTGATTTGCTTAAGAATTCGCTTTTCAACAGCCAAGCGATTGTAGAGGTCTGGATTTGCCTGCGCTCTTGCGGCGAGAGTCTGAATCTGCGCATATCTTTGGGTCTCCGCAAAGATGTGTGGGTCAGAAACCGGGACAATATCGCTGTTTTTAGCGAAATCCTCGCTTGTGACACCCAATTCCTCGGACTGTTCGTTGGGATGATCGTCCAAATACCAGCGATTCAGGCGTCCAATGATCTTCAATACCCGTGCCTGACTCGCATGGAGGCGTGCATGGATGGATGAGAACACCGCAGCACCCTGCTCAATCAGCGCTTGGGTCGTTCCGACAGGCGCTTGGGCTGTCACGTCAGCGATTTTTTCCTCGCTAGTGGTCACAACACCCTTGGCTGCGTCAGTTAGCCAGCCCAGAAGCTGCATCAACACAGCAGATGGCTGGTTAAATGGCATCGGCATCGCAATTTTGCGAACGTCGTCTACTCCCGGAGCGCCTTCAATCTCCGTAACCTGAGTTGGTTCAACGACTTGACTCTGACCCGAGATCTTGCCGCCTTTGAGCTTGAGCATCGTTGGCGAGTTGTTGATATGGGCAGAATCCAACAGAGCACGCAATGCACCAGTAAGGGCAGCACTAAGCCCACCAATAAGATGAGGCAGACCAATTGCATACGCACCTCGCCAAGGAATGAATTTGAACTCGACGATCCAGTCAAGCTTGCCCATCTTCTTGTCGCCGTCTTCCCAGTTACGGTACAGGCCAACGACTTCAGATGAGGTCTCGTCGATCATCAGGATGTACGGCGCACGCTTGCCACCAGACTTTTTGTCGTCCTCAAGCTCCATCCATGTGTAGATGTGGAACACCCGGCGGATGCCGTCGATGTTCATCTCTTCAGACTTACGACCTTCGATCTTGTTGTTAGCTTTTTCCGGCTTGGACTCTTCCGGCTCTTGGCTGGTGCGGAATATTGAGATATCACGGTACAAGCCTGAGTCAACACGGATCTCAAACTCTTCCTCGGTGATGTCGTTGACCTCAGTCACACGGGAAGCCGTGTAGAAGTTAGCTGCAGCAAACGGCAGGTACACGTTATCAATCGGCAAAAACTCAGCGCATGGACGCTCCTTCTGCTCGTCGTACCAGATCTTCATGTACTGTGAGCCACCTAGTGGTAGCTGGGTGAGCATCTGCTCTTCCTCGTCACGGTACTCTTCGATCTGCTCGGTGAGCTGGAAGTTCATGTAGTCACGCTTGCGTTCGGCAATCGTGGTCTTCTGCTCGTCTACTTCTCCGATGATCTTGGATCGGACTGGCCCGTCTGGTGGAAATAGCTCCTTGATCGCTCGAGCAGCGAAATCAACGCATCCTTCTGCCATGACGGGGTGTACAACTTTGGATGCCCCCATGAAGGTCGCACCACCGGGAGCGTCGTGTCCGAGTCCAGTCCGACGAAGTCCTTCTTCGTATTGTTTGTCTCGTTCTTCACGGGCTTGCTTATCCTTCTTTACTAGCTCAAGGTACTTCAGCGCTACGCTGCTTAGTTCCCAGCTATCAATCCTGTCAGCCAAGTTCTCATAGAAGTCTGGCGACTCTTCTGGCCCCATCAAGTCTTTGTCGAAGCGCACAATCGCCGACCCGTCCTCCATCTCTTGAACGTCTTCGTCAAACAGACTGACCTCGGGGACGTCTTCAAACCCATTGTCGTCTTGGTCCTCGTAAGACTGCGTGTCCACGAAGCGATTATAATCCTGCGGTATAGGGAACTCGGTTGCCATTATTTATTCCTTGTTAATTCGTGCCGCATAGCGTCTAGGTCGTTAGCAAAGGTTATTTGCCCGCCTTTGCGCTTTGCTAGGTAGCCGTTCGCTTCAGCGTTTGCTATGGCCTCATCGTCCATTGCGATTGGAATCTTGTTTAAACCGGAATCGCGCAAGTACGCATACCTGTGCCTACCATCGCCGAAAATCACCGTACCGTTCTCTCTAACGTGCACGTTGCCGACCTGCATGGACGGCGCGTCTTTTAAAAACTCACCGACTTTTTTATACCGGTCTGATATAGTATTACCCGTACCTCTAGGACCTATATACTGGTCGGTTTGCTTGAAGGCTTCTTCAAACGGCTGCGTCTTCACGTTTACAATCTTGTACCCGCTTCTCTCATCAACCGGGTTCATCGTGACCGGTATCTCGCGTTCGTTTACTTTTATTGTTTGGCTCCTAGGCTGCTCGATCTCTTTAAGAGTCCGCTCGGCGGTGGGCTTAACGGGGCTATGCACCGCTACGCTCTCGCCGTATGGTTCTTCTGAGCGAACCCGACCGCTGCCTTTATCACCCACGTTCAGTATACGCACGCCGGGGTCGCCTTTTGCTCGGGAGTGCGCGGCGATGGCATCGGTGGTTACCTTCTCCCCCAGCATGCTGACCGGAGTAGTCTCGCCGTTGCTGTGGTAAATGACCGCATCGGGGTGAATAGCTTTGTTGCTCGTGAAGTTGGCATCCACCACCGCAAAGTTGCTCGTGTCCAGCGGGGCGGTATACACCACGCCGTTGTTCTTCTTTACGTACTCGGAGGCCTCTGCTGGATTATTTTTAAACCAAACCGAACTGCCCTCCGAGCGCCTGCCTTGGCTGGCCTCCGGGCTTAGCTCTGTTAGACCTTTAGTGTCCGAGCCGTGGAAGTGTTCAACTAGGCCGGGGGCGGTTTTGTTCTTCACCACTCCGAGCGCAGGGTTCACTCCCGGCGTCAGCTGCCCCTGCTCGTACATGCTCAGTGCTTTCTCAGCGAGCGGTAGGCCGTACTGCTGAGCAGCGAACCGACCCGCACCGGGCACTACGTGTAGTTCGCCCGTCTTGCCGATCATCCCCATCGTCGGGTCAATCCCCATCGACGAGCCAATCGCTTTTTCTGCCATCTCATATGGGAACGACATCGCCTT
>Ga0164296_1005385_pt1 | contig 11235 bp, 7 predicted proteins | sample GEODES057metaG_FD_113533 | JGI IMG/M metagenome (GOLD analysis project Ga0164296, IMG submission 113533) | Dystrophic lake water microbial communities from Trout Bog Lake, Wisconsin, USA - GEODES057 metaG | ecosystem: Environmental > Aquatic > Freshwater > Lake | place: USA: Trout Bog Lake... | reverse complement strand
TTGCGGGTAGGCTGCGAGGTAATTTTTGAGCAATTCTCTGGAAAGTTGCTCGTCGTCTATCAATAAGACCTTATACATGTTGCGGTATTTTCAGAATGGTGGTGAATTGTTGTTGATCCTTTATTGTTTCCATGAGATCAGTTCGGCCATACAACAGATACAGCCTGCGGCGGGTGCCTTCCAGCCCGAATCCCGTTCCCTTTCCTCCTTGTAGGGAGGGATCATAAGGATTGGAAACCGTAATGGTCAGCATATTGATGTCAAGTGAAAGACTAAAGCGAATACTGACCTGCTCTGTAGTGCCATACAGGCCAAACTTGATGGCGTTTTCGAGTACCGGCTGCAAGATAAAAGATGGGATAGTGGCGTTGATATCGGATTCTCCTGCAAACTGTACATTCAACCGGTCGCCAAAGCGTATGGTCTCGATTGCCAGATAGGTCTTGATATACTGCAACTCTTCTTTGATCGGTAACAACTCTTCCGACTCGCGTTTCACCGAGCTTCTCAAAAAGTCGGAAAGCTTGCCGATCATATCTTGCGCGCGCTCAGGCTGTATGGCTATCAATGCGGCTATAGAGTTAAGGCTGTTGTATAAAAAATGAGGTTGCAATTGTTGTCTCAATTTAAAAAGCTCAGCATCGCGCAGCGAATTATCAATATCTACCTGTCGTGCAAGTTTTTTTTCCAGTAATTCATTTTTCTTGAAGAGGGCAAACTGAATGGCCATCCAATTGCAGATGATCATGTGCATACCGAAAAGCAGTATCCATATAGGTTTGGCAGTGATGAACGCCCCGGCAAAATCGGGCAGTGACAGCTTTATGCAACGGTAAAATAAGAAGGAGGCAATGCCTGTAAAAACCGTGCCAACGGCCAGAGCATATAAGAGAACGGAGACGGTAGTAGGGTAGGCTTTTATGGCCAGCGCTATGCACCATATATTTATGCCAATGACCAGCGTATCAGCCACAGTGCAGTATGTAAGCATTCGGACGTTGGTAAGCAGCAGGAAATGCAGTGTATACAACGTTGTTAAGGCTGCAAGGGCTATGAATGCCGCCATCACCCACGCTATGTTTTTTCCGAAAGTGCCCACTGCGCTATGCTATTATCCGGCCATACCCATCATGTATACCGGTGCAGGCATCAGGGTAGCTTCACGCAGTTGCGAAAACAACAATCCGCCTTGTTTCAGTTCTACCGGCTGCAGGTCTTTCACCGCCAGCATCTTCCAGCATATCGTACGGCCATGCCTGTCTATAAAAGTCGCTTCCTCGCTACGGCCGGCCTCACGGGCTTGTGCTACCGCTTCATTTTCGTCTTCGGCATACACTAAACGCCATTGTTCCTCATACTGATCTGTAGGTTGTCCTTCGCAATCTATGCGATAAATGATCTGAGCTGTAAACGACTTCATGTTGATCTGTTTTTTTAATGAATTAATATGATTTTATCTCAATGCCTCCGAATGAACAAGCCCCTCTGAGGATCAATGTTTTTCTGGTTTCACCGGTGGGTTGGGTTTGTAAATATCTTTTATCTTCCACGCTGCCAAACGATGGATTGATCTCGTTTTTCAGTTCCCAATGTGCAGGTATCACTATCTCGGCACCGCTGAACGAAACGTTCATTTCCAGTACCACATCAGTACCCTGAAAATCGGCCTGTACTAAATTCAGTTCCACACCACCAAAAGCCACATTTACAGTGCCGCCTTTAAAATCTTTTGAGGTCACCACTTCCTTTTTGCCACCAAATGACACATCGATATTGATGGACCCCTCCGGATTAATGACCTTGGCAAAAGCAAACCGCCGGTCTCTGAATCGATACGCCCCCCGTGGCCGTAAGGCAATAACTATACCCACAATAACGATCATGAGCGGCCAAACATAATCGGCTGACGGCCTGCCATATATCATGCGTTCGGGCATAAGGTTCAGTATACCCACTACGATCAATATCCACCAGGCATTTCGCCTGAACTGGCATTTGATGCCCAATATCACGCCGACGGCTATCATGATGACTGGCCAGGTAAGGTCAATATTCAGCCAATACACAAGATGAGCCATGCGCAGCAGTAAGAGCACGCCAACAATAACTAATACGATGCCAAAAAATACGCGGCTTGATTGCCTGCGCCTATGGAATGCTTCAAAATTCGGATCATTAAAATCGGGACGATAATTGTTCATGTCGCTTTGAATTATTCCACAAATGTAAATACTGCAAAAACCGTGCTAAAGTCGTTTTAGGTGAGAAAAAAATATTTGTCGGTAAGGGACTGTTATCTGTCGGTAAGCGTCATTTAATGGTAAACTCTTTTAAAAATATTAATCGACGGTGAAAATATATCAGTATGCACTATTTGTATTTAAAATAAAGATAATAACAATTACAGATGATGGCTGAATATCGCTATTTTTGCCTACCCAATCTACCACTATCATGACCTATCTACGCAAAACCTGGGCCGAAAAGTTTCATAACGGCAAAAAACCTAAAGTCGTAATAAATGCGAAGAGGTATGCCGATGTTCCGGCAGGCGCACTACTGTTGGTGCCATCGCCCGATATTGTAGACGCGTATATCCGTCAGATTCCATTTGGCGCCACAAGTAATTTAGCTCAAATGCGTAAGGACCTTGCGGCAAGCTACCATGCAACAGTATGCTGCCCCGTGACCACAGGTATATTTATCCGCGTTATAGCCGAAAAAGCGTATGAAGAAATGCTGTCAGGAATGTCTTTAGAGCGCATCAGTCCTTTTTGGCGGATCATCAGTATCACCGACCCTGTAGCAAAAAAGCTTTCCTTTGGTACAGCATTCATACAGCAACAAAGAGCGAAAGAGGGTGTGTGAAATATGTTACCGAACTGATTTTGTAATTTATATATTATATGTTTAATATTAAATTATTAACAATAAAGTGGATTTATATGTAACACTAATTTTTTATGTTGCCATAGTCCAAACTACTTATTAAGTTTTTATCTCGGCTCAAAAGGGATAAACTCATATTGTCTAGAAGCGCAGTTGTGTGTGTAAACCTATATCGCGAAAACTGAAAAACAACAGTGTCAAAAATGCCTGGTACATGGGTCAACGCAGAAATAATATAACGCAATTATCTAAATTAACTAATTACATGCACTATAGTTTTTCAATTATTTCCGTCAATCTTTTTTGTCCACAATTATCTTGAACAATAATTAGATAAGAGCCGGGCAAAAGGTCACTCAAATCAAACTTACCAACGTCATTTGTATCCGCGTACCACACACGTAATACTCTACCAGTAATGTCACAAACAGTAATTTTATCTCCGGTATTAAGCGTTGATATATTCATAGTTTGCGTCAGCGGATTAGGGAAAATCTTTAGCTCATTTTTGTTTTTAGAATTATTGTAATGCGTTAATGGGTTTACCTTCAACACTGAATCAGAAACTGTTTTGCTAAATGAATATATTGAATTAAAGTGGGCAGTATTTGCCGGATGTCTGGTAGCTGTAACTACACTATATACACTATCAGAGGCACTGTCTGCCGGCGCAAGATGGGCTATATAATATACGAGACCAATACCATAATCACCGTTGTCAGTGCAACCTTGGCAATATGTATTTCCCGCACCGGCTCCGGTCATACTGTAGTATTGATCGGCTAATTGAGTAGGTGGCCAAGTTTCAGATATGAAGCATTTTGCATTAGTATCAGATGTGCCGAGCGCAATATAGGCTTGGGGAAAAGTTGGACCGGTTGCCGAAACTAGAACAGCATTTTCGCTATCTGGCATTTGATATTCGATCGTATTATTAGTTGCAAAATTACCGGTCTGCATTGCTTCATTCTGAGGATTGATCACCCGCCAATAATACAAATCATTAACCGGTGTACTATCTGTATTAGTAATTGTAATATCCATATTAAGAAATAGGGTGTTGGTATCTAAAGTCACCAGCTGTGTAATATTCAAAAAGCCACCTAAATTTCCTTGCCAAGTACCTATCAACAAGCTATCATTAGTCGTATATGATACGTTGTTGCCTGTCAATGCATAAGGTGGTGATGAAGATGATGATGTGTAGGGACTACCGCAGGTTAACAAATTAGATTGGTATGCATTATATTGAATGCCGCCAAGTTCGATAGACCAACCTTCAAAAGAATTACCGGGTAGAAAGTAGTCACCAAAATATGGAGGGGAACCAACTGTCCATCCGTTCATATCAGGGTCAGATACAAATCCCAAAGAAAGTCCGTGGTACATTACGTTATCACAGTTGCAAGTGTTTGGTGTATCATCTGCATAAATGTTAGCAGGTAAAGGTACAGATGATCCAAATGAACCATTTTGCGAAATGCCGGTTTGTACAAAATTTCCCGATAATATTACGCCGCAAGTATCAATAAAATAGCCAACAGAAACCGGTGGAGTATAATAATAAACTACGTGAAACATCATTTCCATTACATCGAATCCGGAGGTTCCGATATAGTTCTGTACACCATATGACGGGATTAATATGAGATGATCGACCGTTCCATTATAAGCGAATCCTACAGTGTCAAAATACTCTAACAGATTTGTAGATGCTAGTCCATCGTTATACGAACCGGCATATCCGATCGAGCTATTCGAACTACTTTGCATAAAAGGAACAGTGGATCCTAGTGGCTCACCTGCAAATAGTTCTATAAAATTCGCTGAACTGTCGCTAGTGCCGAATGGATACGAAACGCCACTTTTGAAATAAGCATAAGCCACACAATATGTGCCGGGAATAATTTGTATGCCTGTAGTGCCTAGTGATTGAATAAAATAATTTACCCCGCCTGCGACAGTGTCAGTTAACGTGGCTGCTGTTAAGGGAATAGCTAGTCTTACCCGTTCATTTGGTACGGTCATTAAAGATGAATCAGCACAATCGTTATTCGTTGGGTCATATCTTAAAGAGCCAAAACGGGGTGTTGAATCATAGCAATATGCTGCATTCGATGGACTAGCAGGAATAGTGAGTGCATACGATCCGGAATCTGGCGGCACACTACCAATTTGTGTTCTCGAAACTTCAACTATAAGGCTGTCGCCCACAGCCGCGCTATTATTCCTTATGTAAAGATATTGGAATGCAATACTATCAATCGTGTATGTGTGTACGGTATCGGGCAACGGAGATGTTACAGGATAATTAAATGCTGTGTAGTAATACGAACTATCTGATGGATCAAAACACATCCCCATTCCGTGATAATAAATGTAATTATATGGTCCGCTTAATGGTGGTTCATCATCAATAAGATTACTATCCGGATAAATATCAAAATAATAACCGACACTGACGCCTGAAACATAATTTTGATCCCACTGATCGTACCAACACCCAACCGGCGTTAACGAAGTAGTTCTTTCAGTTGGGTGACTGTTCCGTTTTAGGTTAAATTGGTGCATAGCATTTTGTTGTGCTGCACTCACATGTCCTGATACGTGTGATGGGTTTTTCGTTAAGATTTGAGCATCGCCAACAGCAGAAAAAAGAAACAATATAATAATTGATAAAAATAGCTTATTATTTTTCATACAGTTTTTGTAAGCAAAATAATAATTTTTATCGAAATAATTACTTTTATTAGAAGGAAATACAAGTAAAAAAAGACTTTTAATAACAACTCGAAACTGTCGAATTAAACCTAAATTCTTGATTATGAAAAATTTATTAGTTCGTATTTATGTTTATTCTTTCATATAAAAAAATGAAACAAATGCTAAAGATTATTTTTTTAGTTGAAAATGAAGGTTCTTATTATTGATGTAAAAATGCATCTATTTCTTTCCCTCAAATCCTTGCAGGGTGCTCATCAATTGCTGCATAGTGCGCTGATAGCTTTCGGGAGAGCCGTCGAGGAAAATGGTATTGCCCTTGCCCGTCTCTGCAAAGTGTTTTAGAGCATCTGTCCACATAGAGAACAATATAAAGGAGGCATTAAGGTTGGCCGTTTCCATTTCTTTGGCTGCCTGTACCATGCCTTTTGCTACTTCTTCTCTGAACAGCGCTACACCTTGCCCGCGCATTTGTGCCGCTTGCCGCTCTGCTTCAGCGCTGATCTTGATCGCATTGCCTTCAGCCTCTGCCGATTTGGTTTTGGTGATGAGCAGTGCCTGTCCTTCGTTTTCCGCTGCAGCTTTCAGATTGTTGGACGCAACTACCTGCGCCATTGATTTCAGAATAGCCTCATCAAATGTGATATCGTTGATCTGTATGTCCAGCAAATGGTATCCCCATTCCTCGAGTTGTTTATCGAGCTGATCTTTTACATGATGTATGATCTCGGTGCGCAATTGCAGTATCTCAGATTGTTTTTTGGTAGCAACAAAAGCCCTGACAGCACCTTCTACCGACCGAACCAATGCTTGCATAAAACTGCGTTCGTCCATGAACTTAAATGCCACTCGTTCTATAGTAATGCTGTCTTCGTTCATGACCGAATACAGCAACATGGCAGAGAAATACACATTGGCCTGATCTTGACTGATAGCCTGAAATTTGAGTTCGATTGAACGGTTTTGATAAGATATACGCCTGAATATGCTTTCTATCAGCGGGACCCTGAAATTCAGCCCCGGGTGCATAATGCGTCTGAATTTACCAAATACGGTAATAACAGCCACGGTGCCCTGCTGCACGCTGACGGCACTGGCAAATATCAACACTAAAACAATGAAAATAATGACTGAGATGCCTATCATAACGTATGATTTTATGCTAATGTACGAATTGTTGGCAGATACATGTAGAAATAAATTTGGCACATAGTAAGGACCCGTTTGCCTTGTTTTTGAGAAACCGAATCCGCGGGAGATCGCAGTTCAGTTGTATGTCACAATTTGAAAAAAAAATCGGGTAGGGGTAGAAAATTTTCAAAAAAATCAGATATCTGGGGTCGTTAGGTAGGGGTAGAAAATTTTCAAAAAAATCAGATATCTGGGGACGTTAGGTAGGGGTAGAAAAAATTTTCAAAAAAATCATGTGTTAGGGGCCGTTAGGTAGGGGTAGAAAAAATTTTCAAAAAAATCATGTGTTAGGGGCCGTTAGGTAGGGGTAGAAAATTTTCAAAAAAATCAGATATCTGGGGCCGTTAGGTAGGGGTAGAAAATTTTCTACCCCTACCTAACGGTTATTTCTACCCGTACCTGCCGGTAATTTCTACCCCTGCCTGTTAGTTATTTCTACTCCTACCTGTTAGTTATTTCTACCCGTACCAGCCGGTCATTTCTACCCCTACCTAACGGTTATTTCTACCTCTTTAAATCCTTTATTCGTAAATTAATCTTTCACAAACAAATCGTCGCCACTAAGTGCAAGATGCAAAGTCCATACCCGTATTACGCAAAATGATTAACTTGCATTCTATTCTTTAGCTGCATTTTATGTCTGTTGAGAGCTTAAAACATACGTTAGATCAAACCGCTATTCAAGAGGATTTTTTTGAGGGGTGCGCGCTCATTGGCATTGCCAGCGCCGAACAAGGTTACCGTCTGTGCTGGTTACTGAACAACTACTTTAATATAGATTTTTTGCGGGATGTTGATTCTACCAAGTCATTTACCGTAAAGCCCGGCAAGCGAAATGCCGCTGGTGCAAGGGTTAGAAGCAGCAATGCAGCTATGACAGAAATTGAATATTTTTTCGCGGTCTACACCTACTGCCTGCCCGGAAACAGCGACAAATATCATTTGTATAAACTGAAGGATCGCGACGAGACATTACTGCCCGAAGCCCGCCAACTGGATTATTTATGGATGTTGGAAACACCTGATGCCTACAATGATGCAATGAATATTGCTCAAAAACTGAGAGATATACCGGAAATACAGATGGCAAGGATCATGGTGCCCGACGAGCTCGAAAATCTGGCAAGTTTACTGCTTTAAAGCATAAATTATTCTTAAAAGCAAAACTGTATCCGGGTAACTTCGAACTTTTACTATATTTGTCGGTTATAAGAAAATTCAATCGGTCCATACATTTGATCCGATCATTTTAGCTTATTTGTAATGTTTAAATAAGTGGGAATGCGGTATCAGGCAATAGGATATTTAGGTTTTAATATTTAAATTTTTTAATACAGTTATCATAAAATGAATTATCGTAAAATTAACAACATCACGGGTTGGGTAGTAGGTGGTATTGCATACATCGTTTATCTCATGACAATGGAACCAACCGTGAGTTTTTGGGATTGTGGTGAGTTCTTGTCCTGCGCTTACAAACTGGAAGTCGGCCACTCGCCGGGAGCACCATTTTTTATGATGGTTCAACGGTTTTTCTCATTGTTTGCGGGCGGTACACTAACCGGTGGCCCGTCAACCAATGCGGCAGCATTCATCAACTCATTGTCGGTACTGACCAGCGCACTTACTATTTTGTTCTTGTTCTGGACCATAACTTACTTTGCGAAGCGCATCACCAATCCTGATAAATCGGAACCGGATACTAAGCAGATATGGCTTATTATGGGTGCAGGTGTTGTTGGTGCTCTGGCTTATACTTTTTCAGATACATTTTGGTTCTCGGCCGTTGAGGCGGAAGTTTATGGTACTTCATCATTTTTTACTGCCATCACGTTTTGGGCGGTGCTTAAATGGGAACGGGTGGCTGACTATAAGTATGCTGACAGGTGGTTGGTACTCATCGCTTACCTGATAGGTGTGTCGGTGTGCGTACACTTGCTGAACTTGCTTTCGATACCGGCGGTAGTAATGGTCTATTATTTTAAGCGTTACAAACCTACGTATGTTGGAACCTTTCTGGCTTTCCTTGCCGGTTGTGTGGTGCTCGCATTTGTGCAGTTTGGCGTAATTCAATATATACCAAAATTAGCATCCGTATTTGATGTAATGTTCACCAACGGATTTGGTACTCCTTTTGACGTAGGCTCTATTACATTTCTACTGTTGGTTACAGCGCTGCTGATATCTTTATTGGTAATTGCCAAAAAGAAAAATATTTATTGGTTGCACACAGCCACACTAGCTGTGATGTTCATCATTATTGGTTACACCAGCTATTTTGCAGCCATTATCCGTTCGCGTGCCGATGTACCGATAGATATGACCAACCCTGATAATCCTATCAGCTTTTTGGATTATGTGGATCGTGAACAATTTGGTGAGCAACCCATCTTCTTTGGTCCTTATTACACCAGTCAGTACAGCGAGTTGGATACGTCCAATAAACTATATGCGCAGACCAAGCGCAATGGCAAGGATTATTATCAGCAAGTAGGTAAGAATCCACAGCCTATATACAAAGGCGATCAAAAGCACTTTTTCCCGCGCGTCTATGAAGGCGGCGAAGGAAGGCACGTGAATTTTTACAAACAAATGCTGAATCTGGCGGATGGGGAAGAGCCATCGACTGCAGATAATCTTAAGTATTTCTTCAGTTACCAGATGGACTGGATGTGGTGGCGCTACTTTATGTGGAACTTTGCCGGTCGTCAGAACGACCAGGAAGGTCAATTGGATCCACAGGGGGGTAACTGGATATCCGGCATTACCTTCCTTGATAAAATGCGCGGACTTGGCGACACTGATAAAATGGGCAGTGGATACAGCGATAACGGGGCGCACAACAAATTGTACATGTTGCCGTTCATTTTGGGTATTATCGGTCTTGTATTACAGTTCAACCGCAATAAGCGCGACGGATTGGTCGTGATGCTGATGTTCTTCTTTACCGGTGCAGCTATAGGGATATATTTGAATATGCCTCCGGTGCAGCCACGTGAGCGTGACTATGCATTTGCCGGTTGTACCTACACTTACACTATTTGGATAGGTTTGGGTGTGATATTGGTGGAGGAATGGCTGCGGAAGGCATTCAAATCGCCAATGGCATCTGTTTATGCTTCCGTGTCTATCTGTACGCTGGCCGTGCCCGTTTTAATGGCGCGTGAAGAATGGGATGACCACGATCGTCATAATAAAACGCTGGCAAGAGCCGTAGCGTACAATACTTTGTCTTGTTGTGCGCCCAATGCAGTATTGTTCACATTTGGTGATAATCAGACGTATCCGTTGTGGTATATTCAGGAAGTGGAAGGATTTAGGAAAGACGTACGGATCATCAATACCAGTTTGTTAGGTATTGGCTGGTACGTGGATCAACTTAACTACCGGATCAACGACGCCGATGCCGTTCCTATGACCTGGAAGTGGAACGACTATGTGGGTGACCACCATAATGCGGTACGTTATTATGATACGAAGCAGATACCTAAGAATACCTTCATCAATCTGGATGAAGTGATCACGTTCATGAATTCAAATGATCAGGCCAATAAGTTGCAGACTACTATGGGTGATTTTATCAACTACATGCCTACCAAGAATTTCTATGTAAATGCAATGAGCAAGGACGATCTGGTAAAAAATGGTTTGGTAAAAGCAGAAGATACTTCTAAAATATCAACGGAAGTTAAATGGTCATTCCCTAAAGACGTAGCGACAAAGAGCGATCTGGCCATTTTGAATATGATAGACGCAATAGCTAAATTAGGCTGGAAGCGCCCATTGTATTTTGATGCCGGATTAAGGCAAAGCGACTATGTAGGTACAGGCGATTATCTGAGACTGGAAGGTATGGTGTACCGCTTACTGCCATACAAATACGAAGATTCTGCCAAGAATACCAGAGAAGTATATGGTACGATCGACACCAAGAAAGGTTATGATATGTACATGCATACCTTCTTGTGGGGTGGTGCTGAACGCAATGATGTGTATTTTGATGAACCTAACAGGCATGAATTCTGTACCATTAAGCTGAACGCATCGCAGATAGCCAATGCGCTGGTATACGAAGATAAGAGTCAGGAAGCCGATTCATTGCTGAACAAAGTAATGGCAGGTATCACAGAACACTCCTATGCTTACGACTACTACACTTATTTCCTTACGGCTTCTTATTTCAGAGCAGGTATTAAAGTGGATGATGCGCGCAAAAATGGCGAGAAGTACGGTAATAAGATACTTAGGAATATTGAGGACGATGTGAACTGGATCAGCAGTCTACCGGAAAGTTCTAAGGCGGCAATGACAGATGATGCCAACAGACAGTTCCAGGTGATGCAGTCGTTGTATCAGGTAGCAGGGTCTACCGGTGATACTACTTATGCTAAGAGCGTAATGAAAAAAATGCAAACTTTGTATCCTAAGGTAAAG
>Ga0164296_1005383_pt1 | contig 11238 bp, 16 predicted proteins | sample GEODES057metaG_FD_113533 | JGI IMG/M metagenome (GOLD analysis project Ga0164296, IMG submission 113533) | Dystrophic lake water microbial communities from Trout Bog Lake, Wisconsin, USA - GEODES057 metaG | ecosystem: Environmental > Aquatic > Freshwater > Lake | place: USA: Trout Bog Lake... | reverse complement strand
CGATGAGATTGATCTCATGAGTCAGATTAATACAAAAAAAGACATTGACGCCTACTTGAAACTGGCAGGACAGGAGACAAAGAAATGATATGGCCATTTAAAACTACACCCAAAACAGAAACAAAAGTTCCTGAGTTTACAGATATCAAGTTTGGCGCTCATCTTTATAAACCGCAAATTGATATAACTCCACACGAGGTAGCACTGCTATTGCCCATGTTCCGTACCGGATGGGGACTTATAAATTATCAACCTTATGTTGAAAAAAATAACCTTGCGAGACACTTTGTAAAAGTAGAAGAATGAAGTATACCTGTCAGTATTGTCGTAAAGACTTCATGAGAGAAGCCAGCCTTACGGTGCACTCGTGCGAACCGCGTCGTCGCCGTCAGGAAAAAGACGAACCCGGTGTGCGCCTGGGCTTCAATGCCTACCTCAAGTTCTATGAACTCACACAGGGATCTGCCCGTCTCAAGACTTTTGATGATTTTGCTGACAGTCCCTACTACAAGGCCTTTGTGAAGTTTGGTCGCTACTGTGTGGACATACGTGCTGTCAATCCAGCACGTTTTGTTGAATGGGTGTTAAAACAAAACAAGAAACTGGATCATTGGGCACGCGACAGTGTTTACACTGAATACTTGACCGATTACCTGCGTGTGGAAAATGTAAATGATGCCCTGGCCCGTGCCATTGAGTTTGGCATAGATTGGTCTGAACAAACAGGCAATCCTCCACACGATTGTCTACGCTACGGCAATACCAACAGCATGGCCTATGCTGTTAGTACAGGTCGTATCAGTCCTTGGATCATTTACAACTGTGAAAGCGGACAAAAATTCTTGTCAGAACTGGATGCCACACAGATTGCCATGATTTGGAGTTACATTGATTCGGACGTTTGGATGCGGAAGTTTACAGACTACCCAGCCGACCAAGAGTATGTGAAAGAAATATTAAACAAGGCAGGTTGGTAATGAGCGCAGATATTGACATTGATCTGGCTGACAGAGATCAGTTATTAAAATTAATACAGGCTACACCAGCACGTCAGTCACATCAAGGCCAGGTACGCAGACACAACTCGGGTGTGTATGTCACAGACATTCCCTACGATCCAGTCAATGAGTGTGCGGCCATTGATTATGAAACTGCCGAGGATCTGGGCTACTTCAAGATTGATCTACTGAACATGACTGTGTATCAATTGGTGCAAAGTCCTGAACATTACAAACAACTGTTATCACAAGAACCCACGTGGTCTAGGCTATGGACCGATCCCGAATGGGCACAACAGTTGGTACACGTGGGCAACTATGTAGAACTGTTACAGAGCATGAAGCCTGATTCTATACCAAGATTGGCAGCATTTATCAGTATTATCAGACCAGGCAAGGCACACTTGCAAAATAGACCCTGGTCAGAAGTGTTTGAATCAGTATGGGATGGCGACGAAAGTAGAGGATACACATTTAAAAAGAGCCACGCAATTTCTTATGCTGCATTGGTAGCACTACACATGAACTTACTCAGTCAAGACGTCTAACCAAGGTAATACTGCGGCGTTTGGATCTTTTGCGACTCATTTCAGTTAAACTACAAACAGGGCCATGTAAGATTTGTAGATCTTTGTTGACAAAGGTTCTAATATAGGCCTTGAATGGTTCCCATTCTGTTTTGAGAAATATGTTTATTGGAACACTGCGGTTGCTTTCCCACCACCAAATATTGGCCAATTCTAAAAATTTCTTCTTGATTTCCATGTCCTTGATATTACCAAAGTCGTAGATAGTAGTTATGGTATCATCTTGATTTTGTATAATTCCCAAGTACTCGGTGTTGGCATACACGCACAGGGTTATAAATGGGTATTTTTTAGCCAATTGTTCAAAAACATTGTTGTTCATATTATGGCGTATTTATGGTTTTGGTCAGACCGGTTAAACTATAAATACAAGCATGTATTCTACCGACGCCTATATCTACCAACAGATCACACAAGTGTTGACCATAGACACCGTCGACGGAGAATCTTTCATTTATAGGTATAACCCCGTGTACGCTAAAAAACTAACCATTAACAAAGGAGTTGACAACGTCCTGTTGTTTCAATTCATAAATCAAGAGGAAAAACCTGTAGATATCACAGGTAGCACATTCATGTTCCGTGTGATCAACACCGAGGGCACTGAAATCTTGATCGAAGCGCCCCTTGTGACTCTAAATGCCGCCTTGGGTCGTGCCAAAGTGACCCTGCCGGGCAACACCCTATTGGATGTGCTGGCACAACCAGCCAACTACAGCATAAGCCGCGCCAGTGGTAATCTCAACGAAGCAGTGTTTACCAATGCACAGTCGGGCGCACGGGCTCCTTTGGACATTGTAGACAGCGTGTACCCCGAGTCGGTGCCCAGTGCTCCACTGACCATACCCACAGTCAAAATTTCAGCACAGGGCAGTTACGATGGTGCCAGTTTTGCCAACTATCCAAGCTATTCTGACTACTACTGGGCCGGCAATCCCAACGGGGCCAACTACTGGAACAGTTTTTTAAACACAGAATTTTACAGCAGTTTTATTGAACCAAAGAATAGCATAACTACCATACAGATGGACCTGGTACAGTATACCGGAACCATCAAGGCACAGTGGGCCGAAAACTACGAATCAGTCCCTATCAATGCCACCGAGTCAACCACCTATCTCAATCATACCGGCACTATTCACATGAACGTGCTGGGTTGGTATCCGCTCATGCGCCTGTGCTTTAACAACAGCATCTTTGCTGTGCCCAATGGACAAGGTGTACCAGCGCAGGCCTATGCAGTTTGTGAAAATGGTTCGGTCACAGAAATTGTAGTACTGAACGCCGGATTTGGTTATCTGGCTCCGCCACAGATTTCAATCGTAGGTGACGGATCCGGAGCCACTGCCCAGGCCGAAATCAACGAGAATGGAGAGGTTACCGCAATCAACGTGACCAACGGTGGTTCGGGCTACTGGTTGGTACCCAATGCCGGAGTCAATACTCCTTACTATCCCTTGGCACCCAACCAACAAGGCGCCCTGGTCCTGATTGGTACGGGCTTTGTAGAAAATCTCTACTATAGATAATCCAATCCAGTTGTATTTGCCCAAACGATCTGCTACAATGTAGTATGATTGATGTGATTTCTTTTTTACCAGCCAAACGAAAACAAACTGCATCGGGTTGGATCAGCTTCAACGCACCTTGTTGCATTCATCGCGGTGACACACAAGACAAGCGACAACGCGGTGGCATCAAACCCGGCACGGATGGTTCTTGGTCATATCATTGTTTTAACTGTGGCTATACTGCAAGTTTTGTTTTGGGTCGTACCTTGACATTCAAAGCCCGTTGCCTGTTGGAATGGTTGAATGTTCCACAGGAAGAAATTGAACGCATCAATCTTGAAAGTCTAAAGCAGAAATCAATCGACGGCCTATTGCACGAGCGTCAGGCCATGGTAAATCGATCACAGAATATTACATTTGAAGATAGAGATTTGCCCGCCGACACACAAGAGTTGAATGAATCTGCTGTGGAATATTTGCAACGTAGATCGATGCCTGTGGATTATCCATTCTTGTACAAGTCCAAGCCAAGACCGGGCATTGTAATTCCGTTCACACATGACAATCAGGTGGTAGGACACACCACTAGATTCCTAGATGATCGCACACCCCGGTACATTCAAGACATACAGCACGGCTATGTGTTTGGTACAGATCTGCAACGTGATACCTGGCAATCGGTCTTGGTCATGGAAGGTGTTTTTGATGCACTCAGCGTCAACGGGCTTGCAGTATTACATGCCGAGATCAACGATGCGCAGGTTAGACTGATACGCAGTCTTGGTCGTGAAGTTGTTATGGTACCTGATCAAGACGAAGCCGGCATGCGGCTGGTGGATCGTGCGGTCGAATTGGGTTGGGCAGTAAGCATGCCCGAGTGGCCCGCAGACGTAAAAGATGTAAACGATGCGGTAATTCGTTGGGGTCGTTTGGCAACCTTGCTAACTATAATGCAGGCCAAGGAGACCAGTCGAATCAAAATTGAACTAAGGAAAAAACAACTTGTTAAAAGACTACGGACTTGACGTCCAAAAACTATTCTTAGAAATGATGTTGCAAGACGCAGAGTCGTATGTGCGTGTGCAGAACATTTACAATCCTGAAAACTTTGATAGAAGTTTGCGGCCAGCAGCTGAGTTTATTGCTGAACACAGTGACCAACACAAGACCCTGCCCACTGTGGAACAGATCAGTGCCAGCACAGGCGTACGGCTACAGTCAGTACCCGACCTTAATGATGGACACTTTGAATGGTTCATGGCCGAGTTTGAACAGTTCACTCGTAGACAAGAACTAGAGCGTGCAATTCTCAAAAGTGCAGACCTGTTGGAAAAAGGCGAGTATGATCCGGTAGAGAAGTTGATCAAGGATGCTGTTCAGATTAGTTTGACCAAGGACATGGGCACAGACTACTGGGCCGATCCGCGTGCCAGGATTGACCGATATTTTAACTCAGGCGGACAAGTGTCAACAGGTTGGCCACAGATGGACAAGATCTTGTACGGCGGATTCAGCCGCGGCGAACTGAATATTTTTGCTGGAGGATCTGGCTCGGGTAAATCCTTGGTCATGATGAACATAGCACTGAGTTGGTTGCAGGCCGGATTGAGCGGGGTGTATATCAGTTTAGAACTATCAGAAGAACTGTGTGCGCTTAGAACTGATGCCATGTTGGCCGGAATGAGTACCAAAGATATTCGCAAGGACATTGATCAGACTGAACTCAAGGTCAAGCTGGTTAGTAAGAAGGCCGGACAGTATAGAATCAAGGCCTTGCCAGCACAATCAAACATCAATGACATTAGAAGTTATATCAAAGAAGTACAAGTGCAAACCGGTATTAAAGTAGACTTTATCATGTGTGACTACTTGGACCTGTTGATGCCGGTATCGGCCAAGGTCAGTCCCAATGATCTGTTTGTCAAAGACAAATATGTGTCAGAAGAATTACGCAACTTGGCCAAAGAACTTAACGTGTTGTTTGTGACAGCGTCGCAGTTGAATCGATCGGCTGTGGAAGAAATTGAATTTGATCACAGTCATATTTCAGGTGGTATTTCGAAGATCAACACAGCCGACAACGTGTTTGGCATCTTTACCAGCAGAGCCATGCGTGAACGTGGCAAGTATCAAATACAGTGTATGAAGTCGCGTAGTAGTACAGGTGTGGGCATGAAAATTGACTTGGATTACAATATTGAAACCATGCGTATTACAGATCCAGGAGAAGAAGCACAGTCAGGCGGATTTAAACGACCCGGTGGCAACTTGCTGGATAGTATCAAGGCCAAGAGCACAATGATTTCAGCTGAAGCACCGATGCCGGAAGAAACCGGCAAGATCACAGCCGATGTACAAAGTGCCAAACTCAAACAGTTGCTGGGTCAAATCAAGTCCAATTAAATAACTGTTATTTAGAGTACAAGCCGCTAAATAATAAAAAAGGTCTTGACCCTATGCAAAAGAAAACTAGAAGCCTGTTGGAAGAACTGGATGCCATGTATATTGAGCGTGATCAACGCCATATCATTGAAAATCGTGCCAACAACATTATCACATCGGCTATTCGTTTGCTAGAAGAAATCGAAGGCAACTACACGCCCGAACAGGCGGAAAATCTCACAAGAAAATTGCTCAATGCCATACGGTTAAAAGACCCTGAAAAATTTACCAGGACTGTCAGGAAAACCGATGCAAATTCATGAAATCACAATTGGCAGTGGACCCAAAGCACAGGTGTTTGTCAATAAAAGTCATGGATATATTGACAGCAAAACTGGCAAACCCATACCGCCAGCGGTTGCCAAGGCCATGGATTTAAAATGAAAATCTTAGAAGGCGGTAATGTATTCAAGAATGGTGACGGCCAGGCCTTGACACAGCGTATTGCACAGGCTGATGTAAAACCTACCTTGGCTTGGCTAGAACAGATGTTGCCCGATCTTGACTTACAAAACAATACCCTCGGCTCCACTGGGATCAAAGACACTTCGGGTGATCTTGATATTGCGGTAGACGCCAACCGAGTTACCAAAGAACAACTGATTGCAAGATTATCACAATGGGCTGTCAGTCATGGATTTAAACCTGAAGACTATGTGCGCAAGTCTGGTTCGGCTGTGCATTTCAAAACACCCATTGATGGTCGCCCAGACCGCGGCTATGTGCAGACTGACTTTATGTTTATGAAGGATGTGCCTTGGTCAAAGTTTGTGTTGGGTGCCATGCCTCAAGACAGCAAGTACAAAGGACGCGAACGCAATGTGTTAATGAACAGCATAGCCAAAAGCATGGGTTACAAGCTGAATCAAAATAGTGGTATCGCCGACCGTGCCACTGATCAATTGATTACAAACGATCCAGATCAAGTGGCCAAACTGCTGTTAAACAAGACAGCCACTCGTCAAGATTTGGCTTCAGTAGAATCAATCCTGCAGTCACTCAGCACCGATCCTGACCGTGACGCCAAGCTGGCCGATTTTAAACAGCACATGGAACGTGAAGGTTTACCGTTCATGGAAGACACCATGGAAAGTGCCGATCCATACATTGAGTACAGTGATGTGAACTTTTTAGCCAGACTCCGCGACCGCATAGTTAACCAAGGCATGCGTCCCTTGATTGAAAATCAAGTACAAGGTGGCCGCGCCAAGGGTATTGAACATCTTGAAGATTTAGTGTTTCGTTTGGGCAGTCGTGGCATCAAACAGGCCCTGGACATTGTGAAACACACCACGCAAGACACACCAGGAACCACCACAGTAAAATGGGACGGCAAACCTGCTTTGGTGTTTGGCCGTGACGCCGACGGTACATTTATTTTAACTGATGTGTCAGGATTTACCGCCCGCGGTTACAATGGTTTGTTTACCAGTCCTAGACAGGTGCGTCAACACTTGGCCGCCAGAGATCGTGAAGCCGAAGCACAGGGCCGTCCGGCCACACGAGTTCAAGAGCTGGCTCCAATCTATGACAAGTTATGGAGCATGCTGGATGCAGCCGTTCCTAAAAATTATCAAGGATTTTTTCAAGGCGATTTGTTGTACATGACAACTCCACCTATTGAAGCTGGAAACTATGTATTTAGGCCCAACGAGATAACATATCGTATTCCGGCAGCCAGCGATGTTGGACAACGCATCGGTGCCAGCGATGTTGGCATAGCCATGCATACTCGTTATGCCGAACCCGGCGCCGCCAAGGAGCCTATTGGCACGTTCAAATTTAATTCGGTACCAGGATTGTTGCTGTTGGAACCCATGTCGGCCAAACAAAATGTCAGACCCGAAACACAGACTGTCAAGCAATTGCGCAACATTTACAAAAACCAAGGTGCCGCTATAGATCAACTGTTCAATCCGGCTGATCTGCGTGCTCAACAAATTACTGATCTGCCCAAGTTGTGCATAGACTATATCAACAGCCGAGTGGGTGCAAATTTTGATAACTTGTTGTCGGACTTTGGACCATGGCTTTTGCAACATGCTGGTCCACGCAAGTTCAGCAACATAGTAGAATACCTAAAAAGTCCACAGGCCAATCTTGGAGCCATGGCGGCCGCATTTGATGCTTGGGAACTGCTACATGCCATCAAGATGGATCTGCTAGGTCAACTGGACCTACAGCATCCAGGACAAGAAGGTTGGGTCATGGCCACTCCAGCTGGCATGGCCAAGGCAGTAAATCGTTTGGCCGGTGGATTTACCGCCGCGAATCGTGCTCTAAATAACCCCAAACAGACAACCTAAATCTCCTTTTTTACCAGAAATGGTAAATACTTGCAGGTCCTCCGTGACCATATATTAAGGAGATTTAAAATGGCTTATATTACCGTAGTTTCTGGTGGCGCACAACCAGTATTTGCAACCGACGTATTAAACGGCTCCGTTGCTCAAGGCGCAAACTTAGCAAACGCTTCAGTAACCAACTTCCAAGGTCCTAAATTAGACTTCTGGTCAGTTAATGCTAACTCTTCATTGGGTGTAAGCGGTGCTGGTAATGTTAATGGATTTGTATCCAACACATTGCAAGCAATTCAACAAGTTTCTACAGTTGCTATGTATCAGGTTAATCCTGCTGCTCCAACAGTATTGAACGTTGCTGTATTCCCAGTTGGCTCTTTTGCTAACGCGGCTACATTCTTGACAGCTTGCCAAGGTGCTAACGCTACTGGTGGTTTGAACATTGGTTGGGCTTCTTCCAATGCTTACGCTACATTCACAACACAATAATAGTTTACGCTATTAGCACTAAACCCTGGAATAAACACCCAGGGTTTTTTGTTGACTAAGTATTTGTACCATGACAGTTAGTAAAATCACAGAAGTGACCATATATGAAAGTCCCGACGGCGGTCACACAGTATATGCTCGTAGACCCGGAAGCACACAAAGAGAATTATACAGTCAAAGCGAGGAACGACAGCTGGAGCTGGCTGAACTGGAACAACAAAAACGCTGGGTTGATATTTTTCAAGAAAGAAAAAACAATGCTGAACTGGATCGCCTGTGCGAGCAGGTGGAAATGTTTTATGAGTTGGGTCGCCTATGAGATACGCTTGTCAAACCTGGTTTGATATCACTGCCACCGGCGTGACCGGACATTTTAAACCGGCCTCTGTTCCGTTTCAAGACAAATCTGGACAAACAATACATGATCAACACACCTGGAATCATGCTCGCAACCAACAGCGTAACTGGGAAACCTTGACACAATTGATTGCTATGCGTGCCAATTTATCAGACCTAACGGAACCCCAAGGACACAAAGGTACCTGGACCTTTGAATTTGAAACAGAAACTGCTGATGTGTTTGGACCGCCAGATAATCCGGTATCAGTTTTGTTGTCAGATGCCGCCGGCGTACCCATGATTAACAATTTAAACAACACTCGAGAAGTGTCTGCGGTTTTGCAAACAAAACCACCAGGGCAAAACATTTGGTTTATACCTATTTCCATAAATAATTGATAAGCTTCTGCCTGGTGCGGAACAATAAAATAGAGAATATTATTATGATCGAAGCTACTGAAATTGAAAAAAAGAGCTTGGAAGCACACGTGGAATTATGTGCTGAACGCTATAATGCCCTAGAAGACAAGATAGCAGTGTTGACCAACAGTATCCATGACGCCTGTGTAATGATTAAAGAAGTAAAAGATACCGTGAGTCGAATGGCCGACAAACGCAATGATCAATTGATCGGTTGGGGGCTAGGAGTTATTGGATTCCTGGTGGCTACCTGTGGCTGGCTTATTATGCATTATGTATTGGTCAAATGAAGTCAGACCAAGAATTTGACCGCATGTTTCGCCAGGAATTCAAGTCGATTACTCCCAACTTGATCTGGCAGGATGATGATGGCGCCTACGAAGCATTTGGAAAATATCGTATTGTTCCTGAGCGTCCCGGATATCGTGTATTTTGTTCAGCCACAGATGTGGGTGTTTTTAACAGCACTAGATCAGCCTTAAGCTGGTGTATTGCCGACAAAAACAAGGCCTACAACACAGCTAGAGAAATACTAAATTTAGATAATCAATTGTCCGCACTAACCACTGATATAGCTGTTAGATCTGCGGTAGGTGAGCGTAGCAAACAGTGGGACTTTAGAGACAGTATAGGCGCCAAATTAGAAACCAAAATTATACGCAAAAAACAAGTTGAAAACGAATTGACCAAATGTGTAAACTGGGCTAAATATATTCAACAACGAGGATTTGAAAATGAAACTGCAAGAACTGGCCGCAATCAGCCCAACAAAGCAAGCCGCTAAGGTATTTGAAAGCTATTTTGGTGGTCGCATCGACATCAACAATATCAGCCGTGTTCAGGCACGCACCCTATTGAACCGTGTACGTCGTTTGGTTGCTGAACATCGTCGCACACCAGAATTTCATCGCAGTGAGCAAAATCCTAGCTATCTTAAATTGGTCATGATGGAACAGGTACTGTCGGCCAAGATCAAAGAAGATGGTGGTGCTACTGTGGGATTTGCACAACCGTCGGGCGGAACAGCTGCCAAGACTGATCCATCGGCACAAGGTACTGAGGCCATGATGGCTGTTAAAATACAGCAGAAGAAAAAACAAGATCAAGATCAACTCAAGCAGATTGATCAACAAACGCAGGCCCTACAAAAACAAAAAAGTCAAATTCAACAACAAATGAACAATCCCACCATGTCTGAAACACGCCAGGCTCGTCGTTTACGTGAAGCCAGCGAAATTCAACAGGCTCAGGTAGTACTGGCCAGCCAAGACATGGTTGATCAAGTGCAAAAAATGATTGAACAGGTCACCAGCATGCAGTTTAAAGATCTGCCTGCTCTTGTAGATCAAATCAAAAATGAAGTTGGCATAGATCAAGCTGGTCAGTTCAACACTGACGCCAATGCCGCATTGGGTGGTCTGGTGCAGAACTTGCAAGGCAGCAAGCAACAATTGGAACAGGCCTTAGGTGTAGTTACTGGCCAGGCACCGGTCATTCCTGGACAAGACATGGGTGCCGAAATGCCACCTGAAGAATTGCCAGCTGAAATGCCACCTGAAGAAGAATTACCAGCACCTGAAGCTGAAACTCCACAAGCCGCATTGGGCCGCGGTCGCAGATAATGCGTATCGATGAAGTAGCAGAACCATCTGGCCAAAAGCTAATGGCTCTCAGCCAATTCCTAAGTGGTCGCAGCGACGACGAATCTGCCCGTAAACAAATTAGCCAGGATGCCTTTATTGACCTGGCCAAAAGTCTAGGTATCAATGTTACTCCAGAAAATCTTGGAGACCTGATCAATCAGGCTCCTTTAAACAATGTATTGGAACCTTTGGATCCCACTTCGGGTGTGGTGCGCTTCAAAGGCGACACCGAAGCCGATACCGGTATGACGGTGGATCAAGCCCGTGCAGTAGTAGATTCAAATGCCAAGAAAGCGCTCAAGCGCCGACAGTAACCAATTTGGTTGACATAGACTATATAATCATGTATAGTTAGACAGAAGGCAAATATGAAAAAATTTATAGTTGTTTTATTAATGAGTTTATCGGCGGTCAGTGTAGCACACGCTGAATATTGGCGCCATGGTGGCGGCCGTTACTATTGGCATCCAGGCTATGGATGGGTGGCTCCGGCCGTGGTAGGCGGTGTT
>Ga0164296_1005379_pt1 | contig 11242 bp, 7 predicted proteins | sample GEODES057metaG_FD_113533 | JGI IMG/M metagenome (GOLD analysis project Ga0164296, IMG submission 113533) | Dystrophic lake water microbial communities from Trout Bog Lake, Wisconsin, USA - GEODES057 metaG | ecosystem: Environmental > Aquatic > Freshwater > Lake | place: USA: Trout Bog Lake... | reverse complement strand
GTGCGTCCTGACCGCAAAGACAAAGCGATAATGATTGCGTGTGCAACACTCCGACTCGACAACACGATGTCAGTGATACCAGCATTTGAGAATACTCCAATATATTACTATATAGCACTGCTACACGATGGCATCGTCACACATGCCTGTGACCGTCGCAGTGCCTGGCCGTCGGCAACCCGCAGCCGGCCGGGATGACTAGCTGGTGACGACCCGGGTGGATTTGACCGGTGGGCGTGGTCGCTAGGACCGGTGATTCTGGCGATGGCCGTGAGTATGACTGAGTGAAGCTGAGTAGGTCATGTTTACTCTGTCCACCGGACCTGCCGGGCGTCATCTCCACCGCCTGACGGTCGTGGTACTGACTGAGTCGGGCTGACAGCCTGCTGACGGCGGTCGACGTGACTGCCGTCACGCTGTGGAGAGGAGGCGTGAACAGGCACACACTCCTGCCCAGCGCCTGCGGTGCGCGCCCGACGCACGCTGACACTGGCTGGTCACGCCAAGCACGCGGGACAGCCGGAGCGCAAATGTGTCGAGTGAATTACGCGCGTGCGTGCCGGAGTCCCGACTTCTGCACGACCCAAGACTCGCACGGCCCTAAACCCGAGACAGCTTTACATTATGTAACCGCCCAATGGCCCGGCTTGCGCTACATCCTCTGGAAATGGTTCTTATGCGGCTGGGGACGCGTCCTTTCACTGGAATGTAGCTCATGCGCCGCTCTATTGGCTTGGCGCACACGCCGCCCGCGGAAAGTAGCTGAGAGCTGGTCTAGCGGCAAAAAAAATGCGCGCATGCGCGCGCACGCGCGTTTGCGTCGAAAAATACACTACTCTAGTACTAGGCAACCCGGTCGACAGCCACCCATCTGTCATGCTTGCTTCGCCTTGGCCCCCCTTGTCGTGGTGGCAACGAATGTTCTTCGCATCGCACGCTCGCGTTCCCCGGCACGCATGGCCGTCCAAATTACAGCCGCAACATTCACTACATGCGCTGCATTGCCCAGCACGACTACCGGCCCCGCAACTACAAGCAGCGGGCCCATGAAGCACACAACGCACCAGAGCATGCTGACTCGAGTGAGAGTGGGCGGGAGCAGCGCCTTGCGCCACACCCAGAGCAAGAAGAAGGAGTGCAGCAGTGTGGGTGGACCAACAGGCCACTCCGGCGCGGCGCCAGCAGCGTACAGAATGCAAAGGTCCCCAATAAGGTGCCCCGTCAAGTGAACGAAGGCGTTTGCGTAACCCAGGACGGCGTAGTAAACCGCAACGGATGGCGCGCGGCTGCGGTATCGCATGCGCCACGTCAGAAAGAAGGCAACAAGGTGGAAGGGCAGTAGCACCAAGACAGAGTAGGCCACAAACACGCGCAAGGCGCGCACTACCACGGGCCAAGGCACTGACCGCGGCTCGACCAGCGGCGCGCCAGCAGCAATCGGGTGCAAGCGGAAGCCACGCAAGATGGCGGCTGCCGCGTGGCCGATCTCAGCATCTGACGGCCAGCTGTCCCGGCCGAGCGCGGTGACGGACTTGTGCAAGCGCAGCACGAAGCCCAGCAGGCCGAGTGCGTTCGCAACAAAGTGCTCATGCGCACATTGCAGGGCGCGGTACCTCTCGTACGCCTCTGTACAGGCCGCTTCATCTCCTGCGTCAAGCACTAAATCCACCGCATCCTCGGCGTCGCGCAGCAGAACCATGGACACTGCCCGCAGAAGTCGCAAGACAGCGGGATCTGCATTGGCCTCAGATTCTGCCAGGCGGCTGGCGCAATAGGCAGCATGGTGCGGCAACTCGAACGAGTCATCGCTCAGCGCTGAGCGCAGACGACTCGCGGCATCCGCCCATGCAGCTGCAGGCGCTCGCTCGCGGAGCGCGGACAAAGAAGCAGCGGAGAGTGCGTGCGTGGACGCAACGACGGCAAGCTCGTCACCTTCAGCAGCTACTTTGCACAACTCGCGCAGTGCAGCGCCCCAGCCCAGAACTGCCGCAGCCTTTGCGGCATTGCATCGCACCTCCCAGGTTGCGTTCTTTGAGAGTGCATCGCCCAGAATGTGCAGCACGGCCTGCATGTCATCCTCTTGCAGCGCACTTCTACGGTATGCGTCGTTCACTTCATCAACTAGCGCGGCGTCACGTGAAGCGACCACAGCGCGAGGGCGATGTAGCCGCTCTCCGTCACTGCCGCGGGCCTCCACCAGGAGGCATCCCCCGGCGTAGGGCGCCGAGCTCAGCCGGAGAGTCACCTGCCCGCCAGCAGCATCGCTACAAGGCACGTCGCGACCGCTACACCGCACCGCAATGCGTATGGCGTCAGCAGGAATCACGCAGGTGAGAGGCAGTGTAACCTCGGCATCGGCAGTATCACAAGCTGGTGGTAGCAATGGTAGCAACAAAGCTGCAAGAGGCATCAAGCTCGGAGGCGCAGCATCGCTTCGCAGTCCCACCACGCGCGCTCCGCTGGCTGCAGCACCGCAACGCCGTCTCAATATGTCGGCAAGCCGCTGCGCAATCGCAAGCTCCTGCCCAGAGCAATCCGCATCCAGCATTCCATCGATTATGAGGCGCACGCAACCAGGCGCGATGGACACACTGGTTGTATAGATTGCGCTGCCCAGCGACTCCCCAAGCGCAGCACGAAGGACGTCGCAAGGAGGGAGGGACGCGGGCGTGGGGCAGTTGGGGAGCTTCACTTCAACCGTGAAACGCTGGAGCGCGACAACAGCCCTCAAAGCGGCGCCCCAGTCTACGCTCGCATCGCGTGGCCGCAGCAGCAGTGTTGCCCCGCCACCAGAATCGTCGGTCGCTGCAGCCGGATCCTGCTGGAGGCTGTCAGACCCGGAGCCACGGAGCGTGCTGCCGCCGTGTGTATCAGAGCCCATTCGCTCCATGCCAGCCACTACGTTCGCAGCTGCTTGCGTCTTCCGCTGACGCCGCCTCGCGTTGTGCTTCGCGAGGCTGACTGCGCACGTTCTGAGCTCTCCCTCGAAGTCGCTCACCGAGTGCAGCGAGTGGCACCGCTGGCAGAAGCGGGAGACTGAACCGTCATCCATGACCAGCTGCGGTGCGACCTGGTGCTCCATGCACACACTGGAACCAGGGCGAGTGAGTGGCGTGTACCGCCTGTCAGGACACAGTAGCAGACCACGTCGCACCGTGTTCGACGGCAATACGCGCTCACGTGATCCAGCACAGCGCCACAGCCGTGGATGCGACACACAAAAGCTGCAGCAGAGCGCGAGGCTGGTGGCGCGCGGGGCCTTGCATTCTTCGGGCGAGTGCGGGGGACTCCTCCTTTCTTCTGCGCCTCGCTGCTTGGCGCGTCACCGTAGAGTGCTGCAGCTGGTTGTACCTCTGGTGGACCAGCGGGCGCCTGGTCGACGGCAGCGTGCTGAGCCGCAGATCAATAAGTCGCGCGGGCAGCCCGCGGCGGGCTTCCCCCGGCAACGACAAGATAACGTACCAAGCGCTCAGGATCCCAAGGCCACTCCTCCAGAAGCCAGTCGTGGTCGCCTCCACTTGCTCCGGAAGGCCACATGCTTGCACAAGTGAACAGGTCCGGCGGACGGGACAACTATAAAAGTGGGGTTGCGTATCGTTCGGATTGCTTGCGCACGTAATATGTTCACTGCTGCTTCATTCGTGCGCTTCGGCCGTGTCGTCGCAAGATCTGCCTGCGAGATCAGTACGCACCGCCTGCCGAATGTCTAACATCTCAGCCTCTGACAGGCGTCTGAGCTCGTCGGGCTTCATGTCTTCCAACTGAACGCTCATGAAGCGGACGCGGTGCAGCTGAACCACAGTGTAGCCAAGTGCGCCCAGCATCTTCCTGATCTGTCTGTTACGCCCCTCTGTCAGCGTCATCCTCAGCTCAAGTCGCTGGCTGCCGCGGACAACCTTGCACGGCTTTGTTTTCGCTGTCAAAGGCTCCGCATGCCGCCCGTCTCGCTGAGCCACGGTGGTGATCACCACTCCCAACGACAGCTGCCTGATGTCAGCATCACTCACACGGCTCTCCGTCAGGATGGCGTATTCCTTTTCATGGCCAAAGACGCGCCTCAGCACCGCATTGGGAACGCGGCCGTCGCTGGTGATCAACAGCAATCCGCTGGAATCACGGTCAAGGCGGCCAACGCTGAATGCACGACCAGTCACGCGATTGCCGAGCGCATCCACCAAGTTGCCAGCAATGCGCGTATCAAGCGTGCACGTGATGCCAACCGGCTTGTAATACTTGAAGTAGCAGAATTGACTGCGCAAATGTTGTTGGTGTGAGTCAGCTGACTGTGACTCGCGACAAGCGCACGAGACACAGACGCGCCTTTCCAGCGGAAGCAAGTCACCACCCTCCTCCGCCGCCGCCAGGTCAAACTGCAGCGTCTCCCACGCGACGGGCTTGCTGTCCAGGCACACGGTGTCGCCAGGATACACCTGCGCACCGCTGTTGGCACGGACACCGTTCACAGTGACTCGGCCGTCGCTCACAAAGCTGTCTGCTTCGCGCCGGCTGGCAAACTCTCGGAAACACTTGTTGATGCGAACGCCGGCTCGCTGAAGTCCCCCCTGTTTGCTATCCGCAGATTGGCGGCCAGCGTCGGCTGGCTGCTTGGGCGCACTCCGCACTTGACGGGGCGGCTGCCGGTGCTGTTGCTGTGCTGAAGCGCGTGTCAAGGCGAGCACTTGACACCGCAGTTTGTAGTCAGCTGGTCTTCTTCTACGCGGGCAACACCAGCGGGTCCACAGAGACGCATCACATAAGACGGGCATAGAACGCGATGTGATGAGCTATCTATGGAGCATGCGAGCGGCCGCTAAGCGCATGACACGTGTCCTATCATGGATCCAATGGATAGATATCATGGCATGTCGGACCTCTCCGGGGCCGGCCGGCGAGGCGCATGCTCAATTCGCTATGCGCCGCGCAGGCGTGCCTGCAGCATTTCAGCGAGCTGCGGGAACTGCTCAAGAAGTGCGCGCAGGCGCTCGGGGTCGTTGAGCAGGGCGTTGATGGCCTCAGGCGAGGCCAGCATCTGCTGTAGGAGCGCCGCACTCTGCGGCGGCGGCGGCGGCGGTGCCGCCGCCGCCGCTCTGATCGTGCCTGGCGGAGGGGGACCCGATGGCGGCCGAGGAGGAGGCAGGGCAGCAGGTGCGCGGGGTGGAGGCGGAACACCAAGGCCAGGCGGCGCAAAGCCGCCACCTCCCAGTCCGGGAATCATGCTCGCAGCTGGCCCGGAAACTGGACGCACGCCGCCGAGACCAGGAATGACGGGGCCAGCAGGAGCGGGTGGAGGCGCTGCCGCCACTGCTGCCTGTGCTACAGCTTGAGCTTCGGCTCCTCCCGTATGCGGTGCGTCAAATGCAGGCACGGCAGTGTCAGATTCCATACCGAAGAAGGGCGGCTCAGCTGCCATGGGAAGGTGCTGCTGCTCCGCCAACGCCGCGGATGGAGGCGCCAGTTCTGCCAGGGGTTGCGGTGGAGCTGTTGATGCTGCTGCACCAAACTTGATGGACAGCATCGGTTTCGAGACTTGCGCAGCAGACGGTGCCGCTGCCACAGGAGCGACAGGCGGCAAAGGCGCTGCGGGCGCAGCGGCAGCTGGCGGAGGCTTCTCAGTCTCGGCTTTGCGCGCCTTCTCCATGGCCTCGAAGTCGTCCACGTGGATGGTGCGTGATGCAGCACCACCGGCCAGGGTCTTACGGCGTACAGCAGGCCGGAACGCAGCATCTGCTGTCAATGCAGCCTTCGCGGGACCTCGCTTGGATAGAAGCTCCGCACGCTGCACCCGACGCCTTCGGGCCAGATCCGCGTCTGCGGCCACGCTGTCATCTCGCATATACCAGGCGACGAGCTTGGGTGTTGATGCGTCTCCGCCAGTCACAGCGCGCGCGAGCGCAGCAGCGGGCTGCTCCTCGATGTACGGAGCACATGCCAGGACAGTGGCATCTGAAATTGAACTAGCCGGCTCCACGCGTGCACGCAACTGCTTCTCAAGAGCGGCAGCATCATCGGGCAGCACGTCAGCGTGAGCAAGCATCTGAACCAGGCGCGCGATGCGACTGTGCTGGTCAGTCCCTTGTGTGCTGGCACCAACGGCGCCCCAGCACACACGGGACACAACCGCAACAGCTACTCTGTCGACCGCGGCAAGGCGCAATAGAGCGCGTGTTGCGGCCAGCAGCACTGCTGGCGCGACACTCGCAACAGAGTCCACCAAGAGGGCAGTCAGCGCTGGTTCGCAAGCAGTCATGTCTTCACACAGGCGCTGACGGCTGGCCGGCGATAAGGGCGACGGAGCAGCAGCGGGCGGCAGCACATCGCCGATGAGAAGCCATGTCGCCAACGTGAAGGATGGTCCCATTGAGACGGGTGGCCCCGCGGCGTCCGCGGCCTCGCTGCCTTTACCGCTGCTGCCTGCTGCCTTGAGTACTTTTCCAAGCAGGCGCGGACGCCACTCTGGCGGCCCTGTGGCCCAAAGCGCACAAACGGAGGCTGCTGCTCGACGCGCTAAGAGCGCGTGCGTGCCTGCAGGCCCGCCAACAAAGTGCAGCACGGCTGCAGCCGCGTGGCTCTCGATGGCGATATCAACCGTGGCAGTAGCGCGGTACGTGGTGACGCCTGAGGCCTTCATATGGAGCAAGACGGCAGCGGTCAATTGTGCGGCATCTGCCAGCAACTGCGCTGCGCGCGTGCACCGTCGCACTGGACCCAACTCAGGTCCAACGCTTACGTCCTCTTCTAAGGCTGCGGCATCGCTATCGCCGCACACGCCACATGTACTGAGAACGCGCGCTGAGCGACGCATGACGCGAGTTGCGACGCCCAGAATGTCCGCACCAAACAGTGTAGTGGCCGCCTCCTCGCTTGCACGCGTGCACGCATTCAGCAGGCGCAGCGCACAGTGCATGCCAACCACTGCACCTGCAGAGATGCCGGCAAGACCGCCCGCTGCGATGCCCAAAGTTCCAGCATCACTGTTTGCAGTTGCAAGCAGAGGTGCACCCGAAGCTGAATCCTCTCCGGACTCAAGCTGGGATAACCACAGCGCCAGGGCTGTGACGGCTTGCGCTGAGTGGCACCTCATACCCGCAGCAGCCCAATCACGGAGAGCTGCAACGTGAAGCCTGGGCATTTGATCGCGCTCCATCAAACGCTGCACGCTCGCGTGTAATCGTTCGGCAAGCGGCAGCCACGCAGCCATGCACACCTCACGGGAGTCTCGTGCAAGTGTTACAAGAAGTTCAACAGCAAGGCTGCACGCCAGCAGGTGTTCATCAACTGAAGAATGTTGAAGTCTCTCAATCACGCCCACTAGTGCTGCTGGCACACCATCTGCAGACAGCAACAACGCTGCAAACTGGCACTGAGTAGGATGGCGACATAGGCGGGCCATGGCGAGGAGCGCGATGTGCAAGTCGTTTTGAACTGCACTGCTCCTGAGATGGTACACAGCAGCCCCGCCCAGCGCAGCTACTGTGGCGAAATCCCAGACTGCAGCGCCGGAAACAAAGCTGCGCGCCTCGAGCAGAGCCTGTCCGTGTGCGCACAGAACGAGCAAGCCGGGTAGAGTGCATCCGCACTCCGCAAGGAATGCGCATCCAGCATCGTGGTCCAATGATCCGGCACGCATCGCACCAACTACTGCAGGCACGACGCCTGTGGCATGCATGATGTGCGGGACAGCGGCATCTGTTGATGAGAGGGCGCTCACACCAGCGATATGGCTCGACAGAGCGCTCTGAGTGCTGTCCTCCTCGTTACGGCGCAACAAGCGAAGCAACACGGTCAGCTCCGGCACAACAGCAGACACTTTGGCAGCGTCTGAAGCACTGGACGCCAGCGCGTACACTGTGCATCGAGTGAAAACAGTCGTCGTCATGCGCGTGTAGTCGTCTCCGTTGGTGCATGGATACAGCAGCGGTGCAACAAGGATGCCGAAGCCACTGTCGACCATCGCATGGCAAGCGTCGGGGAAGCGAGTAGCTGCGACTAGCGCCTTGACGGCTGTTGCTCGAGCCCGGGTGGGCGCCTCCGGCCAGTTTACGATGGACAGGAGGACATCTGCACCGCCGGCACGCAGGAAGCTCACTGCGCGCCCTCGTTCGCTGCACAGAATTGCGGCAGCAGCGAGACCAGCTGCCCCGAGAGTAAAGTTGCGGCTTGCCGCAGACGCGAGGCGCTCGAAATCCTGGGGCTCTGCAAAGTGAGCCGCGCACGCGAGCGCCATGCTGATGAACTCTTCGCCGTCTTCATCGGGATCGACTCGCTCGCGCTCCTCGGCACTCTCTGGCGCCCAGCGATGCACGAGGTGCGCCGTCAGCGCCGTGGAAAGGGCCTCCAGCGTGGCTGGCGGGGGCTGCTCAAACTGCTGCCAGTGCATGAGCACGCCTCGCATGCAGTCATCACACATCCGCCGTTGCTCGTCCGTAAGAGGAACAGGGTGCGAGAGGCAAGCAGCAGCGAGGCGCTGCGAGGCTTGAACAGCTTTGGGCTCAAACACAACAGCGTCGACCCAAACAGCCTGCATGGCGGTTGGCAGATCGTTTTCGCACTCCATGGCCGCCTGGTGCACCGCTTCTCCGTCTTCAGCGTCGTATGTTGGCGCCTCTCTGTGGAAGGCACGCACGCGGGCATTATAAACTGAGGTGAGATGACAGAGGTAGTGGGTGCGATGGAGGGGTCAACGCACGGATCTGCTTCTTCTGGCTCCGGCGCTCGGGGCGCGGGCAAGGCCAGCATGGGCGCTGCAGGAAGCGCCGATGTTGACGGAACGTGTGTGGCTGGCTGTCCAGGTGGTGGCGGACCGCGGTAATAGCTCGGGTCGCCACCGCCGCCTCCGTACGAGTTACTCTGTTGTCCTGCTGGCGGTGCCCAGGAGCTGCCGCTTCGCGCTGCGCCGCTGGCTAGGAGCTCCTCCACAAGCTGCCTCCCCAGAGTCACCTGCTCTCTGGTGCCGGCGATGTTGACGATTCGGGGCTGTCCCTCGCCCATGGTTTGGTCGATGCTTAGCACGCAGCCGCTGCGCTGCTGCAGAGTCTTGATCGTCTCCCCGCTTCGGCCGATGAGCCAGCCCACAAGTGTTGGTGGGCACTCCACCTTCTCGATCGCCTCCACGCCAGACGGCAGATGCACGGTGCCCACTTTTGAGATGCCCGGTCCAGTCAGGCCAGCTGGGCGAGTGCCCACCTGCGCTGCACGCCGAGCCTTGTCAGCCGCAGACTCAGCAAACCTCACCTGCAGCATGTTCACCGCGCCAGGTGGCGTGACGCCGTTCATCGCCGCGATCGCTGCAGCAGCCTCCTGGACAGTGGTGTAGCGCAGCAGAGCGCTCGGGGCGCTGCTTTCCGGGTACAGTATGCGGCTGTCAAGAATGGTGCCGAAGGGGGCGAACACGTTGCGCAGTCCGACGTCTGTCGTGCCCGGCGGGAGACCCTTGATGTAGAGGTTGGGACTCGGACTCGGGTCGCCGAAGCCAGACGCGAGCTGCTGTGCACCTTGGCCGCTTGGAGTTGGGCCTCCAGGTCTGGGGCCCGCAGCAAGACGCACGTCCAGCGCGCGATTGCACAGCAACCTGCTGCTAAGCATCTCCACTGCTTGGTGCGCCTCGGCGACGGCACTGAACTTGACCACGCCGTGCCCCAAGCTGCGTACACAGGGAGTTGTGTCAGGAGACACACGAGCGCGGGCAAGCGTGTGCGCTTCCCCAGGCTTGCGTCCACAATCGATGCATCAAGTAGAGCGCCCCGCAAGTCATCGTAAGCGCCCGACACGGGGACGCGGTCTCTCACACACCTCTGGCCTGTCATCTGATCTCGCCACACAGTGGCGCTGAGCACGCGGCCGCAGTTTGCGAATGCTTCAGCCAATGTCGCTTCATCCACCTCGGGAGCCAAATTGTTCACAGTCACGTCGGAAGCGCCAGGCTCCTGGGTGGACAGGCAGACGTTCACACTCGGCGGCTTCAGTTCCCGACACAGCCGCGAGTGCAGGTAACACGAGAGCCTCGAACTCGCAATTAGACAACCGCGACAGGGCTCGCACCTGCCAGTCGTCCATGGTGTTGCAAGCTCCACGGCACGCGACAAGTTGTCCACACCCAGAGCAGGAGCCGCTCACTGATAGCTTATTGGCCTGTCCGACTAGTCTGCTCTTGCGCGTAGCTCTTGCACAAGTGGATTCAGTCAAGCGGGGCGCACAGCATTGCCGTGAGAAGTGAAAAGCGGAGAGCTACCCCGGCTAACCTGGCAGGTAAGTTACCGGGTAACTGTTACCCGCAGCACCACCTGTAGCTCGCTTCGGACAGCATGGTTGACCATCGACCTGGAAGTGGCGGTTCCATCACCGTGTACCCTGGGGACACGCTGTACAGCCTGGCATTCGCTTACGGCGTCACTCCAGAGGCGCTGCAGCGGGCAAACGGGCGTTACAAGTTGAGCACACGGCCGTTGCCGTCTGGCGCGCAGCTGCGCCTGCCAGGAGCTGGCGTGCGGGACGCGCCCTGGAAGCACCTGGACAGCCATCAAAGGCGGGGGAAGCCTCTTGTGGGTGTGCTGCCCGTCGCAGTGGGGTTCGCAGTCGCTGTCGTGGTTGGTGCGAGCCAGCTGGGTAATAATCCAGAGCTCGACTTCCATGCGCGACGCCTTGCAAAGGACGCTGCTGGCGCTGGGGCTGTCGGGTGGTTTCACTTGAAGCGTTTGGCCACGGCTCTCGGTGGAAATATCTCCGGGGTCTGGAACCGCCTCCTGCACCGCGACAACATTCACACTGCTCCGGCGTCCAGTACTGGTACCAGTGTCGCCACGCTGCGGGCAGAACTGGCCCACGCCAAGGCTGATACAGCAGCAGCCAAAGCGCTTGCAGCGGCTGCTGACGCACGCTCTGAAGCTCTCCATCGCGAGCTCACTGAGGCGCTTGCGCAAATCGAGCAGCTTGTTGAAAGCGAGAACGCACAAAGGCGCACGGCCGAGGCAATGTCTGCGAGAGTGCAAGATCTTGGGCGGCAGCTCACGGCCATCAGGCAGGCAGCTGGCGAAGAATGATTGTGTAACTTTGGCGTGTACCGTATTCGTAGTTGCTTCTGAGAATGCGCAATTTTGAGAGTGACGCCGGATATTTTCCAGGTGTGAGAACAGACGGACGGCGAATTTTCAAAGTGTGAGAGTGCTTGAGATTCCCGCCGTTAGGCCGGCATACAGACACAGACGCAACAATTTTACCCGCCGCGGACGCGTATCTGCAACACTTG
>Ga0164296_1005378_pt1 | contig 11243 bp, 11 predicted proteins | sample GEODES057metaG_FD_113533 | JGI IMG/M metagenome (GOLD analysis project Ga0164296, IMG submission 113533) | Dystrophic lake water microbial communities from Trout Bog Lake, Wisconsin, USA - GEODES057 metaG | ecosystem: Environmental > Aquatic > Freshwater > Lake | place: USA: Trout Bog Lake... | reverse complement strand
GCATCACGGGCATTGCGGGGCCGACGGGCGGGACGGACGAAAAGCCGGTGGGACTCGTCTACATTGCGCTGGCCGATGGCAAACGGACGCAGGTGGTGGAGAAAAAATTCAGCGGCGACCGCGAACGTGTGCGCAACTTTGCCACGATACAAGCGCTGGACATGGTGCGGCGGAGTTTGAAGACGGTGTAAGCGCAATGCGCTGCTACACTCTTATGCAGACTGTATGGCGATGCAAAACCAACTACTGATGAACGAAGCGGCGCGCGTGGGAATCATTCTGTGCGCGTATCTGCTGGGCTCGATTCCCTTCGGCTATCTGCTGGTGCGAATTTTTCTGAAGGAAGATATTCGCAAAACCGGCAGCGGCAATATCGGCGCGACCAATGTTATTCGCACCGGCAAAAAAGGGCTGGGCATCGCAACATTGCTGCTGGATTTAGGCAAGGGCTATGTTGCGGTTCTGCTGGCCGGTTTCGTGGCTGCGAATTACGGATTGAACGCGCAACACGCGATGGTGGCGGCCGCAGTGATGGCAACGGTGGGACATATATTTCCGGTGTGGTTGAAATTCAAAGGCGGCAAAGGCGTGGCGACCGGGCTGGGAGTTTTTCTTGCGATGGCCCCGCTGGCGACGCTGTGCTGTTTGGGAATCTTTATCGTGGTGTTATTTTTCTCGCGATACGTTTCGTTGTCGTCGATTGTTTCGGCCGCCGTCTTCCCTATATTCACGCTGCTGCTGGAACCGGCGATGCGCGAACGCCTGTGCGTTGCGGGAATATTTTTTGTGCCACTGATCATCATCGTGAAACATGAGGCGAATATTCGCCGGCTGATTGCGGGCACGGAAAACCGTTTCGGAAAATCGAAATCGACAGAAACGGCGGGCGCATGAGCCGCATTGCCATCCTGGGCGCGGGCGCGTGGGGCACGGCGCTGGGCATCTCGCTGGTGCGGCGCGGCGGGCATGAGGTGACGCTGTGGTCGCACACGGCGGCGAAGGCTGCGGCGATGCAGGCCGCGAGAGAGAATGCGGCGTATCTACCGGGCGTGGCGCTGCCGAATGCATTGAATGTGACCGGCGATTTGGAATCGGCGGTGAAGCAGGCGGAAGTATTGCTGCTGGTGACTCCGTCGGAAGCGTTGCGCGCGACGATGAATACAATTGCGCCGCTGCTGACGGAAGACCAAGTGCTGGTGAGTGCGACCAAAGGCATTGAGGATGAAACGTCACTGCGTATGTCGCAGGTGATGGAACAGGTGACGGAGCGCGCGGGCAAGCAAAAAATTGCGGCGCTGAGCGGGCCATCATTCGCGCAGGAAGTGGCTGCGGGAATGCCGACGGCGCTTACTGTGGCAGCTGCGGACATCACATTGGCGCAGCAATTGCAGCGGGAGTTTTCGTCGAACACATTGCGGCTCTACACCAATGAAGATGTGGTGGGTGTGGAACTGGGCGGCGCGTTGAAGAACGTGATTGCGATTTCCGCCGGCATTGTGGCCGGGCTGGAGTTGGGGCACAACAGCGCGGCGGCGTTGATTACACGCGGTATTGCAGAGATGACGCGACTGGCTGTGGCCTGCGGCGGCAAACGCGAAACCATGGCGGGGCTGGCGGGCATGGGCGATTTGGTGCTGACCTGCACGGGCTCGCTCTCGCGCAATCGCACGGTGGGTGTGGAACTGGGGCATGGGCGCAAGCTGCCGGAGATTCTGGCGGGGCTGCACGGCAAAGTGGCCGAGGGCGTACGCACGACGACAGCGGCGTTGGGCCTGGCGCGAAAGAACGGCGTGGAGATGCCCATCACCGAACAGATGGCGATGATTCTGCATGAAGGCAAATCGCCACGCGATGCGATTCGTGAATTGATGTCGCGACCGGGCCGCGACGAATAGCCCGCACATAAGCCAGACAGACCCATCGCTGCGAAGACCGCGCCCTGCCGCGTACACTGATAGCAGGACAAATTTCACAATGGCAGCATTTTTTCGCAAAGAAAAACCGGAAACGGTGGAAGCGGCAGCGCCTGAATTAACGACGCCAACTTCTGAAATATCAGGCGGCGGGTTGTTTGCGCGCATGCGCCAGGCGGTGACTCGCACACGCGAGGGACTGAGCAGCAAGCTGAACCAGGTGCTGGCGGTGACTCGGCACGTGGATGAGGACGTGCTGCAGGAGTTGGAAGCGGTGCTGCTCTCGGCGGACATCGGCGTGCGGACGAGCCAAGAGATTCTGGCCGCACTGCGGAAACGCGCGAAGGAAGAAGACCTGACCGAAGCGGGACAACTGCGCGAGTTGCTGAAGGAAGAGTTGTTGCGGATTTTAAAATCAGTGGAGAAGCCGACACCGACGGTGAATGCGCCTCCCGAAGTGGTGCTGCTGGTAGGCGTGAACGGCGTGGGCAAAACCACCACGGCCGGAAAGCTGGCGGCGTGGTTCCGCGGCGAAGGACGCACGGTATTGCTGTGTGCGGCGGACACGTTTCGCGCGGCGGCGATTGAGCAACTGGAAGTGTGGAGCGAACGCAGCGGCGTGGAATTAATCAAGACGAAGCCGGGCGGCGATCCATCTGCAGTGTTGTTTGATGCGTTGCAGGCGGCGAAGTCACGCGGGCTGGATGTGGTGCTGGTGGATACGGCCGGGCGGTTGCACACCAAGAGCGGGCTGATGGATGAGTTGAACAAGATGCGCCGCACAGCGCAACGCTTCAGCGCCGACGCGCCGCACCGCACGCTGCTGGTGATGGATGCGACAACGGGGCAGAATGGGCTGCAGCAGGCGCGTCTGTTTACCGAGTCTGCGGGAGTGACGGGAATTGTATTGACCAAGCTGGATGGCACGGCGAAGGGCGGCATTGTGATTGCGATTGCACATGAGTTGGGGCTGCCGGTTGCGTTTGCAGGCACGGGAGAAAAATTGGAAGACCTGCTGCCGTTTGACGCCACAGCTTTTGTGGATTCGCTGATGGGAAGCTAGCATGACCGAGACTCGCGACAGTGCGGCGGGATTCAGCAACGAAGACAAGCAGTGGATGCAGCGTGCGCTGGAGTTGGCACGCAGGGGTGTTGGGCTGGTGAGCCCGAACCCGACGGTGGCTTGCGTGCTGGTGAAGGACGGCAAGAATGTCGGCGAGGGATTTCATCTGTATGCAATGCGCGACCATGCGGAAATTGTTGCGATGCGCGCAGCAGGCGAAAACGCAAAAGGATCGACAGCTTATGTGACGCTGGAACCGTGCAGCCACCGCGGACGCACGGGGCCATGCTCTGAGGCGTTGATTGTTGCGGGAGTGCGGCGCGTGGTGGCGGCGACACTGGATGCGAACCAGGCGGTGCGCGGCAATGGATTGGCGAAGTTGAAAGCGGCGGGGGTTGAAGTTGCTAGTGGCTTGATGCAGAGCGAGGCGCGCGAACTCAACAACGCGTTTGCGAAATATATTCAGACCGGGCTGCCGTTTGTGACGCTGAAGGCAGCGCTTTCGCGGGATGGATATCTTGCACCGGCAAAAGACAAACGCACGGCAAAGCAGAGTTATCGGCTGACGGGCGCGGCGGCAGATGCGGAAGTGCAGCGGTTGCGGCATGAGGCGGATGCAATTCTGACAGGCATTGGCACGGTGCTGGCGGATGATCCGCGGCTGACGGACCGCAGCGGGTTGGAGCGGCGGCGGCCATTGCTGCGCGTGGTGATGGATTCAACGCTGCAGTTGCCGATGGATTCGGCACTGGTGAAATCGGCGCAGGAAGATTTGCTGGTGCTGTGCGGCAAACATGCCGACCTGCAGCGGCAGCAGCAATTGGAGCAGCACGGCGTTGCGGTGGTGCGCTGCGATGGCGAGCATCCGCAGCCGAGCGATGCGTTGCGCGAGTTGGCGCGGTGGGAAGTGACGCATGTGTTGCTGGAGGCGGGCGCGCAGATCAATGGCGCGTTTCTGGAAGCGGAGGCGGTGGATGAACTGGTGTTCTTCTACACGCCGCATGTGTTGGGAGCGGGGAGTGTTCCCTTCACCAACAATAAAACTCCGCTGAAGGTGCTGGAAAATTACGAGCAGAAGCTGGTGCGCGTGGTGCACGGAACGCTGCAGGAAGACACGAGCCTGCGGGGATTGCTGCGCGACCCGTGGCAGGGCGTGGGATAAATTCGTGTTCCGCAACAACTACAAATTCGCAATCCGGCAAAATCTGCGCTAGGTTAAAAAGATGTTCACAGGACTGGTGGAAAGTTTCGGCACACTGAGTGCGCGCGTGCAGCGTGGTGCGTTGCTGCAACTGACGATAACGACGCCGCACTTCGCCACGAAACTGCGCAACGGCGACAGCATTGCCGTGAACGGCGTTTGCCTGACGGCGTTGATGGCTGAAGACGGCGACACACCGCACTTTAGCGCGGACCTGGCGGCGGAGACGGTGGAGCGCACGACACTTGCGCGCGTGCCGATTGGAACGCGGCTGAACCTGGAGTTGCCGACCCCGGCTGGAACTCCGCTGGGCGGGCACGTGGTGCAGGGGCATGTGGACGGAGTGGGAACGCTGGTATCGCTGGATCCAGTGAGCGGAGAAACCAATTCTGTGCCGACGGATTGGCGGCTGGTGATTCGGTTGCCGAAAGCATTGATGCGTTACGTGGTGGAGAAAGGTTCCATCAGTGTGGACGGCATCAGCCTGACGGTGGCCGGCGTGCAGGAGGATTGCATCACCATTGCGATTTTGCCGCACACGTATTGGGTGACGAACCTGCATACTCTGGCGGTGGGCAGCGAGGTGAACATCGAAGTGGATGCGCTGGCCCGGTATGCCGAGCAACTACGCAGCAGCGATGCGAAAGAGCAGTTGACACTGGCAGAGTTTATCGCGCGCGGCTTCTAGAGATTTAAAAACCGGCGAAAGTTTGCAGGCATTGCAATGGGCGCGGCTTTGCCGGTAGGCTGTAGATGGCTCGCGGTCCACGGCAGCCGATGTGTGCGGGAGTGGCGAAATGGCAGACGCACTTGGTTTAGGTCCAAGCGGAGCAATCCATGGGGGTTCAAGTCCCTCCTCCCGTACCAGAATTTTTTCATCATGCCACCAGGAAAGAGCAGGCCATGAGCGCATCTGACAGCCCCAAGCCGACGACGCAGAACCCGAAGCAGCCGACACCGACGCGGTTGAAGATTACCAACACGGAAGACTACCGCGATGCGTATGCCAATAGCGTGCAGATCCGGCTGAGCATCTGGGACTTCCATGTGGCGTTTGGGACGATGCATCCCGAGGGACCGGAAGATGTGACGGTGAAAAATTTCCAGGGGATTTATTTGAGTCCGCAGCAGGCCAAGGCTTTGTGGACGCTGCTGGGGCAAAACCTGGCGCAGTATGAGCAGACCTTCGGCGCAATTGCGCTGGAGCCGCACTACATTCCGCCGACCGGACCAATCCACTAAAAAATAATGCAGAGCGCGAAGGCAGAACGCGGTGAGCTAGGCCAGGGACGGACGCCGCTGTGGATGCTCTTCCCCGGTGCGTTTGCGCTGGTGGCGTTGACGCACTACACGCTGCTGCGGCTGCCGTATTACTGGGACGAGGCGGGATACTACATCCCCGCAGCGTGGGATTTTTTTCGCACCGGCTCGCTGGTGCCGACGAGCAGCACGCCCAATTCGCATCCGCCGCTGCCTTCGATTTTGCTGGCGGGGTGGTGGCACGTGGTGGGATTTTCTCCTGCGGCCACGCGGTTGCTGATGTGCATGGTGGCGGCGGCGGCGTTGCTGGGAGTGTATCGGCTGGCGCGGGTGATGCTGCCGGCGAATCCGGCGCGCAATGCAGTTGCGTTGGCGACGGCGGCGCTGACGGGGTTGTATCCGATATGGTTTGCGCAGAGCACGCTGGCGCATGCGGACCTGTTTGCCGCGGCGGCGACGCTGTGGGCGCTGAGTTTTTATTTTGAACGCGGCGTAGAAAATGGCGAATTAGGAAGTGGTCGGCCATGGCAGCGCATCTGGGTCTTTGTTTTGTTTTCTGTTGCGGCGATGGCGAAGGAAACCAGTGTGGCGACTCCGTTCACGCTGGCGCTTCTGGAATTTTATTGGCTGGCGCGGAAAAAAGGTGCGGTCACGCGGCGCATTCGTTTCGGATGGATGGAGGCGTTGGTGGTCCCTGCGCTGCCGCTGCTGGGGTGGTATGCGTATCTGAAGCATCGCACGGGAAATTTTTTCGGCGACCCGGCGTACGTGCAATACAACGCGACGACGACGATGGATCCGACGCGGCTGCTGATGGCGATTGCGAACCGCGCGATGCACCTGACGACGCACATGGAATTGTTTGTGCCTGTGGCGTGCATGCTGGGCGCGATGCTGCTGCCGGCTCTACTGGAACGCGATGGCGCGGAGCGGGAACGTATTGCGCTGCCGCTGCAGGCGGTGCTGGGCATTGTGCTGCTGGCGAATCTGCTGGAGTTTAGTTTTCTGGGCGGCGCTCTGCTGACGCGGTATCTGCTGCCGATGTATCCGCTGATATTGCTGGAGTGCGTGGCAACGTGGCGGCGACGGGTGCGGGCGTGGTGGCTGATCGTTGCATTGACGGCGGCGGCGTTCATTGCGGGAATATTTATTAATCCGCCGTATGGATTTTCTCCGGAAGACAATTTGGAGTACAGCAACTTTATCCGTCTGCAGCAACATGCGGTGGCGGAAGTGGTGGCGATGCATCCGCGGGCGGTGATGACGGCATGGCCGGCGAGTGATGAGTTGCGCAAGCCGGAGCTGGGTTACGTTGTGCGCACGGTGCCGGTGGTTACGGTGGAGAATTTTTCCGATGCGGCGGTGCAGCAGTTTCTTGCATCGCAGCAGAGTTTTGATTCGGTGCTGATATTTTCAACGAAGTACGAGCCGCAGAGTCTGTGGACGCGATTGGGACTCACCGGGCTGGGCCGCGCGAATGAAGGCATGAATGCACGGTATTTTGGGTTTCACCATGATTTGACGCCGGAGCAGGCGGCGGCTGAACTGGGCGCGACGGTGGTGTGGCGCGAGGAAAGCGGCGGCATGTGGGCGGCGGTACTGCGCGTGAATCCTACGCAGGATGCGATGAATTCGTTCGCTACGAAAACGCGCTGACGCAGCGACTCGCGCTTCGCCTATATAATCTGCATAGATTGCGTGCCGGATGCGCGGCACGAAGAGACGACGCGCCACCGCTGTATCTGCACAAGACTGGCTGATGCGAATTCATTTACTCCGCTACCGATTTTTACCGCTGCTCATGCTGCTGGCTGTTGGGCTGGCGACGGCGCAGAGTGCACCGAATGACGCGGCGCAGATGCATGGCGGACACGTGCTGCTGGTGCTGCCGTTTGAAAATCGCAGCGGGCAGACGAGCCTGGACTGGGTGGGCGAGGCCTTCCCGGTAATCATGAACCAGCGGCTTGCCGCATCCGGCTACATGCCGTTGACGCGCGACGACCGCATGTACGCGATGGACCATCTTGGACTGCCGGAAAACTTTAAACCGACACACGCGACCACGTTGCGTATTGCGCAGACGCTGGGCGCGGACTATGTCATCTTCGGCAGTTTTAAGTCGGCGGATGGGCGCATCAACGCGACGGCGCAGACGCTGGACGTGAAGGCGCTGCGGCTGTTGCCGGAGATGGAAGACTCCACCCCGATGCAGCGGCTGATGGACCTGGCAAACGCGATGGCGTGGAAGATGGCCATGCAACTGGATCCGCATTTGAATGTGGCGGAAGAGACTTTTGTTGCCGCCTCTGCCGGGCTGCGGCTGGATGCGTTTGAGATGTACGTGCGCGGCGTGATGGCAGCGCAGAGCGATGAGAGCATTGCAGATTTGGTGAAGTCTGTGCAGCTGGCGCCGGAGTTTGCGCTGGCAGAACTGGCGCTGGGCAAGGCGTACTTTGCCACGGAAAATTATTCGCAGGCCGCGCAGACGCTGGCCCAGGTCCCGCGAAAAGACCCGCGATCGCTGGAGGCGGGTTTCTATGCAGGGCTGGCGGATTTATATCTGGGACATTATCCGCAGGCGCAACAGAGTTTTGATTTTGTTGCCGGTCGGCTGCCGCTGCCCGAAGTGGTGAACAACGAAGGCGTGGCCGAAAGTCGCGCGGGAAAAAATGCCGTGGCGTTTTACACGCGGGCGATGGCCGCGGACCCGGGCAACGAAGATTATGTCTACAACCTGGCGGTGACGCTGCGACGCAACGGCGACAAGAAAAATTCGCTGGAGCAGGTGCAGGCGGCATTGAAGTTGAAGCCGGGCGACGCTGATGCGGTTGCTCTGAAGAATTCGCTGACAGCTGCGGCGGCAAGCACAGACAGCTTCCAGCCGCTGGAGCGGATTGAGCGGACCTGGCAGGAAGCGTCGTATCGGCAGGCGGCGTTTGAGTTGGAAGAGATGCGGGCGATGCGGCTAGCGATGTTGCCGGCGGCACAGCAGAGTGCGGAACGCGTCCGGCAGGGCGAAGAGTATCTGGGCGAGGGACAGACGCTGGAAGCCGAACATGAATTTCAGGCAGCGCTGGCGGTGGAAGCGAACGGCGACTCTGCTGCGGCAGCACATGCCGGCATGGCGGCGGTGCGTGCGCAGAACGGCAGCCAGCAGGAGGCACGCAATGAAGCGACGGCCTCGCTGGCACTTCGTCCGAATGTGAATGCGTTGCTGGTGCTGGCGCGGCTGGACCTGGCGGCGAATGATTTGAATGCGTGCGCGTCGGAGATTCAACAGGCGCTGCAACTGGAGCCGAGAAACGCGGCGGTGCTGGGCATGGCGCAGGCGCTGGAGACGCGCGGCAAACACGTGCAATGATTTCGCTCGATAGGCACCTGCGGCTGATTGCCGGCCTCTGCGGTTTGGCGATGCTGACGGCTGCGGCGCTGCAGCCGGTGACGGCAACAAACTCCACTTCCCTGCCCGATACAATTCTGCAACATGCGATGCAGCCGGATGCGGCACTGTTGCTGGTGTGCGGTGGTTGGCTGCTGCTGTGCGTGGAGTTCTGCCGGCCGGGCGTGTATGTGTACGGCGGCGCGGGCGTGCTGGCGATGACACTGGGCGGCTACGCGATGGCGGTAGGCGGCGGCGGATTCCATCCCCATGCGGTAGGAATTTTTGCCGTGGTGTTGACCGGGCTGCTGACACTGGAATTGCTACGAGTGGCGTGGCGGGCGCGGGTGGCAAAACTTCGTCCCGACGGCTCGTCATGGGAGAAGCCGACAGAGTAAACTAGTATCTGCCAGAAACGACAACTTCTGGGCCAGTAACCCAGACATGAGTTAGGAGCTACATTTGCGCTACCGCACGAATTTGGTCCAAATCCCTGCCCGCTGGATGCGCGCTGCACGCCAGGCCACCCTTGCTGCGGCAACCGCTGTCCTTGCCCTGCTTCCCCTGATGCACACGCCGACGGCGCAGGCACAGGCGCTGGAAAAACAGTTGAGCCGCATGGATTTCACGGTGGGCGGCATTGCCGAAGTCCGCAAGAGCACCGACGGACACACCCCGGTGAACAGCGGCGTCAACTATGCGATTTCGCAGACCGGCAGCACCTCGACCGGCGGCGTGGCGACCTTCCACTACACAGTGTCGAAGCTGCTTGGCTACGAGTTCAACTTCAAGATGACAGAAGTGACCGACGGCTACACGCTGACGCCCGCGTTGGCGCAGACGGCGAACCCGTTTACGGTGCAGTCGCGCGTCTCTGAATACAGCGGCGGCTATGTGTACCACGGACCGACCTTCGGCAAGATCAAGAGCTTTGCGTCGGTTGGATTCGGCACCACGAAATTCAAGCCGACACCGCATGGCGGCGAAGGGTTGAACGAGCAGTACCGTGCCACCGAGTATGCCAGCATTGGTTTTGATGATCCCGTCTTCACCAAGAACATCGGCATTCGCGTACAGGTGCGCGGAGTCTTCTTCAAACCGCCGGACTACGGCCAGAACTACCTGACGACCAACGCGCACACCTATGCGCTGGAACCGGTATTCGGTTTCTACTTCCACTTCTAGGCTTCAGTTGCACGGCCAAGAATGGAAGCACGGGCTTCATCGTGACGGCATGACGAAAGTACGTTGCACGAAAGTGGAATGGACGAGGCGAGCCGACACGATGAAAGCTATGGCAGAGTCGAGAGATGTGCCATGCAACAGCCAGGGAAAAATATGAGCGGCCGCGCGAAATTCGATGACGGCCGCGCCAGATTTGATGACGGCCTGCAGCCGGGCGATGGCCTGCGCAACGAACGCACTCCGCAAGAAAAATACAGTGATGATGATGTAGAAACCAGCCGCAAAGCCAGCCGGGAAATTTCTCTGGGTATGAGCGGCATACTGATTCTGCTGCTGGTGCTGGCGGTGCTCTGCGGCGGATTTTTTCTCTTTGGATACAACGTGGGCCGCAGCGCCGCGCAGAATGGCGACAGCTCCGCCGGCATCAGCGTGAGCACTGACTTCAGCAACTTCAAGCCGGCACCAGGCAGCCCGGCGGTACAGAACATTTCCGGCTACGATGCGAATGGAAATCCAAAGGGCGCCGACCCGGCCACGCTTGCCGCAGAGGCAGAGAAGCGCAAGGCGGATGCGATTGCCAGCGAGGCTGTGTTGCCAGCGGTGGAAGCGACTGCGAATCCCGCGCCGGTAAAGACCAGCCATGCAACTACGCCGACTGTGGCAGTGGTCCCCGCGCCGGCACCGGTATTGGCGGCGACATCAGCGACGCAGCCGGTGCAGGCGGAAGGCCCGGCGATTGTGCAGGTGGCGACGGTCTCGGTGCCGGAGGATGCGGATGTATTGCTCTCCGCGTTGCGCAAGCGGGGCTTTGCGGCAGTGAGCGAGTTGAACAGCAATGACAATTTAATCCACGTGCAGGTGGGGCCGTTCAATACTCGTCAGGATGCGATTGTGATTCAGAAGCGATTGCTAGCTGACGGCTTCAACGCTGTAATTCGCTAGAAATTTTCCCGAAAGAAATGTTTATTGCATCTGCGGCGGCAGGCCGGCGGCGATGCTGTCGCGCACCTGCATCATGAGAGCGTAACGATCTGCACCGCGCGCGGGAATGATGGCGGGGTGAAATATGACGTAGGCCGTGCCGCGACGCAGACGCACTGTGCCTTTGGGCATCATGGTTTCTGTGCCGTGGATGCTGACTGGAATGATGGGCGCGCCGGTTTCTGCGGCGAGATAGAACGGGCCTTTGCGAAACGGCAGCAGATGGCCATCGGCGGAACGAGTGCCTTCAGGAAAAATTGT
>Ga0164296_1005377_pt1 | contig 11245 bp, 11 predicted proteins | sample GEODES057metaG_FD_113533 | JGI IMG/M metagenome (GOLD analysis project Ga0164296, IMG submission 113533) | Dystrophic lake water microbial communities from Trout Bog Lake, Wisconsin, USA - GEODES057 metaG | ecosystem: Environmental > Aquatic > Freshwater > Lake | place: USA: Trout Bog Lake... | reverse complement strand
CACCTCATCTTTGAGCAGGTGATAGGGCCCCAAATCGTGGTCCATCAAAGCGATGGCCTTGGCCTTGGCTTCTTGAGCGTTTGCGATCAATTGGGTATCGATTTTCATTCGACCCTCCAATCGATCGGCCAAGGCATTCAGACTCAGTGCAGCATCGCCATGTAAAAAGAGTTCACTGGCATAACCTCGACCCTGGGCCAAAGCATTGGCATCGATGCGAAAGTGAGCCTTGGGCAACTTCAATTGATAACGAAGCGTCTCATTGGATCTCAAGCGTGTGCCAACCGCTAGAAATGCATCACAGGTTTCATAAAAGGCTTCAATGGGACGCTGAGAATTGAACGAGCCCAAGACACCAGGCGTGTCCTCTGGGATCACGCCCCTGCCCTGCACCGAGGTGACGATGGCCCAGCCCATTTTCACAAAACGCTCGACCGCTTTTGTAGCCCCCCTTGCGCCCCCTCCTAACCACAACACCGGACGCTTGGCGCTCAAGAGCCGATCCGCCATGACGTCAAGCACCTGCTCATTTGGCGTTACGACTGGCGCATGAAGGGGGAGCAAATCGCTCGCATGGGGGGCTTGAAGAAGGGACTTTTGTACATCAATGGGAATCTCAATGCTCACAGGGCCACAAGGTGCGGTGAATGCAACCCGAGTGGCTTCCTTCAAAATGGACAAAGCACTTTGAGCGGTTCGTATGCGATAGGCAGCCTTGCTCACCGTTTTGAGCATGCCCAACTGATCAGGCGCTTCGTGAATAAAACCAAAATCCTTGTCCACAAAATCGGAATCAATTTGACCAGTCAAGTGAATCATGGGGGTACCCGCCGTCATGGCCTCCACCAATGCTCCTGCAGCGTTGCCAGCCCCCGTGCCCGTACTGGTGACAAAGACTCCAAGTGTTTGGCTCACACGCGCGTAGGCGTCCGCCATATTGCAAGCCCCCGCTTCCCCCCTAGAAGGCACGAAGCGTATGCCGCTTTTGAGATCCTTGCGCTGAAAGAACGCATCCAAAATGGGCAAATTGTGGATGGAGACCACACCAAAGGCGGCTCTAACACCACAAGCCTCCAAGTAACGGGCAATCAACTGCCCTACCGTGATGTTTTCGTGCTCAAGATGTTGTGGGGAGGAATTCATGTCTATGTTTGATTTTTTTGAAAATTGATTAGTCCACTGCACTCAGCATGCTTTGATCACGCTCTTGAAGTGCTTTGCTGGCGACAGATACCGATTCGCGGTAACCCATCAAAGACGAGAGCTCAAGAGCAGAACGCTTGAGCTCATTGAGCAATGGGCTCAAGTTGCTGGGTTCAATTTGCTGTGAGGGCACGGTGATACTGAGAGCGGCCACAACTTGTCGAGACTGGTCTCGCACTGGCGCAGCAATGGTGGAGATCCCCATCTCAAATCCACCTTGGCTGATACCATGACCTTGTTTTTTCACCTGAGCAATCAACTCTGCCAGACGAGCAATGCTCGTGGGTGTGTGTTCGGTGTAGGCTTGAAGTGGCGCATTGTTAAAGAGCGTGTGCAATTGATCAATCGTGAAGTCGCTGAGCAATACACGGCCGATGACTGTGGCGTGTGCAGGCAAACGAGCACCCACTTGCAAAGAATTAAATAGAGAATTGCGCCCCAGCACTTTGGCCACAATCACCACTTGGGTGTGGTCTCGAACCACCAAGTGACTAGAGAATCCAGTGCTAGTACTCAATCTATCCAAGATGGGTTGACCCAAATGGGTGATCTCAAGAGAGGCCAAGTAACCAAAACCAAGTCGCAAAACGGCCAATCCGAGCTTGTACTGGGAGGACTCTCCGATGCGTTCTACAAAACCCATGAGCTCAAGGGTCTGCAACAATCGAAACACCGAGGCCCTGGGTAAGTTGAGTCGACGAGAAAGCTCCGCTCCACTCAGGGGCTTGTTCTCGTGTGAGAAAGCCTCAAGGATCTCCAAACCCCTTTGAAGTCCAGGGACGGTGTAGCGATTCTCTTTGTCCTCGTTCATGCCTTTTGCACCTGCCGTGTAGGCTCAAAAATCAATTCTGTTACTTGCGCGTGGCTCTGCAAATGACAAGCATGCCCAGCACCAGGAAAAACTTGATGGGGAACGTTTTTCTTGGCCGCAACACTTTGACAGGACGCAAGTGGCGTGATCACATCTTGGTCACCAGAGGCAACACTCAATGCACAAGAGACGGGCTCGAGCTCTTTGAGCAAATCTGCATTGGAGAGCATGTGGGTGGCCTGCGCATAGCCCTGTGGAATGACTTGAGCCATGATGAACTTAACGTAGTCCAACAACTCACCTGGGAGAGGTGCGTGGAGCATGGCGTGACCTCTTTTTTCGGCCATACCACTTGGACCTAGAAGATTCAGATTTTTAAGTCGCTCATCTCGTTTTGAATTGCGCACCTCCTGCGTTGCAGCCCCGTAGCCAATGGCTGGAGAGAGCAGCACCAGACGCTTTACACGTTCTGGGCGCATGGCTTGGGCGGCGGTAGCCATCAAACATCCAAGCGAATGCCCAACCAGTGTGAGATCAAAGCGCTCCCGATTTTGATCCTCAAGAGCATCAATCCAAGCCCAAAACTGTTGTGCGTATTCTTGCGGCGTGGGCTCGGAATTTTGCAAAGGTGTGCTGAGCGCGTATCCCGGCGCGTCCCATGCCAAAACCTCTCCCAAGCTGTGGCCCTCATCTTTGACCCATGCGTGTGCACGGGCATATTGAAGTTGATGGACCCAACTTGCACTGCCTGAACCAATTCCATGCAAGAGGACATGTGTAACACCCTTGTGCTCAGCATCCTTGCCACTTTGTTGGAGGCTTGAACGATATGAAATTTGCCGCTCCTGTCCATTGAGAGAATAGGTGCACACTTGCACCTTGAATGCTTCAATGGCTTGAATCAAAGAAGAAGGGCTGGGAGCGGCATCCATCATGAAGGATATGGAGTGGTGAATGGTGAGAGTGAAAGTAGGAGTGAGGGCAAAGGCTTCAGATCAAGTTCTTTTGATCTTTGCAAGTGGGCTATTGGGTGGATACACTGGGGTGATGGGCTTTGGAGAGCCCAACATCACGCACATGAGTGCATCCTCATCTCCAATGTTGATCTCTTCACGGTAAACGCCTGGAGGCACAGAGATCAAATCCCGGTCTGAGAGAACATGCTCCCATCTCTCACCATCTTTTTCGCAAATGACTTTCATGCGTCCTCGGATCAAAAAGAAAATCTCTTCCACATCCCAGTGAATGTGAGAAGGTCCCTCATGACCAGCAGGGATCACCATGGTGGAGAACGTAAAGTGCCCAGCTGGCACTGTGTTCACATCCTTGGCCACACCCGTGCCTCCTGTGCCGACATAGCGCATTTGTGCTCTGCCATACTTCGGATCAAAATCAGCTTGGAACTTCAAAGCATCCCAGTCATAGCGACGCGTGGCATAGGTGGCGACTCGGGAAAGCATCCAGTCGGCAAAACTCATGCCCTGGGGCTTTAAGAGTCCGGCTTGAATGTCCCGCTCGCTGGGAATGGTTGGATCCAAAAGCCCATGCTCATTGAAGTGGGGTTCGTTGGCTGCTGTGTGGTTCATGTTGAGCTCACTTTCTAAAATTCATTTCAAGGTATCAATTCATGACAAAACCACCGTTGACAGGGATGACCTGTCCGGTGATGAAGCCGCTTGCAGGACTAAGCAAAAACAAAACCGCGCTGCACAAATCATCTGGGTACTGAGCCCTAGGAATGGCGCGTCCATTCATGTAGTGATCGTGGCGGTGTTGGGGCACGTATTGAGTCGCCTCCACGAGGGTCAGCCCTGGTGCAATGGCGTTGACCGTGATCCCCTTGGGGCCCAACTCACGGGCCATGGAGCGCGTCATGGAGATGATGGCCCCCTTGCTGGCCACGTAGGCCATTAAATTGGGAGCTCCCCATAGCGCGGTATCAGAGGACAAATTGACGATGCGAGCGTGAGGACTTTTCTCCAAATGGGCAAGTGCAAATTTGCTCACCATCCAAGGCGCTTTGACGTTCACAGCCATGACGTCATCCCAAACCGATTCCTCCAAACTCTGCATGGGTACTCCTCCAGAGTTGGTGATGGCTGCATTGTTCACCACCGCATCCAAGCCCCCCAACCAATCCACGGCTGATTGCACCATGTCTTGCGTACTCTTGGACTTCATGAGGTCAACGGGAACAAAGTGCGCTTGCTCACCCAAATGAGTTGCAGTCTCACGTCCTTGATCCACCAAGATGTCGCTCAAAACCACTCGCGCACCACTGTCAACCAAAGCCTTTGCGAATTCAGCGCCCAAGCCTCTTGCTGCACCAGTGATCAACACACGGTGCCCTTTGAGGGAGGGTTGAGCACTCATCAACGTGGGGACCGAATCATGCATTGCGTCTCTCCATGGAAGGCAGGTAATGAAGGACTTTGTTCTCTGCATAAACGACCGCATAGTAGGCCACGATACCAATCACAGTCAGCCAAGCAATCACCACAAAAACGGCTGCCGTGTTGCCCTCTCCTTCAAAGAAGACCAACAAGTATCCAAGACCCATGTTTCCCCCCACCAATTCACCCACCACCACGCCAATGACGGCCAACGTGCTGGCAATTCTGAGGCCTGAGAAAAGTGCAGGCAAAGTGCTTGGAAACTCAACGTTCCTAAAGATTTGCCAGCGATTAGCAGAAAAAGACCTGGCCAAGTTGATCATGTCCAAATCCATGGTCCTCATGGCTTGAAGCACATTGATGAGCACCGGAAAGAAGACGATCAAAACGGCCACCAAAATTTTGGGATACATGGTGTAGCCAAGCCACATCACAAACAAAGGCGCAAAGGCCACTTTGGGTGCAATTTGCAAAGCCAAAAGATAGGGGGACAAGACCGCCTCCACTCTTGGAGAGACGCCAAGTGCGTATCCAATGACGGCACCCAAAAGGGCACCCAAGACAAAACCCACGCCCACCTCAAGGGCCGTGACAGCGGTGTGAAAGATCAGATTCTCAGCACTCCATATTCTCACCCCCTCAGAGATGACTTTGGTGAAATTGGGCAAAATAAAAGAAGGTATTCCTAGCGCAGCAGGTCCCCATTGCCATAGAGTCAAAAAAATGATCAACACCACGGCACTCCACAGCAGGGTGTGCAAGGCTTTGGGAGAGGATGAATTCATGAAGAGGAGGAGATGGTGGTTGGATCAATGGCGGTTCAATCGAAGAGACTCGATTGAACTGCCCCATTCACAAAGTGACTTACTTGGTCGTCACAAATTGATTGGTGTAGAGGTCCTTCAAGGGAACGGCTTGGGGCACGATGCCATTGGAGACGTAGAATTTTTGCAAGTCACTCAATCGGCTTTCATCCATCGTGCCAGGAACCTTTTGATTGGCGTAAACATATTGGTTGTAAAAGCCAAACATTTTCTCAATGCTGTCCTCATGACCTTTGTAATTGGTGACCACAGTGGCATAAGCCGTGGCCGCTTCTTTGGGGTTGGCCATGATGTCCTTCATCCCTTTCAAGGTTGCACGAACGAGCTTGCGAACCAATTCAGGATTTTTTTGAATCGTCTCATCTGACACCAAAATGGCTTGTGCCATGCTTTTGAAATACACATCGGAGGGAATGATGCTCACTTTGGCGCCCGCCTCAATGGCCATCACTGTCCAATCAGGTGTTGAGGCCATGGCTGTGGATTTTTTGCTCACAAAGAGTTGCCAAACACCAGCGGGTCCTGCAGCTTGAATGTCCAAATCATTTTTGGTCAAACCCGATTTGGAGAGCATGCCAAGAAGTGCGTAATAGGTGGTATCGGTGTAGGCGATGGTGGTGACCGTTTTGCCTTTTAATTCACGGGGACTCTCAATGTGTGCATCCTCGTGACTCACGAGTTGCATGAGTGAGCCAGCTCCTAAAACAGCCACGGCTTTGACGGGAATGCCTTGAGCCCTTGCAATGATCGGTGTGTCTCCAATCGCTCCGCCAATCACGGCGTTGCCTGCTCCCACTTGCTTGGCCACATCAACACCGCCCCTGCCGGTCACGAACTTGACGCTCAATCCCTCTTGCGCGTAGTAACCCTTGGCCTGAGCAATCATCCATGGGCCAAATGCAGGTAAATTGCTGGGAGCGGGAAGCAAATAGGTGATTTCTTGGAGTTCTGCGCTCGCTTGGGACAAAAGCCCAAGACTTAAGAGAAGTGCCGCCAAAGCACGCGATACCAAAGCAGGACAAGAGGTTTTAAACATGTTGCGCTCCAAGTAAAAGAAGTAAAAGAAAAAAGAATCAATGCAACTCTTTGTTGGCATCCAACTTCAAGAGATCCATCAAAAGGCCCACGTAATGGTTCATGTCAGGATGCTTTCTGCGCTGCAAAGGATCTTGCCTAGCAGGTAATTCAACAATGATCTCGTTGACGATCGTGCCCGGTCTCTCGCTCATGACCAAAATACGATCCGAGAGGGTTACGGCCTCGGCCAAATCGTGAGTGATGAAGAGCACGGTTTTGTTTTGGGCATGAATGGTGGTGGCCAAATCTTGTTGCAAGATCATTTTGGTCTGTGCATCCAAAGCAGAAAAAGGCTCATCCATCAAAAGCACAATCGGATCAATGGCCAAGGTGCGTGCCAAGGCAGCGCGTTGGCGCATTCCCCCTGAGAGTTGATGTGGATAATGGGCCTCAAACCCCTTCAAATGACATTGAGCAAGTAGTTTGGTTGAAATACTTTCGCGCTCTTTGGCAGCAACTCCTCTGATCTCAAGTCCAAACTCGACGTTTTGAGCAATCGTTCTCCAAGGCATCAAAAGATCTTTTTGGAGCATGAAGGCAACGTGAGCGTTAGGACCTTGAACGCGTTCACCCGCAACAAAAACCTCACCACTTGTAGGTGCTGCTAGACCAGAGCCCATATTGAGCAGAGTGCTTTTGCCACACCCTGAGGGTCCAATGATGGAGACGACTTCTCCATTTTGAATGCGGGTATTGATGTTTTGAACAGCAGTTACGACTCCCGCTTTGGAGGAAAACCTCTTTTGCACATTGACAAACTCAATGGCAGGAGCAGAGACTGGGGTTGATGTTGTCATGGATGGTCCTGATTGAGTTTGCAAAGAAATTTCAAGCTTTGTGGAGTTTGACCCAAACACGACCGCCCTCAATTTTGAGCTTGTGACACGACAAATCGCGTTGACCAATTTCGGTCAGACTCTTTCCCGTTGCAATGTCAAACAAAGCTCCGTGCAAAGGACACTCAATTTGGCCGTTTTCTTGATAGCCTTGCGAGAGCAACGCATAGGCGTGGGGACATATGTCTTCAAGTGCATAAGCTTGGTCCCCTACTTTGAAAACACCCACCTTCTCGCCCTCGACCTCAACACTGACTGGAAACTCGGGATCCAATTCAGATTCGGCACAAACGTCGTGCCAATCAGCGTTTGAAGTTTGGGGGGCACCTGCACTCATAAAGTCTCCATGTAATTTGTTTTACCAGTGAAACAACGGTTTACTAATTAATCATTCTAAAAGAAGTAAAAAAAACTGCAACCCAAAAATGCAATAAATTTTCAAAAGTTAAAAATCCTTTTGCAACTGAAAAAGACGTTCGTTAACTCACGGACACAAACCCGAGTCCATAATTGAGAATATGAAGTCTCCAATCCCCAAGTGCATTTCTTTTTTGATCTTGGGAATGTTTGCCCTTTTGGTTTCATGCGAAGAGGCCCCAAGCCAACTCGATAACGACTCTGGATCCCAGCCCATACATTGGAGTTCGGAGCAAATGATCGAGCACTTACCAGGGACTTGGATTCGGGTGGATGAAGGCGAGAACTCAGTCATCAAAAAAAATCTGGTCCTCACTCAAAACGGGGACTTTAGCGAGAGCACTCTAATTGTCTCTAACAATGGTGAGATTCAATCGCATCGACACACAGGTAAATGGCTCTTTGACGGCGTGAACCTCAAGAGAAAATACGACTTTATGGATGGGCGTGCTCCTTCGAGAATGAACTTGCCATTTGTGACCTTTGAAATTCATTTTTTAAGTAAAAATGAATTTGAAGGAATAGACCATATTCACAACAACCACATTCACTATGTCCGAGAGAGTTCGGATCAAAGTATGGAGTGAGCTCAAAGGATTCAATTTGATTTCCCGACTCAAAGCCTAAGTCCTGATGTTTCCTTTCTAGAATGCAACCTTACAACACAGCACACCTGACATGACTTTCTCAATGCCCTTTGCCTCGAAATCAACCCTCATTGCACCCCATGTCCATGGTCGTCCCCAACGTTTGGCAGGCTCCAGCAAATGCAAATTTCTCCTCAAGCGACTCTTCGCACTCTTGTCCGCCTTTTATTTGGGACTGAGTTGTGCTGCCCCTTATCCCGATAAACCCATTCACGTGATCACACCTTTCCCACCGGGTGGGGCAGCTGATGTGGTGCTCAGGCTGGTCACACAATCTTTATCGACGCAATTGGCAACCACTGTGGTGGTGGAGAACAAAGCCGGAGCTGGAGGTGGCATTGGCACACAATTCGTCGTGCGCTCCGATCCGGATGGTTACACCTTGTTGCTGACATCAAGCTCACCGGTCTCCATCAACCCCCTCTTCATGGACAAACCACTCTACAACCCGTTGACTGACCTCACTCCCATCTCCCTCATTGGCGCTTCACCCAACGTATTGGTAGTCTCGTCCACAAGCCCCATCAACACCCTAGCCCAACTCATCGAATTCGCCAAAGCTCATCAAGGTCAATTCACCTTCGCCTCCAATGGAGCAGGAACCGTCAGTCATTTGAGTGGGGAGCTATTTAATCAATACACGGGACTCAAAGGCTTGCACATTCCATACAAAGGAGCGGCCCCAGCTGTGGCCGACACCATAGGTGGCCAAGTCACTGCACTCTTTGCAGCAGTGGGTAGTGTGAACACGATGGTCAAGGGGGGCAAACTCAAAATGTTGGCCATCACCAGCAACCACCGCCTTGCCTTGGCTCCTGATGTGCCCACCTTGTCAGAAATGGGCTTGAAGGGCTTCGAGTCCAATCAATGGTGGGGGCTTTTTGGACCGATGGGCTTGCCCGAACCAGTCGTCGAAAAACTCAACTCCCAAATGAACAAGATGTTGAGCTCTCCTGAGCTCAAGACTCGATTTGCCCAAGAGGCCATTGAACTCATGGGCGGGAGTCCCGCCGATTTGGCCAAATACCTGAAGGAAGACTACAACAAGTGGGAGCGCCTGGTCAAAGCTGCCAACCTCAAAGCGCAATTGCAATGAGCACCCTCCCCATTCAATTCAATTGCTTTTAATTGCCTCATATCCATATACATGCAAACCACTCAAGCCCTCGCCGCCTTCGCCTCTGAGCTGAATGTTCAAAACATCTCACCTGTTTTAAAACAAAAATTAACCATCTTCTTGCTCGACTATGTGCGCGTGGCCTCCATTGGTGAACGCATGACTTGGTCTAAATTTGCGCAGCGATACATCCAAGAAACCGCCAACCTCAGCGCACGGCCTGATCAAGCAAGCTCTGTGATGTTCAGCCACCAAAAGATGGACCGCGTGAGCGCCACCTTTCTCAACACCATCTACAGCGGAAGCGTTGACGCCGATGACGTGCACGTGGGAGCCATGCTCCATCCTGGCTGTATCGTGATCTCTTCAGCCCTATCTGTTGGTGAATCAGTGGGCGCGAGTGGACAAGAGATCTTGAGTGCAATTTTGGCAGGTTACGAATGCATGATCAGAATTGGTCTGGGTGTTCAGCCGGGGCACTTCAAAAGGGGTTTTCAAGCCACAGCCACTTGCGGCGTCTTTGGTGCAGCCATTGCAGCAGCCAAACTGCTTTTCACACAAGAGGATAAAGAACTCAAAATGGCCCAAACCGTGGGACTTGCAGCCTCACTTTGTTCGGGGGTCACGCAGTTCTTTCACTCGGGCTCAACGGTCAAGAGAATGCATGCGGCACAGGCTGCGAGCTCCGGTGTGAAAGCTGCTCTTTTGGTTCATGCTGGTTTTGATGGCCCGCTGGATGGATTGGAAGGGGTCGACGGATTCATGCATGCTTACTCTGACACGCCAAACACCGACCTCATCACACAGGGCTTGGGCGAACACTTTGAGACCATGGGTGTCTCCATCAAACCCCATGCCAGCTCGGCTCGAGTGCTCTCGGCCATCGAAGCTGCCTCCAAGCTAGCCACCACCAGCGGCTTTGATGCCAGTCAGATCACTCGAATTCGCCTGGGCATACCCAAGGTCATCTTGGGTCGCCTAACCTCAACACATGTCACAGAGTTACAAGCCGCACAAATGAGTGCTCCTTTTTGTTTGAGCATGGCACTCGCTAAAGGTTTGAAAGACACAGAGGCCTTGAACATCGATGATTTTGAATTTCACCTCAAAGACCCATTGACTCAAAGGCTCTCTGGCATGGTGGAAATTGAACTCGACCCAGAGGTTGAGAAAAGCAGCACCAAAGAATCGGTGAGTGCGCGCGTGAGCATCACCCTGGCAGGTCAACATGAATGGAGCCAATACATTGCTGCCCCTCTTGGGAGTGCCCAAAGACCTTATGCGTTTGAAGACCACGTACAAAGTACTAAAGTAGAGCTGCTTCGCAGGTTTGATGCTCCAAAAGTACAATCTATTGTGGATCACATTGTGAACTTCGAAGCACAAGAACGACCAGCCCTCTTGCTCTAGAGCTGGCTTCCTTTTTTGACGCTTAGCCTTGAGCGTGAAGCACCTGAGCGCCCACTTTTACGGGATTCGCGTGGATCAAAATGACCGCCATCACGCAGGTTTCACTTCCATTGTTGACCCAATTGTGAATGGTGCCCCTTTGTACCATCACGTCTCCAGCCTTGAGGTGCACCGAGTGTCCTTCATCGAGCTCCATGTCGATCTCACCCGACATCACCACAATGTAGTCAATCGAATCGGTTCTGTGCATGCGATAGGCAACACCTGGCTTGAAGTCCAAGATTCGAAAAACAGAACCATTCTCAATCATGGTGAAACGCCCCTCGCGTTTGCCACCATCGACCTCTGAGGAGTTGTCAGCTGGCACTATGTCGGTGGTCCAGATGTTGCAAGAAAATCCGTTGGGCCGTCCCTCTTTGAAATGGGTACAGATCTCATCGATTTTCACGACCGCTTTGCCACTCTCATCATGGCCGGTGACGACGCGTCTGATTTTGGGGTTGTTCATTT